>Ga0310124_10000234_pt1 | contig 37717 bp, 28 predicted proteins | sample CB11b_AW_Bot5_MG_FD_203507 | JGI IMG/M metagenome (GOLD analysis project Ga0310124, IMG submission 203507) | Marine microbial communities from Western Arctic Ocean, Canada - CB11b_AW_Bot5 | ecosystem: Environmental > Aquatic > Marine > Oceanic | place: Canada: Western Arctic Ocean | collected...
TACTGGGAATTGCCAAGAAACGACAGATGATGGGACTCAGCTTCAGCAAGCGCCGCGACACCGGAAATACGGCACGATTCGTCACCGTCAATGGTACCATTGACGAGGGCTGCAACCTGGGTGGCGGAAAACTCTTTCATCCGAATATGCGGTCAAGAAACAACCGGATTACTCTTCGGGTGCATTGTCAACGGGTTCCACTTCGTCTTCGCTTTCGGCACGCAACTCCCGCAGCTCGTCTTCATGGCCACGATTGAGCTCGGTGATAAGGGTGTCAGTGATAAGCTTGTTCTCGTCGTAATAGACGAACGGCGGGATGCCGTTGAGGGTCTTGCCCGAGATGTCAAAGACGACGTCATAGCTTTCCCTCTTGGCGACATTCCTGACGAGTAGTGCGATTTCCTCAATGATGCTGTTACGACGTTTTTCGTACTGCTTGCTGAGTTCTTCTTTACGATGCCGTTCGTAGTCCTGCAGCTGTCGCTTCTTGGTTTCATAATCGCGAAGTGTCAACTGTGCCTCCTGGCGTTTCCCTTCGCGAACTTCCTCGGCGAGGACGATATTCTGCGACGCCTCGAGCAGGTCCTCGAACCGGTCTTTGAGTCCATCGATCTGGGCAGCCAGCGTTTTGGCGTACTCCCGGTAGGTGTCGGTCTGTTCGCGCAGGTATTTGTCGGCGCGGGCAGTCTTGTAGTATTCCTGGAAGACCTTTTCCATGTTGACGTAGGCAGGGTTTAAGGCAGACGCGGCAAAGGCGGTGGACAACATTGCGGCGACGGCTAAGAAAAAGAATCTTTTCATCTTGGAGAGCTCCGGGCTGGTAGCGGGGTTGTTGGATCGATCGAGCGATTACGCATCTAACGCAGGTCTTGTTTGAGAAACTCAACGACTTCCTTGAACTTGGGCACATTGTCCCCGTCGACGTCCATGAGGGCTTCATGCGCTTTGAGAATGGTCTGCTGCTGTTCTTTACCATCGTCGGCGACGGTGTTGCATAGTGCGGTCCAATCTTCGGCCGCGGTCTCGGTGTGCGTGAAGGTGAAAAGTCTTGTGAGCCCCAGGGTATCAAGTAACATTTTGAGATTATCGTCAGCATTGACGATTTCGACACGGAATTCGCTGTTGGTGATACTACGCCGAGCGATCATCGCGAGGATCCCCATGAAGGTGCTGTCCATGCCCTCGCATTCACCGAGGTTGACGAGAATCCGACTGACATTGGCGGCGATCATTTCGAGGCCGAAATCGCGCAGGCTCTGGCCAGCCTGAAACGTCGCCCGTCCAATGACGCGTACCTGGGCAATATCGTTTCCGGAAGCGACGAGAATTTTTGCAGCTGACATGCTGTGCACCGAACCCCATATGCGGTAAAAACAAGCCGGTATAATAAACCGTGTGACCGGTTTTGCCAGTGACTCGAGGCGCTCGACACGCTGGGCGCGCAAGCGGTAGTGAATTCGTCAGTCCCCGGCGCCGGCGGAGACATCAAAATCGGCGGTACCGGTGATTTCGATCCGACGCGTGCCGGCAGTCGCAGTGATATGAACTTGGATAGCATTTGCGGGGCCAAGGTTCCCGAGTCGCTCGGCCCACTCGATCACAGTGACAGCACCGGCATCGTCCAGGTATTCATCGATGCCGATACCGATAACATTCTCCGGAGAATCGAGCCTGTACAGATCGATGTGGCAGAATCTCAGACTTTCACCCCGGTATTCCTGTACCAGGGCGAATGTCGGGCTGGTCACCGGTTCGTCGATACCAAGGCCACGGGCCAGGCCGCGGGCAAAAACGGTTTTACCGGCACCCAGGTCACCGTACAGGGCAACCACGTCGCCGCCGCGGAGAGTGGCCGCCAAGCGCTGGCCGAGCCCCTGAGTCTCGGCGTCATTGTCGGAATGAAACACGGACATGTGGCAGCAGGTGCCGCAGCACTGATTACGATCGCGCCGCAACAATTGTTGAAGAATTCGATTTCCGCCGCTGAATGAGTGATGTATAATACGACATGAACCTGCCGGAATCATTCGAAAACGAGAATGTCGTGGTCGACACCGACAGTCAATACACCTACATCGGGCGCCTGTCGGCGCAGCAGGACGGCGTAATCTGTCTGGAAGAGGCCGCGATATACAATGCCGCGGAAGGCAACGTCACGCTCGATCAGTATCTCGACGAGTGTGCGGCGCACGGCCATGCCGTTTCGCGGCAGCGGGTATGGGTGCAGACAACGCGCATCATCTCGTCGTCACTGCTCTGCGACATCGTCAAACCGGGCCGGCCCTCAGACTGATTCTTTGATGCCGCCGGCTATTACGCCTGCCTCCTTCGCCAGAAACCCGGCAGGCGACCCGACACTCACCAGATCCATACCGAGCTCACGAAACTGCCTGGCCGTGGCGACATCGCCGGTCTGCACGGCCGCCAGTTTGCCGCTTTTGCGACAGGCCGCGACGATGACCGCTGCAGCTTCGAAGACACGCTCGTGCCCAGGCTGCCCGATCAACCCCAGAGCAACACTCAAATCGTTCGGGCCGAGCAGCAGTGCATCGACGCCGTCGACTGCGGCGAGGCTTTCGACAACCGCCAGGGCTTCGGCGGTTTCGATCTGCAGAATCGTCAGCAACGAGTCGTTGCAGTCCTGCACATACTGCTTGACATCGGCGGGTCGTGCAAACGACGTATGCGGCGATGTGGTATGCAGACCGCGGAGACCGAGTGGCGGGTATTTGGTGCGCTCGACAACGAGACGGGCATCGTCGAGCGTGCGAATCATCGGAATGACAACGCCCTGGGCACCGGCATCGAGGCTACGGCTCATGCCGGCGGGTTCGGACAGAGACACACGGACGAGCGGGCACAGGCCGACACTGGTGGCGCCAACAATCAGGTTGGCAGTGTCGGATACAGTGAAACGACCGTGCTCTTCGTCGATAACAAAGTAGTCAAAACCGGCGTTGTCGAGGATGACCGGGACCCACGGCGAGCGCAACTCATTAAGAAACGTACCGCAAAGGGCTTCGCCCCCGGCAGCGCGTTGACGTAACTGCATAGCCAGATTCATCGGATCGTGTTCCATGGTGATGCGTGTTGAGTTATTCCGCGGCACCGGCAGCGGACGAGTCGGGGGTAGGCAGAATACTGGCTAATTTAGCTTTTGCCAACGATTCGAGAAACGCCTCTTCGGTCGCCTGCCGCATGTCGAGTGACGGCGCTTCGATACGATCATTGAGGTTTTCGATATAGGCACTGCAGGCGCCGTAGAGCGCCTTTTCGACGTCGCGCAGGGACAAGGTGGCAGGATCTCTGGCGGGTACCAGACCCCCGCCTTCGACCTCGAGAAGGACATTGCCTTCGGTCAGATCATGGATCACGGTGCGCAGCAGGCGGATCGGTACATTGTATTGCTGCTGAAACGCCAGGGCATGCCAGGGATCGTCGTCGTCTCGATAAACGCGGCAGACTTCATAAACAATGTAGTGGGCCAGATGCAGACGCGTGGAAAACGTCAGGTTCCGCAATTGACTCTCGTGCACGTACGTCCGGATATTCTGGTATGCGAAACTGATTTCGGCTCCGAGCAGGACAATGACCCAGTTGACCTGCAGCCAGAACAATGAGATGGGCAATCCGGCAAAGGCGCCATAAATCGCGTTCATGTTGGTGATGCCGAGCTGGAAACGAATGCACATCCACTGCCAGCCCAGCCACAACAGACCGCCGCAGGTACCGCCGACAATGGCGGACATGATCCGCACCTGGGTGTTCGGTAGGCACAGGTACAACAGTGCGAAGGCCAGGATGATGACAAACGCCCCAGTCATGCCGAGCAAAAGCTGATAGAGCCCCAAGGCAATGTTGAGGCGCTCCTGAATGAAGCCGACGATCATCTCGCTGGACATCACGGCATTGATCATCGTCACGACGACGATCAGCAGCGGCACGACGATGAGCACGAGCGAAAAATCCGCCAGGCGTCGGACCCAGGTGCGGCCGGTTTGAATCCCCCAGATGATGTTGAACGTCGATTCGATCTTGCCCAGCACACGTACCACCGAATACAGGGTCAGCAGCAGACCGACAATCCCCAGCGCCATGAGATTCATTTCGGTCACCAAATCGAGAATCTCATTGACAAAGGTGCCGACCTCGCTCGGAATGGTCACCGTGGTGCCAGTGCGGTCGAGAAAATCTTCGAGCGCCTTGTCGAAGACTGTCGGCGCCGCCGCCTCGGGAGGCGTGTCGACCCCCGGTTCGATGGCATCGATCGCAATGGTCGGGTCCGGAGGTATCCTGTCTGGCGAGTCCAACGTTGTGGTGTCGACGATTGAATTCGCGGGCGTCACAGCATCCGCATCACCGACATCGGCAGCGACTGGATCGCCGGGAGTGGCGGGTGCGACGTGGGCTGCCGACGTGCCACCGGTGTATTGCTGGATGGCATGTTTGAGGTGCTGCTCGAAGCCCATGCCCTTGGCGACGGCAAACAGCAGGGCGAGGGTCGGCACGGCCGCCATCAGTGTGATGAACGTGAGGGCGGAGGCTTGCAGGGCGCATTTGTCGTCGATAAAGCCGCGCCACACGATGACCAGCCCACGCAGAAACGAGTACCACACGCGGCGGGACACATCGACTGTGGCCAAATCAATTTGCCAGATACCTTCGACGAGGAATTGCCGCAGTTCGGCGATGTGTCGCTTAAGTCTCGAAATCATAGTGAATTACTTCCGGTCATGGCGATTAATTGATCGTTGCCGCGGGGACATTGCAAATAGTGACGTCCTTGCACAACCGGGACACTATGCAAAATTACCCGGTCGTTTTCAGATATCGCAAATCACGAACACGGGGTGGGGCATCGTGGAACTTTTCGTTAGCTCATCATGACACCGCTGCGCACCGGTATAGTCGGCGCCGGCGGCATGGGAATGGCACATGCCGCCACAATCAGCAAATTAGGCGAATTCGAGCTTGCCGGCCTATGCGACGTAGACCATGAAAAGGTCGAAGCGGCAGCCGCAAAGATCGGGGTGCCGGCGTTCACTGACCACACAGAACTGGTTCGTGCCGACCGCCTGGACGCGGTCCTGATCGCGACGCCGCACTACTTCCATCCGACGGTAGTTGAGCATGCCTTTGCGAACGGTGTGCATGTCATGTGCGAAAAACCAATCGCTGTTCACGTGCGGGATGCACAGCGGATGATCGATGCACATGCCGGCAGCGGCGTGCAGTTTGGCGTCATGTTTCAGATGCGGACAAACCCGCTTTTCCGGACGGTTCACGAGCTGGTCGCATCCGGCGCACTGGGTGAGCTGCAGCGCACAAGCTGGATCATTACCAACTGGTACCGACCACAGGCATACTACGATATGGGCGGCTGGCGCGGTACCTGGAAAGGCGAAGGCGGCGGCGTGCTGATCAACCAGTGCCCGCACCAGCTCGACCTGATGCAATGGATCTGCGGCATGCCGGTGCGCGTCCGCGCCCACTGCCGGCTCGGCGCGCGGCATGACATCGAGGTTGAGGACGACGTCACGGCGTTCCTCGAATACGCCAACGGCGCTACCGGGGTTTTCGTGACGTCTACGGGCGAAGCGCCGGGCACCGACCGCTTCGAGATCGTCGGCGACCTGGGTACGATCATTGTTGAAAACGACGAGGCGCGTTATCTCCGGGCAGCGATGTCGGTGCGGGAGCACATTGCAACGGCCGACAAGTCATTCGCCAAGGTAGACATCGAAGAAGTGGATGTGCCCATTCCGGCCGACGGCGGCTCGCACATCGACATTCTCACGAACTTTGCCGCGGCAATCCGCGACCCCGAAGTTGCGATTGTCGCACCGGGCAGCGAAGCGATCAATCAGGTGACACTGCAGAACGCCATGCTGATGTCAGGCCTGCAGGAGCGGCCAATAGAACTGCCGCTCGACGCCGATGCGTACGCGACTTTCCTGGATGAATTGATCGCATCAGCGAAACAATAAAAAACGCCCCGGCGTAGTAACACCGGGGCGCTTTTCATTCGGTCTTCGTGCGGCTTAGTACATGCCGCCGCCCGGAGGACCGGCCGGCGGTGCTGCCGGCGTCTCTTCCGGAAGCTCCGTGATCAGGCATTCGGTGGTCAGCAACAGCCCCGAGATCGAGGCAGCGTGCTGCAACGCTGAACGCGTCACCTTGGTCGGATCGAGAATACCCGCCTTGAGCATGTCGACGTACTCGTCATTATCGATGTTGTAGCCCTGGTTGCCTTTCTTGTCGGCAACTCCCTTGACGATCACCGAGCCTTCGAGCCCAGCGTTGGCGGCAAGCTGACGCAACGGCGCACTGACAGCGCGTGCGACGATGTTCACGCCCGTTGCCTCGTCGCCTTCGGCGTCCACTTTGTCAAGGGCGGCCGCGGCGCGGATGAGCGCCACACCGCCGCCAGCGACAATGCCTTCTTCGACCGCCGCGCGGGTGGCGTGGAGGGCATCTTCGACGCGGGCCTTTTTCTCTTTCATCTCGATCTCGGTCGCGGCACCAACGTTGATGACGGCGACACCGCCGGCGAGCTTGGCGAGACGTTCCTGGAGCTTCTCGCGATCGTAGTCGGAAGTGGTCTCTTCGATCTGACGGCGGATCTGAGTGACCCGGCCGGCGATCGTTTTCTGAGAACCACTGCCTTCAACGATCGTTGTGGTATCCTTGTCTACCGTCAGACGCTTGACATGACCGAGCTGGTCGACCGTGACATTCTCGAGCTTGATACCGAGATCTTCGGTGATGCAGGTGCCGCCGGTCAGCACGGCGATGTCCTCAAGCATAGCCTTGCGACGATCGCCGAAACCAGGAGCCTTGACAGCACAGATGTTGAGCGTGCCACGCAACTTGTTGACGACGAGCGTGGCCAGGGCCTCGCCTTCGACGTCTTCAGCGATGATCAGAAGCGGCTTGCCCTGCTTCGAAACATTCTGCAGCAGCGGCAGCAAGTCCTGCAGACTGCTGATCTTCTTCTCGTGGATGAGAATCAGGCAGTCCTCGAGCGAGACTTCCATGCCGGCCTGGTCGGTGACGAAGTACGGCGACAGATAGCCCTTGTCAAACTGCATGCCTTCGACGACGTCGAGGGACGTCTCAATACTCTTGGCTTCCTCGACCGTGATCGTACCGTCCTTGCCAACCTTGTCCATCGCGTCGGCAATGATCTTACCGATCGTGGCGTCGCCGTTGGCGGAGATTTTCGCAACCTGCGCAATCTGCTCGCGATCCTCGACCTTCTTGCTGGACCTGTGGAGCCTCGCGACGATGGCTTCGACGGCTTTGTCAATACCGCGCTTGAGGCTCATCGGATTGGAACCGGCCGTGACATTCTTCAGGCCTTCGCGGAAGATGGCTTCCGCGAGTACCGTGGCAGTGGTGGTACCATCGCCGGCGATGTCTGAAGTCTTGCTGGCAACTTCGCGCAACATTTGGGCGCCCATATTCTGGTACGGCCCTTCGAGTTCGATCTCCTTGGCGACGGTGACGCCGTCCTTGGTGACCGTGGGTGAGCCGAATTTCTTGTCGAGCACGACATTACGCCCTTTGGGGCCGAGTGTCACCTGGACGGCACGGCTGAGGCTTTCGACGCCGCTGAGAAGTGCGCGACGCGCTTCTTCGTCAAAGAGTAGCTGTTTAGCTGCCATAATGGGAATATCCTGGGGTGGTGGTTGGGATCAGGTGTCCAGCCTCGCCTTGCGGCAATGGCAGGACACGCGGGATTTGGTAATCAGGTGTCAGTTGACGATCGCCAGAATGTCGCTGGCGTTGAGGATTTTGTACTCGTTGTCACCGCATCTGACGTCGGTGCCGCCATATTTGGCTGTAAGTACGAGATCGCCGAGTTTGACATCGAACTTGATCTTTTTGCCGTTGTCATCGACACCGCCGGTGCCGAGCGCCACGATCTTGGCTTCCTGGGGCTTTTCCTTGGCACTGTCGGGAATGAAGATACCGCCTTTCAGCTGCTCTGTTTCCTCGATGGCTTCGATGAGGACACGATCGCCGAGGGGTTTGATTTTCATGTTGGCCTCCGTTGTGGTTTGGGAGTTGTTCGGTTGGTCGCGTTCGAAAAATGTGGGGAAGTGGTGGTAAAGCAAACTCCGCGCCAATATCGGAAATAGATAGTTAACTTTCTTATTTACAGATAATTGTAATTGTATATCTCGTTCTTCGATGTCGCCAATGTCCCACACCTGTGACACGGCGTGCCAACGCCATGCGACAGGCTGTCCCACTGTGCCATGACTTTCCGCGAAGCGCAACAGCTTTCCGGATAAGCGTTCCTGATACGGCGGCCGAACGCCCGCGCAGAAAACTTGCGCCGCGAAGAGCTTCACGCTGCGGAACATTGACAACTCGCATCCCGCGAATAGGGTAGCCGTCGAACCCTGAACACTCCTACGAGGTGATCTCATGAAAATCGGATGGATCGGCACCGGCGTGATGGGTGCATCGATGGCTGGCCACTTACAAGCAGCGGGCCACGAGCTTGCAGTTTTTAACCGAACGCGGGCCAAGGCGGACGCCCTGCTCGCCGGCGGCGCTGCCTGGTGCGACACCCCCGCCGCCGTCGCGGCCAACAGCGAAATCGTTTTCAGCATTGTCGGGTTCCCGCGCGACGTCGAGGACACCTACCTGGGCGACGACGGTGTCCTGGCGGCGGACGGCCCGTGCCGAATCATCGTCGACATGACAACCAGCCAGCCGAGCCTGGCGGTGAAGATTGGGAAAGCCGCAGCAGCGAAGAACATCGGCAGCCTGGACGCCCCGGTTTCCGGCGGCGACATCGGCGCCAAGAACGCTGCGCTGGCAATCATGGTGGGTGGGGAGCAAGCGGTTTTTGACGAGATCCAGCCACTGTTCGAACTGATGGGCAAGAATATTGCCCTGATGGGAGGCTGCGGGGCTGGACAGCACACGAAAATGTGCAACCAGATTCTCATTTCCGGGACAATGATCGGGGTCTGCGAATCACTGATGTACGGGAGTGCGGTCGGGCTCGACCAGCAGGCAGTGATCGACGTCATCGGCAGCGGCGCCGCGAGCTCATGGGCAATCAACAATCTCGGCCCGCGGATTGTGCAGGAGGACTACGACCCGGGTTTCTATGTCGAGCATTTCATCAAGGACATGGGGATCGCGCTGGAGGAAGCGGCGGCGCTGGACCTGGCCCTGCCGGGCCTGGCGATGGTGCACCAGTTGTATACGGCCGTCAAGGCCCAGGGCCACGGGCGCGACGGCACGCAGGCGCTGATTTTGGCATTGAAAGCGCTCAACGGCGGTTGATTGTCTACGCCAATTGTTGTATCACCCTGTTCTATCGTTATATTACCGGCCCGCCAAATCAAGGGTGTTGAGGTATGTTTGTGAATCACACACAGTTGGTCCGCGACAACTGTCGACCCTGGCGCAAGGAATTGATGCTCGAATCTGAATTGACCGCGTAAAAGCAGGATCTTGTTCGGAAACATGGAGTGACAGTACTCCGTGTTTTTTTTTCCTCCGGGAAAAAGGGCAAGGACAAAAAGATCATGAAACATAAACATTTTCCTCCACCACAAGGCATGTATTCGCCAGCCAACGAACACGACGCTTGTGGGGTCGGCTTCATCTGCAATCTGAAGGGCGAGAAATCCCACGGCATCATCGAGAAAGCCTTAGAGATTCTGGTCAACCTCACCCATCGCGGCGCTTGCGGTTGCGACGCGAAAACGGGCGACGGCGCCGGCATTCTGATGCAGCTGCCCCATCAGTTCCTGCAGAACGCCTGCGGTGGTATCGGCATTCAACTCCCGGACGTCGGCGAATACGGCATGGGCTTTGTTTTTCTGCCGCAGGACGACGAGCAACGCCAATACTGCGTCGAACAGTTCGAGCAGGTCGTCAGGGCCGAGGGACAGGACTTTCTGGGCTGGCGCGACATTGCGCCGGACAGCAGCGTCATCGGCGACGTGGCGCGCCTGGCCGAGCCACGGCTGCGACAGATTTTTATCGGTCGCGGCACCGGACTCGTCGACAACGCGGCGTTCGAACGCAAATTGTATGTCATTCGCCGTGTCATGGAAAACGCGATTGCAGGCTCCGAGCTCCCGGACAAGCAGGCCTTTTACATTCCAAGCCTTTCTTGCCGCACCGTCGCCTACAAAGGCCTGCTGCTGGCAGATCAGGTCGAACGCTATTACACCGACCTGCGCGATCCCGATATGGCCAGTGCCCTGGCCCTGGTACATCAGCGCTACAGCACCAACACCTTTCCGACATGGGACCTGGCACAGCCCTTCCGCTTCCTCTGCCACAACGGCGAGATCAACACGCTGCGCGGCAACGTCAACTGGATGCAGGCGCGCCAGAACCTTTTCGAGTCCGACAAATTCGGCAGCGACATCAAGAAGTTGCTGCCGATCCTGACGCCGGGCGCCAGTGATTCTGCGATTCTCGACAATGCCATCGAGATGCTTTACCACACCGGCCGATCCCTGCCGCATTCCGTCTTGATGACGATCCCGGAGGCCTGGCAGAATCACAATACGATGAGCGACTCGCGAAAGGCTTTCCTGGAGTACCACTCGTGCATAATGGAACCCTGGGACGGACCGGCATCGATCCCGTTCACCGACGGGCGCTGCCTGGGCGCAGTGCTCGACCGCAACGGTCTGCGCCCGTCGCGATACACCGTCACCAAGGACGGCCTCGTCATCATGGCATCCGAAACGGGCGTATTGGAAATTGACCCGGCCAATATCGACTATCTCGGGCGCCTCGAGCCCGGCCGGATTTTCCTGATTGACACGGATCAGGGCCGTATCGTCGACGACGACGAGATCAAAGACGATATGGCGGCGCGCAAACCGTATCGCAAGTGGCTCAAGAAGAACCTGATCAGCCTCGGCGGCCTGCCCGCTTCGGCCAACGCGACTGCTACCGACTTCAGCACCGTACGCAAGCGCCAGCAACTGTTCGGCTATACCCTGGAGGATTTGCGAATCCTCATGAAGCCAATGGCGCAGGGCGGCAAGGAAGCCCTGGGCTCGATGGGTGCGGACAGCCCGATCGCCGCGCTTTCGGATCGGCCGCAATTGCTCTACGGCTACTTCAAACAGTTGTTCGCGCAAGTTACCAACCCGCCGCTGGACGCCATCCGCGAAGAGCTGGTCACTTCGCACATCACCAACATCGGCACCGAGCGTGACCTCTTCCAGGAGACCGAGGAACATTGCCGCATGCTCAAGCTCGAGCACCCCGTCCTCGTCAACGAGGAGCTCGAACGCATCCGCGAGATGGACGTCAACGGCATCCGGTCCGTCACGTTACCAATGATCTACAAAGTCGCCGACGGCGGCACCGGCCTCGAAGCGGCCATGGACGAACTTTGTATTGCCGCCTCGAAGTCAATCTCCGAAGGCGTGGCTATCCTGATCATCTCCGACCGCTCGGCAACTGCCGAGTACGCTCCGATTCCTGCACTGCTGGCGACCGCAGGTCTGCACCACCATCTCATCCGCGACGGACTGCGCACACGCTGCGGCATCGTCGTCGAGTCCGGCGAGCCACGGGAAGTCCATCATTTTTGCCTGCTCTTCGGCTACGGAGCGTGTGCAGTAAATCCGTACCTGGCGTTCGAGACACTTGACCAGATGATCCTCGAAGATCTGCTGCCGGACACCGACATCGAGAAGGCCATCGCCAACTACATCAAGTCGATCGAGAAAGGCGTCATCAAAGTGATGTCGAAGATGGGCATCTCAACGCTGCATAGCTATCGAGGCGCGCAGATTTTCGATAGTGTCGGCCTCAGCAGCGAGGTCATCGACAAGTATTTTACCTGGACCAATCAGTGTGTCGAAGGTATCGGCATCGACGGTATCGCGCGGGAAGTGAAGATGCGCTACGACCGGGCCTACCCGGCAACTGAGGTCGATACCAAACTCGACCTGGACGTCGGCGGACTTTACCAGTGGCGGCGCGACGGCGAATTTCATCTGTTTAACCCGATGACTATTGCCAAGCTGCAGGAAGCGACGCGCACCGAGAGTTTTCAAACCTACGAGGAATACGCGCGGCTGATCAACGATCAGAGCGAACAGCTCGGCACGCTGCGCGGCCTGTTCAAGTTCAAGACGTTACCCGAGCCGATCCCGCTGGATGAAGTCGAACCATGGACGGAGATCGTCAAGCGTTTCAAGACCGGCGCCATGTCCTACGGCTCGATCAGCAAGGAGGCGCACGAAACTCTGGCAATCGCGATGAACCGCATCGGCGGCAAGAGCAACAGCGGCGAGGGCGGCGAGGATTCCAAACGATACGTGCCGGACGAGAACGGCGATCTGCGCAGCAGCGCCATCAAGCAGGTGGCATCCGGCCGTTTCGGCGTCACCAGTTGGTACCTGATCAATGCGCGCGAGTTGCAGATCAAAATGGCCCAGGGCGCCAAGCCCGGCGAGGGCGGACAGTTGCCCGGCAAAAAAGTCTATCCATGGATCGCCGAGGTGCGACATTCAACGCCGTATGTCGGCCTGATCTCGCCGCCGCCGCATCACGACATCTATTCGATCGAGGACCTGGCGCAGCTTATCCACGACCTCAAGAATGCGAACCGCGACGCCCGTATCAACGTCAAGCTGGTTTCGAACTTCGGTGTCGGCACGGTCGCAGCCGGCGTCTCGAAGGGCAAAGCAGATGTTGTCCTGATCAGTGGTTGGGATGGCGGCACCGGGGCGTCGCCGGAGACCTCGCTGAAACACGCCGGCATGCCATGGGAACTGGGTTTGGCCGAAACGCAGCAGACGCTGGTGATGAACGACTTACGCAGCCGAATCGTCGTCGAGTGTGACGGCCAGCTCAAGACCGGTCGCGACGTCGCCATCGCCTGCCTGCTCGGTGCCGAGGAGTTCGGCTGCTCAACTGCACCGCTGGTCGTCATGGGCTGTATCATGATGCGCGTCTGCCACCTCAATACCTGTCCCGTAGGCGTGGCCACACAGGATCCGGAGCTGCGCAAGAAATTCAGCGGCGAGCCTGAGCACGTCATCAACTTCTTCCATTTCGTCGCCGAAGAAATGCGGGTGATCATGGCCGACCTGGGATTCCGCACGATCGATGAAATGGTTGGACGCGTCGATAAGCTGGACGTCAACGAAGCCCTCGACCACTGGAAGGCGAAGGGGCTCGATTTCTCAAAAATTCTGCACAAGCCAGACGTTGGTCCCGAGATCGGCACACGCTGCACACAGACGCAGGACCACGGGCTCGACGGCGCCCTGGACTTTACGCTGCTGGACTTGGCAGCGCCGGCCCTGGAAGACGGCACGCCGGTCGAGCACGATATTGCGTTGCGCAATATCAATCGCTCCGTTGGCACGATATTGAGCAGCGAAATTTCGAAGCGCCACGGCGCCGAAGGATTGCCGGACGATACGATCACCTTCAATTGTACGGGCTCCGCCGGGCAAAGCTTCTGCTGCTTCGGTGCCCGCGGCCTGACCATGCACGTGCATGGCGACGGCAACGATTACTTTTGCAAAGGCCTGTCCGGTGCCAAGGTAAGTGTGCGCCCACAAGAAGGTACAACCTTCGTTGCCGAGGATAACATCATCATCGGCAATGTCGCGCTGTACGGCGCGACGTCTGGCCAGTTGTACGCCCGCGGCATTGCCGGTGAACGCTTTTGCGTCCGCAACAGCGGCGCCTGCGCTGTCGTCGAGGGAGTGGGCGATCATGGCTGCGAGTACATGACCGGAGGGCGCACAGTCGTGCTCGGTGGCACCGGCCGTAATTTTGCAGCCGGCATGAGTGGCGGCATCGCATACGTGCTCGACGAGCAGGGCGACTTCGCCCAGTATCGTTGCAACATGGAAATGGTGGAACTGGAAACGCTCGACGACGACGACGACATCGCCGAATTGAAGGACCTTGTCGAAAACCATCAGCGCTACACCGGCAGCCTCGTAGCGCAACGACTGCTCGACAACTGGGACGCGAGCCTGAGCAAGTTCGTCAAGATCATTCCATCAGACTTCAAGGCCGCCCTGCAACGCCTCACTGAACAGAAAATCGAAGCAGAGAGTGCGGTGACCGCATAGTTCTGGAATTGCGGTGACAGACACCGCGAATGGAGACAGCGATGGGAAAACCGACAGGATTCATGGAGTTCGCACAGGAGTTGCCCGCGAAGCGCCCTGTAGCGGAACGTGTAGGCGATTACAAGGAATTTTACCAGCCGTATCCTGAGGAGAAGCTGAAGAATCAGGCCGGACGCTGCATGGACTGCGGTGTGCCCTTCTGCCACAGCGGCTGTCCGCTCGGCAACATCATCCCCGACTGGAACGACCTGGTCTACCGCGGGCTCTGGCGTGAAGCCATCGATCGTCTCCACGCCACCAACAACTTCCCGGAATTCACCGGGCGCCTGTGCCCTGCCCCGTGTGAGGAAGCCTGCGTGCTCGGTATCACGGACCCGCCGGTGACCATCGAGAATATCGAGAAGGCGATCGTCGAGTATGCCTGGGAACACGACTTCATCAAGCCAAGCCCGCCGGCACAGCGCACCGGCAAGACCGTCGCTATTGTGGGTTCCGGGCCTGCCGGGCTGGCCGCGGCCATGCAGCTCAACCGCGCCGGGCATACGGTGACCGTGCTGGAGCGTGCCGACCGCATCGGCGGTCTGCTGCGCTACGGCATTCCGCATTTCAAGATGGAGAAATGGGTCATCGACCGGCGCATCGAACTCATGGAAGCCGAGGGTATCATATTCGAAACCAACGCCGATGTCGGCTTCAGCTATCCGGTCGACAGGCTGGACGCATTCGACGCCGTGGTCCTTTCCGGCGGCGCCACCAAACCACGTGACCTGCCGATTCTCGGACGCGAGCTCGACGGTGTTCACTTCGCCATGGAATTCCTGACGCAGCAGAACAAGCGGTGCGAGAGCGATCCGGAACCCGAAAGGCAGATCATGGCGACCGACAAACACGTGATCGTCATCGGCGGCGGTGACACCGGCAGCGACTGCATCGGCACATCGAACCGCCACGGCGCCGCGTCAGTTACCAACTTCGAGATATTCCCCCAGCCGCCGGACGGACGGCCCGAAAACCAGCCGTGGCCGTACTGGCCGATGCGCATGCGCACCAGCTCATCGCACGAGGAAGGCTGCGACCGCGAATACAGCATCATGACCAAAGAACTCATCGGCGTCGACGGCAAGGTCGACGAACTGATCACGGTGCAGGTCGAATTTGTGCCCAACCCCAACGGCGGCCGTCCCGAAATGAAAGAGGTCGAGGGCAGCGAGAAACACCACCCCGCCCAGCTCGTGCTGCTGGCTATGGGCTTTCTCGGCCCGGAGCCCGATGGCGTCGTTGCGCAGCTCGGCATCGAGCTCGACGAGCGCGGCAACGTCAAGTCCGATGAGAACTACATGACCAGCCGCGCCGGCACCTTCTGCGCCGGCGACATGCGGCGAGGGCAGTCACTGATCGTCTGGGCCATCTCCGAAGGACGCGAAGCGGCCTGCGGCGTCGACCGCTATCTCACCGGCCACACTGAGCTGCCGACCAAAGGCAAAGGCGACCTGCCGCGACGGTAGATGCTCCTCCCCGGGATTGTTCTTCGCAGCTTTCGCAGACTGTCTGTCTGTGGCTGCAGCGGATGGACGTGATCAGTGAGCAGACAGCATGTCCGGGCTCATTCGCCATGCCAAATTGGGAATCTGAGTAGACCCGGCTCTACGCGGGCGTGAAGTCTATACGCGCTCGAGCGCACGGCAACCGTGAAGTGCGGCTTGACCGCACCCTTCAATGAACATCGGGCAGCGATTAATCTGCCGCTGCTGCCAGGCCCATAAAAAGCCGGCGAGCGAGAAAGTCAGGCTAAAGACGGCGCAGTTCGGCCGCACAAAGTCACCAGCACCGTGGTCTCGAAACTTGTTGGCTGGACCGTGATCCTGACAATTTTCAGCTTGGTGCGTTCGATAGCGCCTGCGTAAAGTCCGCGCAACGGACCCAACACCGAGACCATGTCGATCTCGGGATCGTCATCGACGGAGGACGTCGGTGACAGTATCCGCCGCACCGAGATGGTGCCGTCCTGAAAAACCGTTTCCAGCTGCGCCGGCCGCAACGGTTTACTGTGGAAATCGCCCACACGCGCCGTACGTCATTTCCCGTACGGAGGGGCTTCAGCAGTGGCCCATGGATAGCGGGAGCAAGGCGTTTCGGCCAGCCAAAGGTAAGCGCCGCCAATAGCCGGCCGGGGCGTCGACGCTTCGCTCTGCCGCCGCACTCCATATCCTTGCCGCACGTCGTGCCCTTGCCTACTCGGCCACAAAATTCGCGATGAGGATGTAGTCGGCCCACTCGAGGTCGGTCGTGAAGGCGAGCACGCCGTCCCTGTACGACCAGTCCCGTATCTCCGCTTGCCCCTGCACGGTGCGTACGAATGCGGGTTTGCTTGAGACGCGGATCTTCACCTGCAACGCCGGCTGTACGGCATTGTCCCAGTTCACCAGGGTGAGTAACGTACCCTTGTCGCTGTCCATGATGAGTGCCTCGACAAGGTTGTTGGAACACTCGGCATACCGTTTGATGTCGGACCGAGCTACCCCCAACCAGGCCAGCCCCGCGGCTGCCGGTGAAAACTCGGTCGGATTATAGAGCTCCCTGTTGCCGCCGCGCGCGAATGGCACGGGCCGCAAGCCGCTGCGGATATAGCTCGTCCCCGATAGCGTACCGACGGCTATCGCCTCGCCTTTGCCATGGCTCTGTATGGTCGCGGCAGCACTGCCGTCGCGCCACGTTCCGATCACCTTTGCGGTGGCCGGCGTAAACGTCTGGCGCATCGCAATGGCGTCGATCTTGCCGGCTACACCGTCGAGCGAGATCGTGTCGATCGGTTCGACAAGCGGCATCTCCAGGAGCGGCCGCATGATATGCACGTTCTTCGTGATCGATGTGTCGGTCAACCCGAGCAACGCCAGCATGGCATCGGACTTCTTGCCGTGCTCATTGAGATGTCCCGCGCCCGCCGCGGCGTATAGGATGCCGCCGGCCTCGACCCAGGCCGCCAGCTTCGGCACGGCCCGGCTGTCGATCCATTCGCCGGCAAAGTGCACGACGTCGTACCCGTCGAGGTAGCCGTCGATGATATCGTCCTCTGTGATCACATCCACCTTGTACTGAGCATGCCGCAGCGCGAGGTACTGCATCTGTTGATCCATGCGGCAGATCATCTGGCGGTTGTACGTCTGCTCGGTGGCGGCGTTCGAGCAGTCCTTCATGAACGGCTCGCTGGTCGGGTCGACGATGTATTTGCTTTCATTTTCCTCGGTGGCGTGACTGCGAACGACCGCGACACGGCCAGGGCGCATGGCTCCCTCTAACTGGTAAGGTTCCGCTTCTGCGGAGTCGAAAATCGATTCGTGAATGACGCGGAAGCTGTCCGTGTATCCCCAGGAAACGTAGTTTTCGGTGAAGACGTTTGACGGTGCAACACAGAAGAGGTTGATGAATTGAGCCCCGGCACCGACACTCATTACGAGGTTGCGCCGCAGAAACGCCGGAACCTGCCCGGGCGCGTGGGGGAGCACGTACATCTGGATCTTCTGCCCGTTGTATTTGATCGCACAATGAATCGCGGCGTACATCCACGAAAACGTCTGCGGCAACTGCGGAACGCTGAAGAGAAAATCCTCCGTCCAGAACGTTGTCATGCCTTCCGGGCCGGCCTTGAACATATCGACCCACGTGGCCTGCTCGCCGTAGTATTGCGGCAACGGGAAATGCGGCGTGTAATTAATTCCGGTCTCGATCTGCGGACCGATCAATTTCCTCGCGAGCTTGGTGAGCGCTTCAGCTTCCGCATACGGCATAGTCGCTTCATCAAAGAAACTGACAATGCGATGGGCCGCCTTGTCTTCGATGCGGTCGGCGAGCGCCCGAATTTCATCAAGGGTGCCCGCGTGCGCAAAAAAGCCGGAAACCGGATTCTGATCGTAGCCGTCGGGTAACCCGGTATTGAACCCGAGTGCGTCCCTCAACTCCGGCCCGTCAGCGGCCCCGTGATAAAGAATCTCCTGTGGCTTGCGACCGTTGTTGGCGGTCCGCCATTTGGTCTTCGCCAGTTTAATAATCGCGTCGCTGTGTTCGCGGTTGGTCAACACTTTGCGCTCGCGGTTCCAGATGATGTCCATTGGGATCACGACCGTGCCGACGGCCCCTGCAATCTGCATGTCGCCAACCAGGTCTCGTCCCGCTGCGTCGCGCGCCACTTGCACGGTGTATCCGTCGGCACCGGCCAGGGTGATCTCCAGGCCGTCCTGATGCACCAGCACGCAGAACGGTGCGATGTTGGTCCACGCACTCCACGCACCCGCGGGCACCGCGGCGGCGGGAATCTCAGTGCTGCCGCCGACGTAATTGAGCGGCTGATAATGCCCGGTCAGCCGGTTGAGGGTGAGCTTGGCCGGGGCAGCGGTCGTGTTCTGGAATCGCATGTACAGCTCACTCGCAGCCATTGCGTGGGTGGTGAATAGCGTCCCCGTCGGTCCTATCGCGGCGGGCGTCAGGTCGGTCGTCAACGCGATCAGATCGACCATCGGCGCACCGGCGGGTGCGGGCATCTTGACCGTGACCAGGTGCAGTTCGGCGGCGCCGGCCTTCAGCTTCACGGTCTTGTCCGGCGGTGCTTCCGCGGCATCGTGATCGGTCCCCCACGGCCACCAGAGCTGGGTGGATTCAACCCCGAAGCTCCACTGCCGCATCGTCTCAAGCTTCCCGTACACTTCGGAATAGAGAACCTTGCCGTTCTGATGCACCTCGACCCGATGCATGAAGTTGAAATACGGTGGCGCCTGGTACCGGCTCCAGACCCGGTAGTCGCCGTTCGCAGGGATGGTCACAGTCTTTACCGCGACACTGCCGACGCTGTCCGCCGATGCGCCCAGCAGTCCGCCGTGCGACGACCAGGCGCCGCCATACGTGTGGCTCGCCCAGCTATCGTCCTGATGCGTCACCTGCCACCCCTTATCATCGAGGGGGCGAAACGCCTCGCCCTCCGCAATGACAGTCTCCGCCGCGAACAGCGCAGGGATCATGATGCATGAAAAAACAGCCGCGAAAATTGCGATCAAAATGCGATCATACATAGGTGTACTCGGTTTGGGTTGGGATGAGGCGTGAATGGTACGGACTTAAGAGGTTAAATCGTGCGTCGCGACGCGCGATCTTTTCGGCGCTGCGCCTCGCAATGTTTGGGAAAGTGAGGAACGCCCAGCATCGATGTCGGCGTGCCATTCCGCCTGCATTTCGACACCGTCACCGAGCAAGAGTTTCGGCGTGAAGCCGGTGATCGTCGTGGGCTTGTCGGCGTCATCTTCACAACGTACACTCGCGCCGCGTGGCTGCAAAGGCTCAAGATGGGCCTCCCTCTTTGCGCCCTTTGCGTTCTTTCGCGGCTACCGAAGAAGAATGGCCGCCAGAGAACGCAGAGAACGCATAGAATTGAGAAGGCCGACACGCTCGACATCGACCTCCCGCTTTGCGCTCTTCGCGTTCTTTCGTGGCTATGTTAGTGCCCGAACGGCCGGGCCCAAGACAAGAAACAACAGCTGAATGGAGAGCGATATATGAACAGTGCGACAATTGGCGACACAGTCATCGTTCACAAGGACGGGTTCGCGTACGTATCGCACCCGTCCATCACCATACTGGGCAACGGCGGATGGGTCGCGGCTTTCAATCATTCCCAGCGCCGGGCACCGCCGATGCACCCGCCCGAAGACCCGCTCTATCGAACGCTGCTGTGACGGAGCGCCGACCGCGGCGCGACCTGGGATGATCCGACTTTCGCACCGCATTTTGACTGGTACGGCACCGAGTGCCCGGGCATCGCAACCCTCGCCGACGGGACAGTTGCACTCAGCCAGCGGCGAGGTTGCGTCGGGTCGTGGTGATGCTATCGTATTGGCTCGCTTTGTCACTGCTGCTGTGCAACCGAGGAGAACTCATGAAGGTATTGATCACCGGAGGCGCCGGCTTCATCGGCAGCCATCTGTGCGACGTCCTGCTTGGGCGCGGCTGTTCGGTGGCGATCCTCGATGACCTCTCGACCGGCAGCATGAATAATGTCGAGCAGCACGTCGACAATCCCGATTTCACATTCACCATCGACACGGTTCTCGACGAGATGGCCCTGGACCCTCTGGTCAGCGAGTGCGATGTCATCTATCATCTGGCTGCTGCTGTCGGCGTACAACTGATCGTCCAGCAACCGCTGCACACGATCCGCACGAACGTCGAGGGCACCACCCACGTCCTCAATACGGCGCAGCGGTACGACAAGAAAGTGGTGATCGCCTCGACCTCGGAAGTCTACGGTAAAAGTTCGAAAGTACCGTTCTCCGAAGGCGACGATACGGTGAGCGGTCCGACGACTAAACACCGCTGGGCCTACGCATGCTCCAAAGCGATCGATGAATTTGCCGCCTTCGCCATGGCGAAGGAGTCGGGTATTCCGGTTTGCGTCTTGCGGCTGTTTAATACTGTCGGCCGACGCCAGAGCGGTCAGTACGGCATGGTCATTCCGAATTTCGTGAGCCAGGCGCTCAACGGCGATCCGATCACCGTTTTCGGCGACGGCGAACAGACGCGGTGCTTTGCCAATGTCGCCGATATAACCCGCGCCATGGCCGACCTGCTATCGTGTCCAGCGGCGGAAGGCGAGGTGGTGAATCTCGGATCGAACAGCGAGATCTCGATCAACAACCTGGCGCAAACCGTGAAAGATACATTGCAGAGCAATTCCGAAATCACTCATATCTCCTATGACGAAGCCTACGAAGACGGCTTCGAGGATATGCTGCGTCGCGTGCCGGACTTGAGCAAGGCGGAACGATTATTAGGCTACGCGCCGACAATCGACCTCAAGCAAACCATCCTCGAGGTCGCCGGCCACGCCTGAGACGCGAGTTGACAACAGACACCGATTTTACCTTTTGACCTGCAGCGACCAAGTGTTGCGCAACTTGTGAGAACCGCATTATGGCAACCGAAGAACATGCCAAATACCGGCCGGCCAGGATCGAGCCGAAGTGGCAGAAATTCTGGGACTCCAACGAGACCTTCAAAGCCGAGGACGAATCGGACAAGCCGAAGCTCTATGTCCTCGACATGTTCCCATATCCCAGCGGTGCGGGACTGCACGTCGGACACCCGGAAGGGTACACCGCTACGGACATCTGGTGCCGCTACAAACGCATGCGCGGCTACAATGTGCTGCATCCGATGGGCTGGGATGCGTTCGGACTGCCGGCCGAGCAATACGCCGTCGAGACCGGCACCCGCCCAGCCGAGACAACCGCCGGGAACATCATCAACTTCAAGCGCCAGATCCAGTCGCTCGGCTTTTCGTATGACTGGTCACGTGAGGTAAACACGACCGATCCGAAATATTACCGCTGGACCCAGTGGATCTTTCTGCAGTTGTACAAGAAGGGCCTGGCCTATCTCGACGAGATCGCCGTCAACTGGTGCCCGGAGCTCGGTACCGTGCTGGCCAATGAGGAAGTGATCGACGGCAGGAGCGAGCGCGGCAATCACCCGGTCGTAAAGCGGCCGATGAAGCAGTGGATCCTGCGCATCACCGAGTACGCCGAGCGCCTGCTCAACGATCTCGACGACCTCGACTGGCCGGAAGGTATCAAGGAAATGCAACGCAACTGGATCGGCAAATCCACCGGTGCCGAAGTTGATTTCAAAGTGGTCGATCGCAGCGATGTCATCCGCGTCTACACGACACGGCCCGATACCTTGTTCGGAGCGACCTACATGGTGCTGGCACCCGAGCATCCACTGGTCGCGCAGATCACTGCCGACGAACAGCGACCGGCAGTGGAGGCATATGTCGAGGCGTCTTCCCGAAAATCAGATCTCGACCGTACCGAACTGAATACCGAGAAGTCCGGTGTCTTTATTGGGGCGCATGCGACCAATCCGGTCAACGGCGAGGCGATCCCCATCTGGATCAGTGATTACGTTCTGATCACCTACGGTACTGGGGCCATCATGTCGGTACCGGCGCACGACATGCGCGACTTCGAGTTTGCCGAAAAGTTCGGCATCGAGATCCGCTGCATACTCGAACCGGAAGCCGCTGCCCTTGCCGCCGCCGATCTCGACGTTGCCGACCTACTTGCCGGCAAAGCGTGCTGGACCGGCGACGGCAAATCCATCCGCTCGGCCAATGATCACGGCCTCGATATAAATGGACTCGACGTCGTCACCGCAAAGCAGACGACGATCGACTGGCTCGAGGCCGAAGGGATCGGCAAAGCAACGGTGAACTACAAGCTGCGCGACTGGCTGTTCAGCCGGCAACGGTACTGGGGTGAACCATTTCCGCTGGTACACATGGAGGACGGTGAAATCCGGCTGCTCGACGAGAGCGAACTGCCTCTCGAACTGCCTGAGATCGAAGACTTCAAGCCGAGCGGCAGCGGTGAATCACCACTGGCAAAGGCCGGCGACTGGCTCAACTATACCGACCCCGAAACCGGGCAAAAGGGTCGGCGCGAAACCCACACCATGCCGCAGTGGGCCGGCTCGTGCTGGTACTATCTGCGCTACATCGATCCGTGTAACGACACGGCGGCCTGGTCCCCGGAAAAGGAAAAGTACTGGATGCCGGTCGACCTCTACGTCGGCGGCGCCGAGCATGCCGTCCTGCACCTGCTCTATGCCCGCTTCTGGCACAAGGTCCTGTTTGACCTGGGCCATGTCAGCAGCAAGGAACCGTTCCAGCGGCTGATCAATCAGGGCATGATCCTCGGACTCGGGTACCGCGACGCCCGCGGCGTGCCGGTGGCCAACGACCAGGTCGAGGACCGGGACCACAAGTATTTCCACAAGAACACCGGCGAGGAGTTGGAACAGTTCCCCGCCAAGATGTCTAAGGCGTTAAAAAATGTCGTTAACCCCGACGATATCGTCGGGGCATACGGCGCCGACACGCTGCGGCTCTACGAAATGTTCATGGGCCCGCTGGAGGCGGTCAAGCCCTGGGACACCCGCAATGTCGAGGGCGTCCATCGCTTCCTGCACAAGGCTTGGCGCATGTTGGTCGGACCGAACGGTGAACTCGCAGCGGAGATCAACGACGAACCGCTGACACCGGAACTGCAGCGCACGCTGCACGCGACCATCAAGAAAGTCGGTGAGGATTACGAATCGCTCGACTTCAACACGGCGATTTCGCAGCTGATGGTATTCGTCAATGCGTTCGGCAAGGCGCCCGCACGCAATCGCGCCGCGATCGAGACGTTCGTCGTAATGCTGGCACCGCTGGCGCCACATATTGCCGAGGAGCTCTGGGAGCGACTCGGCCACAACGACACGCTGGCTTACGAACCGTGGCCGGAATACGACGAGAGCTATCTCAAGTTCGACGAGATCGAGATCCTCGTCCAGCTCAAGGGCAAGCCCGTAACGCGGCTGATGATGGCCCCGGACCTGGCTCCGCCAGGCATGGAAGCAACGGCATTGGCCGATGCCGACGTGCAGTCTGCCATTGGTGCACAGAATGTTGTCAAAGTCATCTGTGTGCCGGGTCGTCTGGTCAACATCGTCGTAAAGTAGGGCCAAGGGTCGATGAAAAAAGAAAAGAATGATTCACCACTCGACACTCACCTGACACCCGAAACCTGAAGCCTCCCACATGATCCTCTCTGACCAGACCTTGGCTGCAATGATCAAATCGGGTGAGCTCGCGATCGAGCCGCTCGATGCTAATTCTATCCAGCCGGCATCGATCGACTGCAGGCTGGGTGATCACTATCTGGTCGTTGAAGACCGGGAGATGGAAATCCTGACACTGGACAGTGAGATCATCTATCGCGAAATCGAAGATGACAGTATCACGCTGCCGCCGCATTCGTTTCTGTTGGCGACGACGGCGGAGTACGTCCGGCTACCAAACAACATCACGGCGTTTGTCGAGGGCCGCAGCTCGATTGGGCGCATCGGGCTGTTCATTCAGAACGCCGGTTGGGTGGATCCCGGTTTCGAGGGTCGCATTACACTCGAGCTATACAACGCCAGTTCCCTGCCGATCCGTCTGCAGGCGGGCCGACGAATCTGCCAACTGGTGTTCTGCTTTATGGACCAACCGGCCGCCAAGCCCTATGCCGGCAAGTATCAGGGGCAGCGGCAATCGATCGGCAGCCGGGCGTTCCTGGACACTGAAGTCACCGGCGACGAAAATTGACCGCCGACATTTCCCCAGATGATGCTCTGATATTTTTCTCACCGTGGCCAGAACCAGGCGCAGCGGTGGGTACTTGTCTGGGCAGTCGCCCCAGGGGCGCGTGAAATCTCTCTTGTATGAGCCTGTTGGCCACGCCAGTGACCCGCTTGATCACGTCCAGAACCTCCGGGACGTCCATGAATAGCACAAAAGCCGGGCCGGGCTCGAGGGTATATCGGAAACGTCGAGTTTGCTCGGCGTTGGCCGCCACGATCCACTTCGACTTCACCACGTCCTTGAGTACAATGAAACCGTTGAGGACGAAGAGATAGATTTTCTCCTCGGTCATTTCTTGGATTCTACCACCGCAATCGCGGGTCGGTGAGCAGATATTCCAAGCGCTTCTCGCAGACCCGCTCCTTGAACTGAGTCTGTTGACGTTTGCGGCGGTCCGCGTTACTGATGATTCTGGCAATCCTCCCGAAGTGCTTGTTTTGCGCGTCGAGGCGTTCGTCGAAGGCACTGTGGACCGCCTTGCGCAAACCTGCTATGGCAGCTTCGCGAGCTGCGTCATCACCCGCCGCATGGTATTGCTGCACCCTGGCATCGAGATTCCGGTCAATCGCCAGATAGCGGTCGTTCAGGTCGTCAAGCTCATCGATGATAGTGTTGTAAAGGTGGTCCCAGGTAGTCGTCGAACCGGCAGCCATCGTATTCGCCATGCCGTCGCGGTTGCGCAGATAAGCAACCGCTTCCTGAAGAATCTGACGTTGAACCTTGTCGGATTCGCCGCTGTCGCTGACAACGTCCCTGATCTGGGCATAGGCTTTAGAAACATCTCCCCCACGTGCCTCGGTCAGCGTGTCGTAGGCCTCCGGATCGCTTTCCATGAGTTCCGTCAGAAAAGATTGCAGCGCCGGCATCTCATCGATTCCGGGCCAGTCCTCATCGATCTGCGCCTGCAACGCGCCCGCCAGTGCCAGACTGATGATCAGTGCTATGCGTCTCATTGTCGTTTACCGGTTGATGGTTATTCGATACCCTTCTCGCTGAGCCAGCGCTCAGCGTCCAAAGCCGCAGCGCAGCCGGTGCCGGCAGCCGTGACCGCCTGGCGATACACTTTGTCGACGACGTCGCCGCAGGCGAACACGCCCTCCACGGAGGTATGCGTCTGCCCGGGCCTCACCACGATATAGCCTTGTTCATCCGTCGCCAGCGCACCGTCGAGAAAGCCGGTGTTCGGGTCGTGGCCGATGGCGTAGAAGATGCCGGCGCAGGCAATCGAACTGATTTCGTCCGTAACAACATTGCGTATGGTTGCACCACTGACCAGCGAGTCACCCTCGGCATCGACCAGAACCGAGTTCCAGACAATCTCAAGCTTACTGTTTTCCAGGGCGCGCTGCTGCATGATCTTGCTGGCTCGCAATTCGTCACGCCGGTGTACCAGATAGACTTTCGACGCGAACTTCGTGAGAAACGTCGATTCTTCGACGGCGGAGTCACCGCCGCCGATGACGACCAGCGGTTGGTCGCGAAAAATGGGCAGGGCCCCGTCACACACCGCGCAAGCACTCATCCCACGGCTCCACAATTTCTCTTCGGAGGGCACGTGCATGCGGCGGGCAGTGGCGCCGGTCGCAATGATCAAGGCGTGGGCTTCGACCTCGTGGCTGTCTGCTTTCACTTTGAACGTCGTCGGTGAAAAGTCGACCGAGTCGACATCTTCCTGGTAGCAGGTCGCACCGAACTCCTGCGCTTGTGCCCGAAACTTCGCCATTAGGTCGGGTCCGGAAATTCCACCATCGGGAAAGCCGGGATAGTTCTCCACTTCCGTCGTTGTCATGAGCTGACCGCCGGGCATGCCGCCGGACATGAAGCCTTCGAAAACGACCGGCGCCAGATCTGCGCGGGCAGCGTACAGCGCCGCTGTGAACCCGGCCGGGCCGGAGCCGATTATTATAACTTTTTCCATTCAGTTCCCTGCATTGTGAATTGCGCGCTAAAGATTGAACAACACACTCAGATAAAGATATGTACGCTGCCTCTCGACCGAGATTATCCGCTGAACGTGGCAAAGATAGTCAGCACCGTGAACATTGCAAAACCATGGGCACATGCCCGTCTCGATCGTCGATGTCAGTCGTAGATAAACGTGATCGGCGCGTCAATGTCCGGATGAATACTCTTGTGTACCGGACAGGTTCGGGCGCCGTTTTCGAGACGCTTGCGATCCTCGTCTGACACCTGCCCCGGCACCCGCACAGTCACCGGCAGCCGACCAATCCGACGCACCGGTTCCGCCACCATCTCCTTCCCCACCGTGACCTGCATGCCGGTGAGATCGATATCATGGCGTTCCGCCAGAATACCCATGATCGTTGCCACACACGTGCCCAGCGCCGTTGCGACAAGATCGGTCGGCGAAAAACTCTCACCCTTGCCGTGGTTGTCAACGGGTGCATCGGTGACCAGCTCAGTGCCTGAGGGGCCGTGCTGCGCGCGGCAGCGCAAGCCGCCTTCGTAAGCAATGTTGATCTCCACCATTTGTCGCCCTCCTGTGATTGATCGACTGCAAGATACACGGTCACAATAAAATGGCACTGAGGCAGGGCTAAAAAATCCGGAACCGCCGCGAACGTTTCACGGTCCCTACAACAACGCCGTCAGCTCATGCAGCGAATCAATGACCAAATCGGCATTGGCGGCGTGGATGTCACCACCGTGGTTATATCCGAAACTCACAGCAACACAGGAAATCCCCGCCGCCTGCGCAGCTTCGATGTCGTTGATCGAATCACCGACCATCAGCGCCGTCGCCGCCGGCCGATCCAGCCGTTGCAGCGCTGCCAGCAACGGTGCCGGATCGGGTTTCAACAACGCCGTGTCGCCGCCGCCGACGACGGTTTCGAAACAGTCGCGGATCCCCAGCAACTCCAGCAGCCGGATAGTCAGTGCCGTAGGCTTGTTGGTGACAATCGCCATCTTCGCATGCCGCGACTGCAGCGCCTGCAGCAACTCGGTCGCGCCGTCGTACAGGCGGCTTTCTTCGCAGATAAAACGACCGTAATAGTCTTCAAACAGCTGACGCGCCCATGCCAAGGTGTCCGGGCTCGCAACGCCGTCCATATCGCCGGTCAATGCGCGGTTCAGCAAACGTTCAAGACCGTTGCCAATCCATTGGCGCACGTGCCCAGCGCCCGCTGGCGGTCGGCCCATGGCCAGCAGCGTACGGTCAACATTGGCCGCCAGGTCGGGAACACTGTCAACGAGCGTACCGTCGAGATCGAACAAAAAGCTGTTAAATGCTGAGAAGTCCAATTAGAAATTGTCCCGGCGTTCGTCTTCCGCCTGTTCCTCCTCGGCAACGATCTCGCGGATGTCCTTCACACGCGTCGCGATAATTGTCACGTCCTGCGTCGCTGAGGTCGCGACCAGCAGATCGCCGTGAACCATGAGGCGCTTGAGCATGCCGCGCACGACCGTGCCGTCGATAAGTGTCACTTCGGTATCCGGCGACCAGACGGTGACGTGTACCAACCCCATAACGCCGGATTCGATCCTGACTTTTTTCGAGGCCGATTTCTTGCCCCCGTATTCCATGTGCACGCTGTAGTCGCCTTCCTTGAGTCCTTCGATGCGCAACGGCCGTGAGCGCCGGTAGCCGGTCTGCGTGGGCTCACTCAGGCCGTGTAGATGCCCATCGATAAACACCCGGGCCGGCGCCGGCAGCGTGACAACCTCCACGGAACCCAGATTCGGCTTCAGGTCGGCGTGCATCGATGTGGCGCGGTGGTTGCTGATTATTATGCGCTCGGCGTGGATCTCGTACCCGAACTGCACGACCCGCAGTTCATATTCGCCGGGATCGAAGCCCGATACCGCATAAGGTGTGCGGCCGAGCAATTGCCGGCCAAGCATGACGGCGGCACCAACAGGTTTGCTGCTGATCAGGCAGGTGCCGCTCTCCTGCGTCAGTTCGAAGGGCTGATCGAAGCTGCGATCAGTCTGCGGTATGAAAATCACCCGCTTCATCGACCGGTACCCGGGCTTCTCCAAGCGGATCTTGTGACTGCCGACCGGCAGCCGCTGCAGCAGCAGCGGTGTCAGCCCTTCAGAACGCTCGTTGAGGATGACGTCGGCGCCCGGCGGCAAGGTCTTCAGAAGATAGTGTCCGAGCTGCGGCCGGGTGTGGGTAGGGCCCGTACCGCGGAAATCGCCGCCGGTGTCCGTATCGACCTCGCGCGGCGTCCGCAGTTCACCGATGTCGGAGCCGTCCGTATCGTTTATCGGATGCACGTCGGTAACATCGGGCCTCGGTTCGGTGGGCTCTGCCGGCGACCGCTGTCCGACCCACCAGATCACCAACAGCACGATTGCAGCAATGACAACAGCGACACTCGCGTAGAGTGGCCCGTTGCTCCTTGGCGGCGGCGCGGTGCCAGCAGGTTTGGGACTGGCGATCTGCGGCGGCGCCTTTTTTTCCATCGCTTGAACAGCATCGTCGGCAATAAATAGAAGGATACGCGAGCTAATACCGATACGGTCCTGCGATTTCAAGGTCTGCGTTTTTTTGATGCGTTGACCATTGATCCGTACGCCATTGCGGCTGTCGAGGTCTTCCAGCACGAAATCGTCGCCGTCGCGCAGAATGCGGGCATGGTGCCGCGACACGCCATCCTCGTCGAGGACAATATCGCAGTCAGCTTCGCGCCCGATGGACATCTCGTCGCTGTGCAGATCAACAACGCGTCCGGCAAATGGCCCGTCTAAAAATCTCAGTTTCATCTGAACCGTGGGTTGAACTCAGCGGCGAGCGACGCCGAGGGCGGCCTGTCAATGTCCCGATATCCAGGCAGCGACGCGCCTGGCATAGCTGTCGATAGTTTCCAGGCTGGGCGGTGACGGTGCATAGCGCAGCGCCTCGTATTCAGTGAGCAGCGCCGCCAACTCGCTGCCATAAGGTACCTTGGCATCATCAATCCTGCGAATGAAGTCGCCGATAGTCATCCAGTGTTGCCGATGGACGTGATGGCGGGCCATGAAATGTTCGAGGCGTGACCGCACCCGCTGCAGCTCGCGGACCCACGCATCCTGCGGCCGCTGCAGTCGGTGCCAGCGCATCAGCAGGGTGACAGCGACAACCAGCAACGGCCAGGCAATATACCATGGACCGTACCAGAAAATCCAGGAAATGCCCCTGCCGATACTGCCCAGGCTCACAACGATCGCTGTTGCGAAATAGCCACGTTTGATATTGGTAAATACAGCCGTCCACAGCGTCCGAACGCTCTCGGAGACAGCATCCCACGCACCGGTCCGATCAGTGCCCAGCGGTATGCCACTCGCCGGCGTCGGCTCGACGAGGACCCAGCGCCCCTGCTCGCGCAGATAGGCTTCCGCCCAGGCGTGACAGTCGCCGGTCCGGGCGATCCAGTGCCCGTCGAGCGGATGCGCCTCCAGACATACGAAGCCGGTCACGTATCGGCTCGGTACACCATGACTGCGCAGCAGGAGAACCGCCGCAGTGGCAAACAGTTCGCAGTGACCGGCTTTCGCCGTGTCGAGGAAACCGATGACCGGGTCCTGGTCTGCCGGCAATTGCACCCCGAGCTGGTAATCGAAGTTGTTGGTCATGTACGACTCGATCCGACGCACCTGGTCCAGTTCTGTCTCCGCCCCTGCAAAGATTCGCTCAGCTTTCTGCCGCAGCGGTTGGCGGAGCAGTTCGGGAACGCGCAGGTAGGGTTGCAGGTCACGCTCTGACACGGGTCGCGACGCACTATTGAAGGCAGCACGCTGCACGATTGCCGAGACGTTGAGCGAGTAGCCGCCCTTTTCCTCCCATTCACGGGGCTGCAGGACGCCTTCGTGGTTGGCCAGCAACGCCTCCGCGATCAGTTCAACAGTGGCCGTGTTGCCCGTGGCCAGCAGCGCGTCGCTACGGAAGTCGCCCGACGGAAAGATGTCGATCCTCGCACTACTGTCGTCGACGTCGACACCCGGGTAGCGGAACGTCCGGCTCGCCCGGCCAGCGCTGATGTTCGATGACAGCGGCAATGCCGAGTCTGTCAGTGCCCAGCGTCCTTCGGCGTACGCATGGTAGCAGAAACCGCGCAGGTAGCCCGGCGCCTGTTCGGAACGGGCCCGCAACACAATCCGCTTCTCGTGCTCTGTGACGAAACTGCTGATCGTCCGGTTCAGATCGACGTTGCCGGTGAACACCACGGTGCGCGAACGCTGCCCGATGAGCATCTGCACAAATGGATCGGCCGCCGCTTCCACCAGTCGGTAATATTTGACGATCAACATGCAGTTGGCGGCGACCAGCGCCGCCAGGAGCGCGGTCGACAGACTCCACACCGCCAGGCGCCAGGCCCAGCGCGGTCGCTTCGAAGATGGGCGCCGGGCCAACGGCATGGCATTGTTCAGCAGCGGCAGGAACGCCGCCATTTGCACGGCCAGAAAAATGCCAAAGACAAAAAACCGGCTGGTCCACGGAGGTGTCTCAACAACCATCCGGACATTGACCGGATCGTTCAGACAACTGCCCTGGATCATCAGTCCGCACACCGAGCACGTCAGGATAGTGCCGAGCACCCGGGGTGTCTGCGGCAGGAACGTCGCGCACACACCGACCGTGATCAGGAACGGAAAAACAACCTCTGTCGGCAGCGGCATGAAGAATCGATCACCGTCCACGGGATACAACAGGTCGAGAAGCACCGTCCCGACGGAGGCGATGGTCAGGGAATAGACGACGGTACGGACGGTCAGTGCCATCGGGCGGCGAATGATCGTCGAAAGCAGTAGCACACCGGCGGCAATTACCGCGATCAAGGGCGCGTCACCGAGGAACGCATAGGCGCCACACGGGCAGAGCAGCACCCAGGCGCACAAAAACGTCACCAGCCGCTGCTTGGGTTTACCCGGTTTTGCCGGTACTGTTTGGTCAACTTTCAACAGGGTGGTCGACTCTTGGTTATGATCGCGACTTCCAGATCCTGGACGCTTCAACTCGCGTTCTTCCTGGCCATGAGCCTGCCGCTGTCGGCGGAACGGCTGAAGCTGGGGCGGTCCGTTACGCTCGATGCTGCCGGACTCAAAATGAGACCGTTAACAGGCTTTGTCAATAGTCCGCTGCCGATGCCGACGACCCACGGTTACCGTAGCCGGACGACCGGCAAACGCACCGAAGCCCATGACCCGCGCGAACTCTGGCTGCGCGATCAGCAACTGGCGATGTTCAAGAGCAACGACGGCCACATCGCCGTCGGTGAACTCACCTGCAACGTCCTGACCAGATTGCCGTTGATCAACAACGAACATGTCACCGCCGAGGATTACGAAAAAGCGCGTGACGCCCACCTGTCGGACTGGAATGACGAAGAGCGGGAACGCTGGATTGAATATTTCACCGGGGCCCGCATCGAGGCAGTCACCAGCGAAGGTTTCAAAATCGAACACTTGGATTTCGCCGTCAGCTTCAAAGGCAACGACGCTCGGGCGTTCATTGTCAAACTCGACGAGCGACACATCTTCATCCTCTTCAACATCAAAATGCCCGCCAGGTTCACCAACCTCGACCGCAGCATCGCCCGCTGCGTCGACAGTATGAAAACCGTGGAAGTGGTACAGCAGACAAAGTTTCAGGACAAGTCCGGACTTGACCAGGATCTTAGCAGCCAGTACGAGGCGACGCGTCGGCGCATCAACGAGAACATCAAGAACCTGGACGGCTGGTGGACCCGCAAGACACCGAACTATGTGCTGGCCTCGGACATGCCCGGAAAGGGTAAGGACCGCCTGACGTTTGAGATCCTGCGGGACATCGAGATCATGCGCGATGCCTACGCCCAACTGATCCCACCGCGCAAACATATCGAAGAGGTCAGTGTCATCCGTGTCTTCCACAACCGTAGTGATTACGTCAACTACGTCGATAAGGAAGTCGAGTGGACCGGCGGCGTCTGGATGGCGGCAAAAAAGGAGTTGGTCATTTCGCCAGTGGCGCACACCAACAAGAAACTCAAGCGCAAGTCAATGCTCCAGGTCGTTTATCACGAAGCCTTCCACCAGTACCTCTTCTACGCCCTCGACCACGTCAAACCGCCGATCTGGTTCAACGAGGGGCACGCTGCCTTCTTCGAAACCTGCCGCATCGATCGCACCAGAAAGGTCATCCAGGTCCTCGAAAGCGAAGAGCGCGCGCGGGTGCTCGAAGACATCCTCGATCGCCGGCAGCCGCCCAACCTGCGAGGCCTGCTGCAAATGGACACCCGTGCGTTCTACGGGTACGGACGATCCGGCCACGCAGCCGAACGGCAACGCGACGAGAACTACGCCCTGGCCTGGGGCCTCGTCTACTTCCTGCACAAAGCCACACACCTGTACAAGGACACCGACTACGCCGCCCTCTGTCCGGCCATAATCGAGACACTGATGCAGCAACGCGGCAACCGGCGCTCAGTCAACCAGGCAATGGCGAAAGTCGTCGATTTCGACCAACTCAGCAAGGACTTCGTCGATTTCTGGACCGACAGCAGTGACCGCAAAAAAGCCGAGCGCCGGCACCTGTTCAAAAATGCCAAAGAACCTAAGTGACCGCCCCTTGCCCCTACCTCTACGATTTCCATTCCCCGCACCCATGAAAGCCGGTGCTCTGATACTTGCCGTCGCAGCGCTCTCAATCGCCTGCAGCCGAAACATTCCAGACGCTTCACCGGCGGACGCACTGCCGAAAACCGCCGCCACCGAGGCACCGACTGTACCGGCGTTGCCCTTCGAGGAGGTGCTGATCCGTGACGCCGGTCTCGACGGGTTCGAAGACGCTCTGCGCCACGCTGTTCGACCAGGGCTGCGACTGCGGTTGACCGCCGCCGACCAGCTCGCGCCGGCAAGCAGCATGTTCGGCGGGCTGCCGGACGTGCCCGCCAATTTCGCCTGGCCATTGGTCGACGGTGCCGAACCGATGTGCTTCCTCGCGCAGATCAACCTTGCGGAATTCGCAGATTTCGACAGTGCCCTGCCGCCGCAGGGTATCCTCTACTTCTTCTGCGGCCCCGATATCTTGCCGGCAGGCGAAACATCATGGTGGCGGGTCCGCTATGTCGCCGACACCACATCGCTGCAACCGGCTGCTCGACCCGACGGCCTGCTCGACGACTGCGAAGCGGCGGCGCAACGCATCGAGTTTGTTCGGGAGCGTACCTTGCCGGGACCTCACTCGCATGCCCTCGATCAGATGGGTATGCCGCTGGAGATGCGCGACGCCTATGTTGAACGTGTTGCTCAACCCTGGTACGAGCAATTCGTCGGCCAGGACCTGGAAACGGCATCGGACGATCGCATGCTCGGCCACCCCTTGGAGGTGCAATGGCCGATGCAGGTCGAGTGTTTCATCCGCAAGACGTGGCCGGATCACATCCCGGAAAGCGTCTCCGACAGCGATTTCGATGCTGCCATAGACCAAGCACGGCAGGACGTGGACAACTGGGTGCTGCTGCTGCAGTGCGATTCCAAACGCATTTCGCGAGACCACGGCTCCGTCTATTTCTGGATCCATCGCGATGACCTCAAACAGGGCGATTTCGAAAAAGTACTTTGCTTCGTACAGAACTGACGGTTTCTCGGGTGCCACATTACGTGGTATGTTTCTTCATGAATCGAATTCTGCATGCTGTCACAATTTTGTTCCTTGCCGTCGCCGTCGCTGCCGACGAACCACGGCAAACACACAGCGATTACCAGGTCCCGGAAATGATCGACCTCGACGATCTGCAGCCTTTCGGAGTCGCCAGCAGCCGAGAAATCACCACCCTGATCAGACAGCTTGGCGCCAAACAATTCAAGGCCCGTGAAAGCGCTCAAAACACCCTGGAAAGCCTGGGCATGATCGCCGTGCCCAGGCTCGAGGCCGCCCGCGACATCAAGGACCCGGAAGTGCGTATGCGGCTGCGCGATATATGCCAGGCTATCCGCGCAGACGCAAAGTGGCGCATCCGTGTGCTGAAGTCGTATATGAAAGCATCATTGCCCAATGACAACTACTCGATCAATCGCAAGGGCCAATACCATTGCGAAGTCAAACTGTTCGCCGGTGCCGGCAGCGACCTGTCATTCCTCCTCGGTATGCCTGTAGTCGAACTGCGCGTCCACAAATGCACCAACGAGGTCGACTTGGCACCGCTGGTCGGTATGCCGCTGCAACGCCTCACCATTTACTGCGACAAGCTGACCAACATCTCACATCTCGCTGGGCTGCCGCTCCGGCGAGTCGTCCTGTCCGGCGGCCGTGGCGACATGCCGCTGCGCGACATCCGGTCGCTGGCGGACCAGTCCCTGCAGCATCTCGACATCGGCAAAACCATGGTCACCGACCTGACACCCCTGAAATCGTGCAACCTGAGCACGATCGTTTTCAACAGCAACCGCGTCACCAACGGCGTCGAGGTCTTGCGCGATATGGCCGGACTGCAAAGCATCAATGACACCGCCGCCAAGACCTTCTGGCAAACGTACGACGAGAGCATCCGCTAATCGACCCATGCGCGACCTCCTACAGAATCCACTGTGCAACGCCACCGACCTGGGCGAACCAATCCCCGATTCGGCCCACGCCACTTCCGTGTGCCTGCCACTGTGGCAAGACAACATCGGTTACGAAGAGGGTGAGCCCCGTGTCGTCGACGCCTTGCGCGCCGGCTATCCGCGCTTCGTCTTCCACCCGTTGACGGCCAACCTGTTTCGACAATGCGAACGACAATTCGGTTTCGATCGCTGCCTCGCTTTTCCCTCGGTCAACGCTGCCCGCCGATGCCTGCAGTTCACCGACGCAGCCCTGCCGGAGCACGAACACATTCGCGAACTCGACGGCATCTTCGCAGTCGGCCTCCCGGAAGCCCGCTTCGATCGCGCCAAGCAGTATTGGCAGCATGCCGGAGAAGGGATCAGTTCGCGACTCGCCGCCGCAGTCGCGGCCGGGCAGACCGCCGCGCCGACATCTGCAACACTGACCACCATTCGTTCATACATCGGCGAACTGATCGACGCAGACCCAGGCGATGTTTACCTCTACGCCAGCGGTATGGCGGCCGGCTTCACAATGTTCCGAGCCCTCCACGAGCTCGCGCCGGATCGCAAATTTGTGCAGTTCGGATTCCCCTACGTCGACACCTTGAAAATCCTCGAGAAGTTCGGCGGCGGCGTCCATTTCTTCGTCCGCGGCGATGCCGCAGAGCTCGATGAACTGGAAACCCTGCTTGCCGGTGGTGAACGTATTGGCGGCCTGTTCTGCGAGTTTCCCGGCAACCCGACACTGCACAGCCCAGATCTGCAGCGACTGCGTACACTCGCCGACCGCTACGACTTTCCGATCGTCGTCGACGATACCATCGGGACCTTTGCCAATGTCTCTGTGCTCCCCGTTGCCGACGCCGTTACCAGCAGTCTGACCAAGCACTTCTCCGGTGTCGGCGACGTCATGGCGGGATCACTTGTGCTCAATGCGCAACAACGCTTCTTCGAGCCACTCAAGACGTGGCTGGAAGCCGATGACGCCGCCTTCCTGTACGCCGAGGACGCTGAACGCCTCGAAGCAAATTCCCGCGACTTCAGTGAGCGTATGTCACGCTTCAACGCCAACGGCGAGGCCTTCTGCGACTGGCTGCAGGCACAGCCGCAGATCGCCACAGTCTGCTACCCGAAGTACCAGACCGATGACGCCTACGACCGCTGCCGGCGCGACGGCGGCGGCTACGGCAGCCTCTGTTCGGTAATCTTCGAGAACGAGGCCGTTTGTGCTCCACGCTTTTTCGATGCCGTCCGCGTCAACAAAGGCCCCAGCCTCGGCACCAACTACACGCTCATTTGCCCATACACGATTCTGGCGCACTATCATGAGCTGGAATTCGCAGAGACCAGCGGTGTTTCGCGCTATCTCGTGCGTGTGTCGATCGGCCTCGAAGACGTCGACGACCTGAAATCCCGCTTCACCGCCGCCCTCGCGTAAAAGTACCACGAAACGCCACTCTCGTAATTGAAACCGTCAAGCCGGTACCACGAGCCGCCGCTCTCGTGACTGGCCCCTTATACGAACAGGCGCTTCAAATATCGTGAAATCGCGCTGTACAGTCCCCATTAATTCGAGTCAATTTGCGTTGATTCGTGGTTGTATTCATCGGCAACATGTAGTAGGTTCACCGGTTACATCCTGTTTTGCAGCATTCGTGCCTGTGACTGTTTTTTGCACCAGCGACATTGATTGGAAGTCGTTGGAAGGCAGGGGGTTACGAAGGAGCGAATGGTGAAATCAGCGAAAGTGGGCTTGTCCCGCTTTTTTATTTTATGCGAGGTTAAGTCGTTATGAATAACGAACTTGTGGCGATGCTGGATTACTTTGAGCGGGACCGTGGCTTGGATAGAGACGTTGTCACTCAGGCCATCGAGGAAGCGCTTATTTCGGCTGCCCGCCGTGCCGTCGGGCCGGCCAACGGCCTGCGCGTTACACTCGATCCAAAGACTGGGGATATCAATGCCATCGCCGAGCTCGAAGTCGTCGAACGCGTCGTCGATCCCAACAAAGAGATCGCCATCACCCAGGTACAGCGGAAGGTGCCCGATGTCAACATCGGTGATATGGTCGACTGGGAAGTGACCCCCCGCAATTTCGGCCGGATCGCCGCGCAGACCGCCAAGCAGGGCATCATGCAGCGTTTGCGTCAGGCACAGAAGTCGCAGATCCGTGAAGAATATTCCGAGCGCGTCGGGGAAATCCTGTACGGCGGCATCACCCGTTACGAAAAAGGCGACATCATCATCGACTTCCAGGGCGCCGAGGGTGTGCTCCGTCACCAGGACCGCGTTCCGAACGAAGACTACCAGGTCGGCGACCACATCTGCTGCGTGCTGATCGAAGTGAACATGGAACGTCAGGGCCCAATCCTCGTCGTGTCACGCTCTGCACCGGCCGTCATCCAGCAGTTGTTCGAGCGCGAGGTAGCCGAAATTTCCGAAGGTATCGTGATCATCAAAGCCGTCGCCCGTGAACCCGGCTACCGCAGCAAGATCGCCGTCTTCAGCAACGATTCGAAAGTCGATCCCGTCGGCGCCTGCGTCGGTGTCCGTGGCTCACGAGTCAAAGCGATTGTCCGCGAACTCAACGGCGAAAAAGTCGACATCGTACGCTGGGATGATGACAACAGCACCTTCATCAGCAACGCCCTGCAGCCGGCCGAAGTCCGTAAGATCGAGATCGACGAAAGTACCGGCATCGTCAACATTCTGGTAGACCCCGATCAGCTGTCACTGACCATCGGCAAGCGTGGCCAAAATGTCCGACTGACAGCAAAATTGACCGGGTGGAAAATTGAAGTCCAGCGGATTGAGGACAAGCAGGAAGCAAACTTCGAGGAGCAGGTTGCCAAGGCAATTGCCAACCTCGCCGGATTGCTCAACATCGACG
>Ga0310124_10000235_pt1 | contig 37612 bp, 32 predicted proteins | sample CB11b_AW_Bot5_MG_FD_203507 | JGI IMG/M metagenome (GOLD analysis project Ga0310124, IMG submission 203507) | Marine microbial communities from Western Arctic Ocean, Canada - CB11b_AW_Bot5 | ecosystem: Environmental > Aquatic > Marine > Oceanic | place: Canada: Western Arctic Ocean | collected...
TTGGAGAATTGACTACGTTCGATGAAGGGGTGTCCAATCGAATTGCCGATTATCATGCCCCAGCCGATTAGCCCGTGCATCCAAAGCAGACACATTCCAAGTGAGAGCGAAACCACCCCAACATCCGACCAACGCCTGAGACTCGCCCACAGGAGAATCACAATCGCCAGCACCATACCGACGATTAGGCCAATACTCTCCTTCAGTTCCTTGTTCACCTCGACGTTGATTCCCTCTGCCACAGCAATCGTGACCAGTTGATCATCAGATTCCCGCATGTGATGCTCAAGAGAGATGATTGCCCACTCGGCCGCACAAGGTCCATCTCCTGAAGCAGATGAGTTGAGACAGAACTGTGAGTCATGGCTTGGTGGGACTGTTCGCAGACTCAATCCGTCCCATTCGTAGGCGTCCTCAGCGCGTGCTTCAGCCCAATCGAATGTCCAGCCATCGAGTTCCAGTGCATCCTGATTCAGCTGCACGAAAATCCAGGATGCTCCGGCCGACCAACGACCAAGTTGCCAGTCTGCTCCGATGAAGCTCCCGTCCTCGATCAACGTACCCCCTACGGGCCCTATGGCTGCTCCATCGGGGTCAGGGAGAAAGGCACGATCGAGGCTGAGCCAGCGCAGGAAGAGCCCTTTGGTGCTGTTCACCATGCGAGCGACGGCGAGATCGACGTGATCCTGGGTGAGGTTGCTGTCATGGTACAGCAGACACTCAAGTTCCCCACAATCTGTCCAGTTGGTGCGCTCCGGCTGCAATTGGCCATAGATATTGACGGTGGGTCGAGTGAGAATCGACCTATTGGCCATGAAGTCGTCCAGCATCTGCGGCAGCGAGATAACGCCGTCGACCTGAGTGGCTGTCACATCGGATACAAGTGGCATGAAGTAGGGCGCAAGTGGATCCGACTTGGCAGCGGCTACCTTGAGTTCTATCTCTCGCAGGACGGTCAGATTGAGAATCCCGCCGACAGGCTCCTCTATTCCTGCGCCCACGCCGCGGAACGAATGAACCTCGTCGACATATTCCGGACTGAGTGGCGAATCCATGCGATCCGGTTCGCGCAGGATGATCATGTAGCCAATCGAAGTGTCACGGCTGTTGAATTCCTCACCCGCAATCTCCTGTGCTTTCAGTTCTGGAGAGTCGAGATTGTAGGATTCGATGTCGATTGGTTCCAATACCGCCACGATACCAGGGAGCATCAACAACGAGACGAGCGCGACCACAACGTGAACCATTTTTCGGCGAGGGAGGAGGACTTCTGCTACCCGGCTGAAGTCCCGCACGTGCACACCCGAGCCGAGCGGAGGAACATTGGCTATTGAATGGTCCGAGAGATGTCACAGCCCGCTGTCGCGAAGTTGCTTCAGGAGGGCGCGCTGCTCCGCAGTCAACTGTTCAGATGACTGCAATTCAAATTCGATGTCCAGATGTCCGCCACCGTAGCCCTCGCCCTTGAGTCGCTGTCGGTCGCCACTCTGAGTTTCCGCCGGAACCTTCACCTCGACCAGTTTCCCAGTCGGTGTCCTGAGACTAACCTCACCACCGAGCAGCATCGTGCTGTAGGGTATCTCGACCGTCTGCACGATGCGTCCGTCCTCCCAGCGTCGACCTTCGTCGGCGTCGATGCGCACGGTCAGCAACAGGTCGCCTGGCGGACCCTGCGGATGCTCGTGGCCCATACCCTTGAGGCGCATGACAGACGAATGTTCAGCTCCGCGGGGCACGTTCACAGTGACCTTGCTCGTTCTGCGCGAGACACCGTTTCCATCGCAGGCTCCACACCCGCCTCCACGGCAATCCTTGCAGCGTCTGAGGCGTGAGATGCTGAACTGCTTGTCACCGCCAGCAAGCGCCTCTTCAAGGGTCAAGTCGAGGGGAGCCTCGATCACCTTGCCGCTGCCCGCCGACCTTCCGCTGGGTTGGCTAGAGCCGGCCTTCACCCGGCCATGCTGGTCGAAGATGACGCCTCCACCCCCGCTTCCAGGGGGTGCTCGCGAGCCGCGGGCGCCGAAGAACGAGGCGATGATGTCCTCGATTCCTCCGGGGGCGCCACCCTCGAAATCAAACTCGATATTGCCTAAATCACCGCCGCCGAACATCGATTGCATGCGCTGCTGTTCATCGTATTCTCGCCGCTTCTGGGGTGACTCCACCTGTTCGTAGGCGGCTTGAATGGCCTTGAAGCGCTCCTCAGCGGCGGCATCTCCCGGGTTGCGGTCAGGGTGGTACTGCCGCGCTAGCTTGCGATACGCCCGCTTGATCTCCCCATCCGAGGCATCGGGAGCAACTCCCAGCACGCGATACGGGTCGTCCGCCATCGCATCCCTCGCGGAGTCCGCCTCCTTTCAAGAAGAGGGGCTGGAGTCATGTATTTGTACCCGAATCAGGCAGCCTGAGGCATGGAGGAACAGGTGGAATTCCAGCCAGCCTACGCGATGCTGACGCTGAGTCTGGCGGCTGGAGAGGCTGTGCGAGTTGAACCCGGGGCGATGGTCGCTCAAGAGAATGTGACAATGGAGACCAAATCGAGTGGTGGATTCTTCAAAGGACTGAAGAAAGCAGTATTGGGAGGCGAGTCGTTCTTCCTGAACACCTTCACCGGTGGCCCGGGCGGCGGGTGGATCTCCCTAGCCCCTTCACCACCGGGTGACCTCGCCTCGTTCGATGTGCAGCCGGGACGACAGTTGTTCATCCAGTCAGGTTCGTTCATGGCGTCGACCAGCAACGTGCAGACCGACACACAGTTCCAGGGACTCAAAGGTGCCTTCAGTGGTGAGAGTCTGTTCTTCATCCGCGCCTTCACAGAGGACGGTGTGCCTGGACGCGTCTACTACAACTCCTATGGCGCAATCAAGCAGATTCCAGTCCAAGCGGGCCAGACTGTCACTGTGGACACTGGTCACGTCGTAGCTTTCGAGGACTCGCTGCAGTATCAGATCGGCAAGGTCGGCGGAATGAAGTCGTTCTTGTTCGGTGGTGAGGGATTGGTGATGCATTTCAGTGGACAAGGGTCCATCTGGATTCAGACACGCTCTGTCCCTGCTCTGGCGGGTATGATCATTCCATACGTCCCGACAAACAATTGACTAATTCGCTGAGAAACGCCGCATTTTCAGTGTGACAATGCTCATGCCACAACCCCTGCCGTGAGCAGGTTGGAGGAGAAGCCGTGGCCGACGACAGTGATGGTGTCACTCGCTACCTCGACACCAGGTTGCTCGACCACGATTGCGATCTCCAAAGAGGAGACTTTCTGCTCCATCCCGACGGTTCCTGGTCGCCCTCCAACGGCGACGAGGACGTCGCCACGACAATCGACGGCTCAAACCGACTCATCACCCGCTCGCTGCAGAACTGGCACACCCATCTGGGTATGGTGCTCAACCGAGGTATGGGAGAAGGGCTTCCGCTGATGCGCTGGTTGGAGGAGAATATCTTCGTGGTCGAGAAGCGGCTGACTGCAGACTACGTGGCGGTCGGCACACGAGCCGCGGCGTGCGAGTTGATTGCCACTGGCACCACCTTCGCCTGTGACATGTACTACCATCCCGACGTCGTGGCGGATGTCCTCATCGAAGCGGGGCTACGCGGGGTGGCTTGCGGACCCATCACCGACTTCCCCACACCCTCCTATCCGTCAGGCGGGTCGGAAGCACTTCGCAAGATGGATGCGCTGTTGAGATCGGACCCCCCGAGCGAGCGAGTCGAGTACGGAATCGGCACCCACGCGATTTACACCTGCAGCGAAGAGACGCTTCTGAAGGCCGCTGAGATGGCCAGAGAGCACGAATGTCGACTTCACATCCACGCCAGCGAGACCCGCAAGGAAGTCGCTGATTGCCATGCCGAGCATGGCATGTACCCCATCGAGTACCTCGATTCCATCGACTATTTCTCCGAAGGAACCGTCTGCGCCCACTGCGGATGGGTGACTAAGCGAGAGATGCGGATTCTCGCCGGCCACGGAGCCCACGCGGTGCACTGCCCGATCAGCAACCAGAAATTGGGGGTGGGTGGAACGATGTCCTATCCAGCGATGGTGGAGGCGGGTGTGGACATCAGGCTCGGCACCGACGGAGCGGCCTCGAACAACAGTCTGGATATGCGGGCGGAAGCGAAGGCCGCCTCACTTATCCAGCGACACGACCACTGGGACCCAACCATCCTGCCTCCGGCTGAAACCTGGCAACTCGCCACCAAGGGATCGACCGACTGGGTAGCATGGTCCCTCGACGATGTGCGCATGCGCCCGCGAGGGATTGCTGACAGACGTCTGCTGGCGAACCTGCTCTATTCAACAGCCGAATGTCTGGATGTCTGGGTAGATGGTGAATGCCTGCGCCAAGATGGAAACACACTCACGCTTGATGAGCCAAGCATCTCCGTTCAACTTGACGAAGTTGTTGCAGAATACTACGATGGAGTGAATCCACCACAGGGGTGAAGTGTTGGCAGCAGAGAGGCTCCCAGCACTGCCTTGGACATGGCCGTGGTGCGCAATAGACGGGCGGCCGCTGCGGCCGATGGAACTGCTCCTGTCGCGTAAGTTCAGCATACTCTATCTCGCTATGATCTGGCCGTTATGGCTTGGATATGGAGGAGAATTGGAATGCATCGATGTCGGAGGGACCCTCGGTTGCGTAGGAGCGTTGTGGCCTGAGGAAATCATCAGCAACCCGTTGAAATTTCTAGTCAGTCTTGTGATGGCACCATGGTTTCACCACAATGGAGGGGAACACATCTTCTTCGTCACTCTCGGATTCATGCTTTTCATGCAATCTTTCGAGGTGCGTGAGGGCAGCGTCAAAGCCGCCCTGATGTTCTTCTCCTCAGTTGCAGTCGCCGGTATCCTGGTTGCTTTGACGATGAACATGGGCGACGTGCTGTGGCCGAACAACGAGATCATCAACCAAGGCATTGAGAGAAATTGGAAGGGTGGCTCGGTCGGATTCTTCGGCATCATCGGAGCCTCGGCACACCAGAGCAACAGCCGATGGCTTGTCATTCTGATAGCGGTGATATTCGAGGCTTGGAACTACTACACGCACGGCATCAGCACGTTCACCTCGGTGGCGCACATGACTAGCATGGCCTACGGCTTCCTCATCTGGGGTTGGTGGCTGAGTAGAAATTCTTCAACACCATAAGCAGATGACAGGGTGAATGAATGAGAATTTCCAAAGCCATTGGGATTACGGCACTGTTCTTACTGTGTTCCTTAGCCGGCTGTTTGAATGTAGATGAAGACGTGCCTGAGGAACTAGAAGAAATTCGACTCAACCACCTTCGAATGAAGGGTTCGCACAACTCATATCACGTCAAAACACCAGGGGTCTCCTTGTATGAACCGGCAAACTACACACATGCAGGTATGGACGAACAGGCAGAACTTCTCGGTGTTCGACAATTCGAAATCGATGTTTGGTACATCCCTGGAATGGGATTGCGCGTTTACCACTACATTGGAGATTCAAATACAAACTGCAGGGGGTTTTCTGGTTGCTTGGAAGTGTTGCTTAACTGGTCCACTGCAAATCCAAATCATGCCCCAATATGGATTTTTATTGAACCCAAGGATTTGCCGCAGATTGTTGAAGAATTCGACATTATTGAAATGATTCAAGCCGAACTTGAACAGACTTGGCCACGAAATCGAACGATTACACCTAGCGATGTACGAGGAGATGCCGAATCACTACGTGAAGCCGTTGTTGAAAATGGATGGCCCACTTTGGAAGCAAGTCGGGGTAAGGTGCTCTTTGTCATGCTTGACAAAACAGAAGTTCGTGATCTCTACGTCAACCGATATCCTTCACTTGAGGGACAGTGGATGTTTGCTATTGTGAATGAAGCCGAGCCACTGGCATCCATTATCTCATTCGTCAATCCAGAATCACAACAAGAGAGGTTGTTGAACGCAACAAAAACCGGTTTTATGGTGCGCACTCGTCCTGATTTTGATACTGTTGAGGCGCGTGAAGAAAATTATACTCGACTCGAATTGGCTCTTTCCTCTGGAGCTCATTTCATCACAACTGATTTTCCTGGAAATGATCATGAAATACAGTACGCTATCTGGCTGCCTGATGGACCTGTGATGTGCAATCCCCATACAGCACCCGAACATTGCACTACCCAAATGATTGAACTGCAGGGAAATTACAGCCCACCTCCACCAACGGAGTAAGGACGGCCTTCAATTCTCTCCCGTGCATTCATCGTTAGTTAGGTCTCGACTCATCCGAGCGAGAAGGTCATGGCGAGCAGGGCGTAGGTGACCAGCAGCATTGTTCCCTCTAGCCAATTGGATTTGCCGTCGGCGGCGATGGCATTGGTGATCAACACTGCGAGGAAAGTGGCAATCGTCTCCAGCAGTCCAAACTCGAATGACAGAGATACTCCCATCGCCCACGCGAACAGCACCATCAGCGGCGCCACGAAGATGGCTATCTGCGTGCTCGAGCCGACGGCGATTGCGAACGAGAGGTCCATCTTGTCCTTGCCCGCCACCGTAACTGCGGTGAAGTGCTCGGCAGCGTTACCGAACAATGGCAACAGAATGACGCCGATGAACACCGTGGGCATACCCCACTTCTCACCAGCAGACTCGATGGAATGCACCAGAATCTCGGCCATCAAGGCGATCAGCGCGGTCGCCATCACCAGCAGCAGCATCGCCTCGCGCTTGCGCATCGTCGGCTCCTCATGCTCATGCGTTCCATCGGTGACGAAAAGGTCGGTGTGTGTGCGCAGTTGGAAGATCAGGAACAGGCCGTAGAGCAGCAGGAGCACCACGGCTGTGGCATGAGAGAGTTTCAGGACGTTGGCGCTGAGGGTCTCGGCATCGCCACCCCCTGTCATGTGGTATGCGGTAGGCAGGATGAGCGCAATCACAGCCAGCAGCAGCAATGAGCCGTTGGCACCGACCTGCTCAGGATTGAACTTCTGCACCTTGTGGTGGATTCCCCCCCACACGAACGCCAGTCCGAGCACCAGCAGCAGGTTGCCGAGGATGGAGCCGATTAACGATGCCTGCACGACGTGCACGAGCGTTGCCGCGGACTCAGGGTCACCGTTGGAAAGTGCTGTGGCAGCGGCGACGATGGCCAGCACGCAGATGATCAATTCGGCGGCGTTTCCGAACGTGGCGTTGAGCAGGCCGCCGACCGATTCGCTGGTCCTGAGTGCGAACTCCTCTGTCGCCCGTCCCATCAGGTAGGCGAGCGGCATTATGGCCACCATCGAGGTGATGAACGCCAGCGGCTGGTTGTGCTCCACCAACGATAGCCAGATGGTGACAGGTATCGCCAACAGCAGCCAGTTCATCCTCGACTCGCGCGGGTCGAAGGCCGCCAGCACACTCGCCCAGCGAATCTCCTCGCCATCCTCTACTGGTTCGACCATGCTTCCGGCTCACACGGCCACTAAGTGAATGCATCGGCGGCAACAGATGTGCTGGCTCCCTAGTTGATGGGAGCGGCGGTCAGCGTCTTGGTCGAATCCACTCCCTCGATGGCCCGTATCTGGGTGATGACCACACTGCCGAGTATCCCGAAATCATCGCATACCAACTTGGCGTAGAGATCGTACTCGCCGAACAGCAGCATCGCCTCAACGACCTCCGGAATCAGTTTCAGTTGTTGGTAGACATCGCTCTCCGCCCCCGGTTCCGCCACAATCAGCACGATTGCCGTGGCTGTATCTCCTCTGTTCATGTAACTCCCTCGCGAGTGAATGATTGAGGTCGTTCGGTATAATCCTTCAGTCGGTGCACAAGTTGATGGTCGGCGGCGCTACGCCGGCTGCGATGGTCTCCTTGCCTGCGCAGCGCATCGCCGTCACCGGCACACCAGGATGTGGCAAGACCAGCATGTGCGAGATGGGCCTCACCTACCTTCGAGAGGGAGGAGAGGAGGTCGCGATACAGACAGTTGAGGAACTAGCTGACGCCGCCGGCGCGCTAGGTGCCGCAGACGCTGAGGCTGCACCCATCGATATCGAACTGCTGAGAGAGCAACTGACCATCGACTGGAACGACGCTCCCAACTGCCTGACCCTAGTGGACGGTCATCTCTCACACCTCCTGGCCGTAGATGCGATCGTCATCATCAGATGCGAACCATCGCTGCTCACAGCCCGCAATGAGGCGCGTGGGTGGTCAGAGCAGAAGGTGACGGAGAACTCGGAGTGGGAGCTTCTCGGTGGACCGTGGAATGACTGGGATGAGTGGGCTGACACGCCGGTGCTGGAACTCGATTCATCAGAGATGAGTTCAGAGATGTCATTCAGCGCATTGTTGGAATGGGCCGGCAATGGATTCAAGCCTGAACGCCCTGAGCAGAGCATAGACTGGATAGAACGTCTGCACGGTTGATGGGTGAGAAAATGGCTGCCGAGAAGTTTCGCGCCCAGTTCGAGAAAGTGTTCGAACCGTTGGTATCAAAACTCGGATTCGTCAACCCTAACCACCTGACGTGGAGCACACTGTTGCTCGCCTTGGGAGCAGCGTGGCTCTACATCAACGCCGGCCGGGATTCACAGGGTGGCTGGATGCTGTTGGGCGCTATCGGATTGATGATGCTCGCCTCACTGTTCGACGGGCTCGACGGGCAGATCGCGCGCACATACGGGAAAGCATCGGATTACGGTGATTTTCTGGACCACACGATAGATCGTGTCGTCGACATCATCCTGCTCGTGGCCATCGGCCTCAGCAGCGCTTGGCTCGGTGATGATGTGTGGCTCGGCTATTCCGCCGCGCTGCTAACCCTGATGGGCTCGTACATGGGAACACAGGCACAGTCGGTGGGCTTAGGGAGAAACTACGGGGGATTCAGCAGGGCTGACCGATTGTCCATCATCATGCTGGCGACCCTCGTCGCCGCCATCCAGTCGTTCCGCGGGATGGGCGACTTCGCAGCAATTGACCTTCCCACGGGAACACTCGCCATCAACCCCCTATCGGCAGTATTGCTGATTTCCGCTGCCGGAGGAGCGTACACCTTCCTCGTCCGATTCTTCGCCTCGCGCAAGGGCCTGCTCGCGCGACTCAGCGCCTCCCTTGGAGGCGACTCCGAAGGCTGATTGTCCGAAACTGGGAGATTAGTTCCCATATTCGACGCAGATAACATCGCTGCGGCGTCAGCCTCATAACAACAACAGAGGCACACGACCGATGGGGGTTGAGCATGCGCACTGCCAAGTCTAACTCTGTTCTGCTGTCCATTCTGTTGATTGGCATGCTTGCCGGACCCATGGTCGGGCCTGCGCTCGCGGACGAAGGAGATGGCAACTTGCTACAGGCACAGGACATCATCGCAATCTTCGATGAGGTCAGCGAGACGACCACGGTGACGTGGCGTAACTACGACACCGAAAACGGTACATTATGGACAGACATGACCAACTCTCGTTACCTGGTCTATCGCAGTGCTTCCCTGATGAACGAGTCGATGGTCCTCAACGGTACGGTGCTCCCGTTCGCCAACATCTCTGTCTGCCCTCCTATCTACTTCCTGAATGAATGCCCTCGCTTGCAGCACTCAGTGCAATACCCGCTTGGACCGGGGGTCAACGGTTCGTTCTACTACGGCGTCAGCACCATCCTGCCCAACGGCACGATAAGCGCGCTGCTGATCCCATACGCCAGTCAAATCGATGAACCCCTGTACGAATTCACACACAGCATCACCGCGCCGTTCAACGTCAACGCCTCATTCGACCCGACTACCAGCAGGACGCTTATTCAATGGATCAATCTCAACGAACTTTCTCCGGGTACCCTTCCTGAAGTAGGACCGTTTGCTTACCACATCAACGTCTATCGGCACAGCGACCCTGCCAACCGCTCATCCTGGGTCGAGTTGGAGATGGAGGGTGACAGGGAACTGATCGGTATGCTCGGTGCAGGGAACAACTCGTTCACGTTCACAGTGCCGCCTGGCACAGACCAGTTGACCTACTACTCGGTCACCTACGTTCTCGAGGGCTACGAAGACACACGATTCCTTGGCTCGAACACGCTCGATCCAGAATGGCCTGTGTGGGAGGACAACGTCGCCCCAGGGCTGTTGGTAGGAGGAGTCACTGCCGAGTTCCAGGATGAACCGGTGGGAGGGACCGGAAACACCACCATCACGTGGTATGACATGATTTCAGAGATAGACGGCACCTACCACGTCTGGCGCTCAGGCAGCATGTTCTACGACACGGCGAATCCCTATGTCGAGCACATCGCCACCGTGAGCCCCGGAGTTGGCTTCTACGTCTACGAGGTAGAGAGAGGCACACTCGGCTACGCATACTACGCCGTCACCCTGTCCGACGGCCGGGGAAACCACAACGACTCCATCACGTCCCAAGTCATCGGCGGCCCTGTACTCGAGGACGCGTTCACCTACTGGGTGGCCGAGCCCACCAACGTGCAAGCGGAATACCTCGGAGGAGGGAAAACGAGTGTGACGTGGATCGATCAAGTGGGTGCGGAAGGTGAGACCTACCACGTCTGGTATTCGAAAACAACGTTGTCTGGAACCAGCAATCTCTCCAACCCGAATGTGGCCATACTCGTGGCCACCGTGCCTGACGGCGTGCAGCAAGCAATAGTAGACACGCCACCAGACGTAGAACGAGAGGCGTTCTACTGTGTCACCTCTGAAACGCGTTACAACCACCTGAATGCCACCTTCGAGAGCACCGAATTCGTACAGAGTTGCATCGAACCCTCTGTGTTCGAGGACACACAGGCACCCACTCCTGCCCAGCTGGCGCAACCACAACTCCAAGGTGCCCAGCAGAGCGTGCTGATCAGTTGGATGAACTCACTCGAATCGGGTGAATCCTACAACATCTACCGACATCTGGGCGAGCCGTTCGCAAACAACGAGTCGGGGAACATCTCCGATGACTCTGGCTGGGAGCTGCTCATCGCAGGCTACACGCCCCTCGACATCGATCAGACCTCGGTGCGCGAGGTTTACCTCTCCGATGGGCTGGACCGCTGGTCGTGGTACGCGCTGACGGTCACCGACAGTTGGGGGAACCAGCGCGTATCGCTCTCCAACCGTTCAAACGTCTGGCTGATACATGAGGACACGACTGCGCCGGAAGCCGAGATTACCATCAATGGATTCTCTGGCGGATCTCTGCAGGTCGCAGACCACCGGCTGACCATTGACGTCAGCGAGCCGGTCCAAGAGCACCCGATCATCGTGGTCACCACCGAGGATTACGACCCCAACCTCGGCATAGGCCTCACGTTCACCCCGGCAGGGGAACTCATCCGCGCCCAATCACTGCTCGGCTCGACCTCGCGCTACTATTGGGACTTCCCAATCGTCTCTGGCATCGACACCACAAATCTGGTCGTCTCGGTCACGCTGATCGACACTGTGGGTAACTCGAACACCTTGGTGAAATCCGACTGGGTCATTGACGCCAATCGTCCGATCATCGATCTGTTCTCACCCTCATCGGAAAGCAGGTATCTCTACGGAGACAACATCCGCGTGCATGGGGTGGTCACCGATGATGTCGGCCTGCTCGAGGTGACGTTCCACTTCATTGAAGTGAAGGATTTCGGCTACGAGAATGCATTCGAATGGGAGCTGGTGACGGATGTCACACCTGATGACGCAGCCCCGAACACCCTCGTATTCGATATGCGAGAACCATCTGCCACCTTCCGCAAGGCCGGGTTCCACCGACTGGAGATCAAGGCTGTCGACCTCGCCGGTAACGAGCGGGTCGCACAGACCATCTTCTACGTCGACCACTGCTATGAGAACATGAGCGGGTTCACCATCTGCGCCAGCGGCAACGACCCAATCGCCGGATTGGGGGAAGAAGAGGAGCCGATACCCACGCTCCGGGATCCACCGTACATCATCATCATCATGCTCGCCGGGTTCAACGTTCTCATGCTGTTGTTCGCCCTCATGATGGGAGTGCTCGCCAGCCAGGACCCGCGGCGTAAGGCCCGAAGAGACGAGGAGGGAGAGTTCGGTGAGGAGGACGACTGGATGATGGAGTTCATGGGCAGCGGAGACTCGGATGCTTCCGATCTGCGTGGTGACCTCGACGCTGCACCGGAACGAGACCTGTCGAAAAGCAAGGCGCTCGAAGATGATGATGACCCGTTCGCTAGTAAGGAGAAGGAGCAGAAGAAGCGGCGTAAGAAGTCAAGGAAGAAAGAGGTTGAAGACGTCGAAGACGTCGAAGACGAGGATGACGAAGAGGATGACTGGGGTGACGAGGACGACGAAGATGAGCCCGCGAGCAAGAAGAAACCCAAGAAGCGCGGAAAGAAAGGGTCACGGCGCGCTATCAAGCGCAAGAAGAGCTGACTCGAACCTCTCCCAAGCCACCGGAGCGGTAATCCCCATCCGGATGGTCTGAGATTTCTGGAGGGAGCGCGTTGTTCGGCATGGAAGACCCGGTAAAGGTGGTCGAGCAGTATCGCCGCTACGTCAGCGATGGGCGACTGGAAATCGCCGAAGTGATGGCACAAGAACTGAGCGAGATGCTACATGTCAGGAAGAATCGAGACCTACAACTGCAGCGCACGCTAGTTGACGCACTGCGCGACCTAGCCTCGATCTACGAACTGCGTCAGAAGTGGAAACTGAGTCTAGCCGCCTCGGGCAAGCTGAAGGGAGAACGTCGGCTACTGGCGCAGCAACTCATCAAGGCTGAGATGCGTGACGAAGCGCGAGCGCTGCGCGGCTCCATCCGCGCCAGCGACGAGGTGCAGCGCGGGCGTGTACTGCTGGAACTTGGGAAACTGCGCGCCGCGCTGTCAGCATTCCGTTCGGCAGCCAAGGGTGCGCCGAACAATCTCGAAGCGGTGGTTCGCCAACTCGAGGCGCACGAACGAATCAAAGGTCATCTGCGACGCGCCCGGAAGCCCGCCCGCCGTCTCGATACTGCACTCGGCCGGATCGGGCCTGTGAATCGCCGTGAAGGCGAATTCATGCTCTGTCCCGAGGGCGAGGCCCCCCATCCGGTAGAACTGCTCGTCACCGACCTGAAACGCTGGCTCGACCCAGCGCTTCGACTCCCCGCGTCCGAGGCGGTGGCGCTCAAGAGTCGGGCAGACGAACTCATGCGGCAGATGGAGGCAATTGCTTCCGGAGAACAAGCGGCTGATGCCGCACTGGCTGCCGCGGTCGAAAAACTCGAGCCGGTGGTCGACTACCACACCTACTCGGCTGGCGGCGCTTGACGATCCTGTCGAGATGGCAGGCTGATCACTCACATCTTACCGAGGAAATCCTGCCACGCGCGGCAGGCTGGACACCAGGTCCAGCGGTTCCCATCGTGCGTCATCTCCTGCAAGAATCCGCCACAGTTCTTGCACGGCGGGTGGACAACTGGCTCGGCAGGAATACTCGGAGGTGCGAACGGCGTCTGACCGCCACCCGTCTGTGCTCCCGCCGACGTGCCCGCTCTAACCTTGCTGCGCATCATGAAAGCGCCGAACGCCAGCAGCAGCAGCACTCCCGCCACGATGCCGATGATCGTCACCGACAGTCCACCTTCAGAGGTATCCTGATCGTCGTCGTCGCTGGTACCGGTCGTGCTCGCGGTACCACCATCCTGATTCGGGTTCGGATCAGGGTTAGGATCGGGGTCAGGGTCAGGATCAGGGTCGGGGTCCGGGTCGGGGTCCGGATCAGGGTCGGGGTTCGGATTCTGCTCCTCAGGCGGCGGCACTGTGTAAGTGACGTTCAGCCACTGCTCGAGTGACTCCCCGAGATCTGAATGCGCGGTCAGGCGCAGCACGAGAGATGTCTCCTGCGGGTCCGTGCCGCGCGGGATGGTCCACGTATCGGCCAACGGACCTTCAAGGTCGACTGAACTGCTCCAGAACTGCAACGGCGAGGTCGCATCGAGGGTTTCTCCCGTGACCGAGTTCGTTCCGGCCTCGGAAGTCACCGACTGGCCGTGCAACTCGATGTTGTCCGTGCCCATGGAGGCGGTGGTCCAGTTCACCCACAGACGCCAATTCGACTCCTCGCCGAGCGCACCCAGTTCGAGTCCGTCAGGGAGAGTGAACTGAGCGATCTCATCACAGTAGTCGGGGTTCCCAGGGTAGAAGTCGATTGTGAGGCCCGTTGCTGAAGCGGTGGGACAACCATCACCATCTAGATCAGACCAAGCGAGGTTGTCGAGAGAGAATGCATCCCCGTTCTCAACCCTCAGTCCGGAACCCTGAGAGATGGTGTATGTGTAATTGTCACCGTATCCATCGCCGTCGAAGTCGTTGCACTGAGTCGGATCCGAGGAAAAGGCGTCGCCATTCTCGTTGATGCGATTGCCGGCATCCAAGTTGTAACTGTAGTTGTCACCGCAGCCGTCACCATCGAGGTCTCGCCACTGGGTTACATCGTTGGGGAGGGCATCACCCGACTCGGCGGTTCGCAACCCGCCGGAATCGACGGAATAGTGGTAGTTGTCGCCGTACCCATCACCATCGGAATCATGCCATTGTGAATTGTCGTTGACGAACGCGTCAGCGTTACCGACAGGATGTTCCAGCCAGCTCGTATCAGGGTCGGAGTAGCCATCACCATCTGTATCGGGACAGCCGAAGCGATCCTGTGTGCTGTTGCCCCACACCTGTGGACAACCATCACCGGTGGGACTGGCACTGTTATCTCCCCAGCCGTCACTATCGGAGTCATTGTGCTGGGTCGGATCATCGGGGAACACATCGATGTTGTCCGGCCAACCATCACCGTCTCTGTCCGGTCTGATGACCATTGTTGACCCGGTGTTGTTCACCACCACGACGTTACCATCAGAGGTTCTCTGACCGAGTCCCCGAGGTAGGTTCACCGTGGTGTACGACGCTACACGCGTCGCAATCTGTGTCACGTTGAATATCTCCACCTGACCAGTCGTTGAAGTCCCAGCATCACCGGTCGCGACCATGAGCAGCCCATACTGAAGAAGCATCTGCGCCCCGAACGCCTCTCCGAGCAGCGTCCCTTGGCTGACCATCTGTGCTCCTTGAACATCGTAGACATTCACGACCCGGTCCCACCCCGCGGTGACCAGCATATCGATTCCCGCGATCCACTCGCAAACAGCCGTGTAGTTGGCGTGGCTGTACACCACACCGTCGTCCACCCAGTTGGCGGGGTCGGGATCGCTGGTATCCCAAAGGCGCACACCGCCTGCCTGACCGACCGAGGCAAGCCGAGTGCCTTGGTCGTTGAAGGAGAGGGCCCAGTGGACATCGGAGTAAGACCACTCCTTGAGCACAGTGACCGTGGCGGCGGAGTAGTCGATGATCGCCACCCGTCCGTCGCTAGTCGTGTTGCTGGAGTTCTCGCCCCACGAAATGGCCGCATACTGGCCACCAGGATGGACGGAAACCCTGCCGAACACCGCGAAGGTATGCTGCTGGGAGATGTCGTATTGCCAGATCCACTTGCCGTTCATATCGCAGCCGACCACCATGCCATCGCTGAACCCAGCCGCCCAGAAGGTCTGGCCCCAGGAGACGCTCTTTGTGAACGGGATCACTGGGAGATATTGCCCGAAACTGGGATGCCAGCACTGGTTGATGATGGCGCCGCTGTGAGCATCCCGCAAGGTGCTGACGCCCGATGCGTCGGCAGAGACGAATTGGTCGAACATCGGGTGCATGGCTATCTCTCGCGTCAGCGAGGTGCCGAAGCGGTTGGCAATTCGCAGTTCGAACTTCTGCACATCGACGATCCACACCTCGATGGCCCCGTCACGCCCGGCGGTGGCCAGCCGAGTGTCCTGAGAGTCAGCGGCGACGGCAAGCACGTCGGCATGAGTGCCATTCGTGCCGACAACAGTCGAATGCCAGCCGGTGTCCGTCTGGATCTGACCAGCACTGTCTATGAGCATCATCCGACCGGGATCATGCAGCCCTACGCCGAGATAGCCGCCTCCCGGCATCCACGCCAGACTGCTTACATCCTGTAGGAGGGTGTTGTACCAGAATATTCCACCATCGAGATGGTTGAAGTTGCTGATGACCCCCTCGGACGCGGACGGCCTCGTCCAGCCGATGGTGTAGGCATTGCCGTTCGGCTCCCAGTCGACCGCCCATGCGTTCGCCTCCGCACCGGCGACGTTGCGCGTCCAGTACAGCGACATGTTGCCAGCATCGATGCCGTAGACCACATCGCGGTTGAAGCCCTGTGTGGAATCGTAGTGACGTCCGGTGGCGGCGATTACCGAACCGTTGGGGGAGAAGGAACAGTCAGTGGGCCACGAGGTGACGAACAAGGAGCCGGAGTTGGCTGAGGTGCCGGCAGTGAAGTGGGTGGTGTCGGCGACCACGACCTCACCACCGATGTTCGGATCATCAATGAAGCCGCAGAACACGACGCGCGAGCCGTCGTCGGAGATGTCGAGTCCCCACAGGTTGCCGTTGTACTGGCCGGACATGTCACCTGTCCACGAACCGGAACGCATCAACGTGGAAGAGGCGGGTCGAGAGCCTTCATCAGTCACCTGATAGGCAAACCAGTTCTGATAGTAGTCGGCCACGAGCACCCAGTCATCGGAGAGGAAGATGACATCGACCAGCGCGTTCGCGTGGCCGATCCAGAGCAGCGAGCGCCCATCGCTGATGTTCCACACGTGCAGACGGTGATCGTTCAGGTCGACTGCGGCGAGCCGCTGCCCGTTCGGACTGAAATCGAGATTCCACAACGCACCACTCGTTCCTGGTTGCCACATCTCCGGGGACCACCCATCCACGGTTGGAGGGGCATCTGTCATCGTCCATGTCACCGCTGCTGCTCGATCCACCACGGGCTCATCTTCGAGTTCCGACTGAACCGCGTACTGCGCCAACAGCACGCCAACTGTCGAGAATACCATCAGCAGCGCTAATCCCATCGCCTTGCTGCGCATGCAACAGCGAGAACAACTTCCACCGTAAGGGTTCCCGACCGCTGGAAGAACATCTAATGGCCCGATCAGGGGGTCATCAGTCGTCTACACGCTCGACGACACGCACGATGTCCGCTCGCATAGTGATCGGGATGGGCACCACCGCTTCGAACAGTTCGACCGTCACTTCCTCTTTGCCCTCGGAGACGACTGTGACACGTGCGCGGTTACCGCGGAACTGACCCGAGCGGATCTCAACGATACATCCAACCTCGATGCCTGCTGTAGCCGACTTCGGTTCCAGATAATTGGTGACGACCACGAGCGAGGCCTCGCCGTCGAGTACCTTGGAGCAGCCGCGCATCGGTGTGGTCACGCCTCCGGCGCGACCGATGACCTTCTCCACGTGATGCTTGGCGCTCGCCTCGACGAACACGTATCCGCGCATCGTGTGCGGATGCAGAACGCTGAATATCTCATCTTGGACGTCCTGCAGTGAGCCTGTGCCTGAAAGCCGAGCGCGGATCTCCTGTGCAATCTTCTGCTCCTGGCCGATGGTCGTCTTGAGCATGTAGAGGAACGAGCCGACATCACCGTACATCTCACCGAGCTGAGATACTACTGGACGAATCTGCATCACGCTCACCTCGTCCGAGCCGGGCATCTCCTCGGGGCTGATCTTGTTGATGAATCCCGGATCCACCCAGAGAGCATCAGCGTAAATCGACCCGACTGTGACCTCTCCGGTCTCTGATTCGAACAGCACTGGAGTGATGTCATTCAGTCGGTTGCCGAACTCTATGCCGCGATCCGCGCCCGTGCGCACGTGGGTCAGCGCCGATATCGGAATGCCGGTCGCATCCTCGACGCAAGTGGCCACATGACCGATGTCATTGATGTCTCCCAGCCCAAATACCCCATCCCAGCAACCGGGAAAGTCGGGAACCGAATCCGACCTCTTCAGCAGCAGGAGTTGGTCAGCGTGGCGAACGAAGGCGATGAATCCGTCAGTCATGTTGTTCACCTCAGGGAGTACTTTCAACCGGTCACCCAGACGAAGAACTTGGGGAGCACGGTGTCCATCGCCACCAGAATGATGTAGCCGATGAAGCCGAGAATGAACATCCCGATTCCGCACACCCAGATGGTCTGGCGGAACTCCATCTTGGTTGGCTTGCGAGCCATTCTCAAGATCCTCGCCCACGAGCCTCTACCGAGTTTGCGTACACTGGTCTCGATGTTGTCCTGAATGTCCTGCACCCGCTCCTCGAACGAGGCGTCTCCTCCACCGAATCGAGAGTCTCCACTGGCCATGTCTGAACCCCTAGGGTTCACCCCGACCTAGAGCCCTATTTTAAGCACGCCGGAATGGTTGTGGGTGCATCGAATCCTACACCCATGGTAAGTGAGGGACAAGACCACCCACTGGTGAGCGGTGCTGAGCGCTTCCATATCAGTTGATGAACTCGAGGTCGCGGGTGCGCATGGTGCTCATCTGCTGGTTCGCGGCCGCTCCGAATATCTGCTCGCTCTTGACGCCGGTCAGCACGAGCAGCACGCGCATGTCGTTGCCGAGCGACTCGTCAACCGTAGCGCCCCAGATGATGCGCGCATACGGGTTGATCTTGTCGCGTATGTACTGAGCGCAGGACTCCGCTTCACCGAGTGTGAGCGACTGCCCGCCGACGACGTTCACGAGTGCACCGCGGGCGTCCGAGACATCGATGTCCAGCAGTGGTGAGCTTAGCGCCTGATCGGTTGCTTCCAGTGCGCGGTCGGCACCTGCCGCCTCGCCGAGTCCGATCATCGCCATTCCGCCGCCGTTCTCCATCACGCTACGCAGGTCCTCGAAGTCGAGGTTCACCAGCCCATCCTTGGTGATCATCTCAGAGACACCGGCGATCGAGCGCATGAGCAACTCGTCTGCTACGCGGAAGGCGGACTCTATCGGCAGATCCCTGACTCCTTCAACCTCGAGCAACTTCTCGTTGGGGAGCACAACGACGGTGTCGCAAATCTCGCGCAACCGCTGCAGTCCCCATTCGGCATTCTGTCGACGCAGCGTCCCCTCTGACTCGAACGGATAGGTAACCACTGCGATGGTGAGCGCTCCCGCGCTCTTGGCGAGTCGCGCGATCACATGCGCGCCGCCTGTACCGGTTCCGCCACCCAGACCGGCGGTAACGAACGCAAGATCACAGTCGACAATCGCCTTGGTGAGCGTTCTCTCGGATTCATAGGCGGCCTTCTCTCCTTTCTCCGGATCGCCGCCGGCACCACGACCGCGGGCAGTCCTTCCGATGAGGATCTTGTTTGCCACCTTTGAGCGCAGCAGGTGCTGAGCATCGGTGTTCACGGCATAACCGAGCACGTGGTTCTCGTTGAGCAGCCCCTCTTCTCCCAGTCTCTGGACGGTGTTGCACCCACAGCCACCGCAGCCGAACACACGGATGCGCGGCTGTAGACTCTCCAACAGATGATGCAGTTCACGGTCGTTCTCATTAGGCTCGGTATCCGTCTCGGCTACCTCATTCTCCTGCAGTTCAAGCACCCGGTCAATCAGATGGCGCATGCGTCGAGGCTCGCTGAAGGTGGCTTAACCGTTCCGTCACGCCCAAACCGCGTATGCGGGTTATCTCACCCACATGCACGCGCCGTGCAGACGCCCCTCCGCCTGCGCGCGCACGAACCATGGACTGAATCGAAGCGGAGGTTCACCTGACTCCGCTGTGCAGAAAGAAGAGCGCAGTGGGTCACTCGCTTTGGTTAAATACAGGGAGCAGGTCGGCGAGAACCCCTGATGAGGTGACGATATGTCAGACAACTGGACTTCTAGGCTCATCCGCACCGCGGTCATCGGCAAGGGAATCAAATTCAACGGCTCGTGGGACGGTGAAATCGATACTCCGTCCGATCCAAAGGTGCACAACATCACTCTAGACCAGATTATCGAGATCGCCAACACGAAATCGGAACTGACTGGCAAGGACGTGAAGGAGCGTTCTCTCGAAGTAATGGGGACGTGCGTATCCATGCGCTGCCACATCGAGGGTCTGGTTCCCAAGGAGTTCATCGGCAAGGTGAAGGAAGGAGAATACGACGGACGATTCAACTGATCACGAATTGCGGGAGAGGGAAACCTCGTGGACCGCAGGGGTGAGGAAAAATGCAGAAAAAAATTCATGATGCGGTAAAGAAGGCGCTCGATGAGGCGCCTGAACGGAACTTCGTAGAGAGTGTGGAACTCGCGTTCACCATCTGCGACGTCGACCTGAAGAATCCAGCCAACCGCATCCAGGAGGAGGTGCGCCTCCCACAGGGACGCGGCAAGCCGCTGAGCATCGCCATCTTCGCCGGCGGCGAGATGGCCATCAAGGCGCGTGAAGCCGAACTCGTTGTCATCAATCCAACAGATATCGAGGACCTCGGCGCCGACCGACAGAAAGCGCGCAAACTGGCGCGCAGGCACGACTTCTTCCTCTCTGAGATTCCACACATGGCGGACATCGGCCGCCACCTCGGTGTAGTACTCGGCCCACGTGGCAAGATGCCAAGGCCCGTTCCACCGAATCTCGACCCCGGCAACATCGCGCAGGCCCTGCAGAGCACGACCTTGGTGCGCAGTCGTGACAACATCACATTCCACACGGTAGTGGGCGCGCGTGACCAAGGCGATGAGGCGATCAGCGAGAACGCCTACGAGGTGTGGAACAGGGTCACCGGCAAGTTGGAGCGGGGAGCGGGCAACGTCCGTTCACTCTACGTCAAGACCTCGATGGGTCCCTCAATCAAGGTGGAGGTGGACCACTCATGATGGCCAAAGCCACCCAGTGGAAGGTCGACCGCATCGGCGAATTGACGAAACTTCTCAGCAGCGACGGTATCATCGGCATAGTCGACGTTGCCGGTGTGCCAGCGCAGGCGATGCTCGAGATGCGTAGCACCCTGCGACAGAGCATGAATCTCACAATGGCAAAGAAGACGCTGTTCAGGCGGGCGTGGAACGAGGCCGGCCTGCCAGCGGAGAAACTCGAGACGATGTTTGAGAGTGCCCAGCAGCCGATGATCGTTCATTCCAACTCGTTGAACATCTCCCAACTGTTCCAACAACTCGAGCAGACCCGCACCGGCCGTTCCGCCAAAGAGGGCGACATCGCGCCCGAGGACATAGTTGTGGAAAAAGGGCCAACAGATTTCTTGCCTGGCCCGATCGTGGGTGAATTGTCGGCGGTGGGCATCCCCGCTAAGATAGAGAAGGGCAAGGTGAACATCATCCAGACAGTCACGCCGGTGAAGGCTGGTGAAGTGATCAACGGGGAACTCGGGCTGATGCTCGACAAGTTGGACATCAAGCCTATCGAGATCGGTATCATCCTGTGCGGCGTCATCGTCGATGGCGTGGTCATGCCGCCCGACGTACTCTCAATCGACACAAATGCACTCCTGACGCAGGCGGTTGCCAACGCGCTCGCAGTCGCCCTCAACACAGGCATCAGCAACAGCGGCACCATCCCGGTGTTTATCGCCACCGCCAGCGCCCACGCACTGACCCTCGCGGGTCAATTGGATTCCTCAGCTCTTGACGATGAGTTGGTCGCCACCCTCGAGGCGGCACCGACCGTCACCGAGGCTGCCCCGACAACCGACGCAGGTGCCGATGAGGCACCCAGCGAGGAGGCAGCCGAGGATGAGCCTGAGGAAGAGAAAGCCGAATTCGGTGGACTCGGAGATATGTTCGGTTGAAACAACAAGGTGAGAAAAATGGAATATGTGTACGCTGCAATGCTGCTGCACTCGGCAGAGAATGAGATCAACGAGAAGAACGTCAACGCGGTGCTGAAATCCGCGGGCGTGAAGGCTGATGACGCACGCGTGAAGGCGCTGTGCGCGAGCCTGGAAGGCGTGGACATCGGTGAAGCGATGACCAGCGCGGTGGCCGCTCCGGCCGCCGCAGCGCCAGCCGCCGCCGGCGGTTCCGAAGCCGAAGCCCCAGCCGAGGAGGCTGCGGACGAGGAAGAGGACGATGCGGCGGGCTTCGAAGGTCTTGGATCCCTGTTCGGGTGAGCGGCGAGCCAGATAGAGGCGAAGCCGCCCTGCGTTGCTGTTGGCGTTAGCCACGCTACGGCACCAGACCGACCCTCACGCAAGCGATATGAGCGGCTGCGGCTGAAGTCCTCTCGATGAGTGAGCGGCTGCTGAAGCTGGAGACGAGCATTACGCCGGCATCCGCTGTGCGCGCCCTCAGGGAACTTGCGAACAGCGCCGGCTGGAACTGTCACAGAATATCCGGGAGCCGTCTCGTCGACCGCTGGGCGATCATCATGCCCATCGCCCAAGCCACCCGCTCGCTCGGCCTCGTCATCGATAACGGCCCATTGGCACCTCTCGCCGTGCAGGCACACTCCCACGTACAGGGCTCGGCCGGCTCCATCTGCATCGTCGAGTGGCTCATCCCGGATTCTATCGAAGGTGACGACTGGAGACTGCTGTTGAAACACTGGGTGACCCGGCTTCCTCGCTGCCCTTGGCGCTGGACCTTCCGCGAGCGTTCGCTCATCGGCTTCCTCCTTCCCGTCTTCCGCCGTTCCCGACGTATCTTCAGCGACCAGGGCCTCGCCACGGAACGCGGCGCATGGCCACCCTCGGACACTCCCGTCTGGCCGCCCACCGACTGGAACTTATCCACAGACGCAGAGGAATGAACGCACCTTGGTGGCAGGTTGATAACTCTCCCTCGCCTCATCGAAGATGAGGCTGGGGAATGGACCTGATGCAGAAGTTGTTCGGCACCCAGCGTGCCATCACCATGGTCGTCATCTCGCTGATGTTCGCCATCGCCTTCCCAGCATACTTCTCGGTCATGGGAGGAATGGTAGAGGTGATGGACGGCGGTTCCTCGGGCGCACCGGGGAAATGGCAGGTCAACTTCACGGCCACCGTCAGCGATATCTCGGACAGCACCATGCTCTCTGATGGCGAGACCTTCGAGTCGGCCTTCGAATTGGACAGGTCGAATCTCGGCGATGACGAGATGATCGCCTTCGTGAACATCACCGTGAGTTGTAACGACAATGATGACCCAGGGCCGGGATTCTCGGACAGTGTGGATGCGGAGACAGATGTGTCTGGAGTCGAAGGAGGATTCGAAGACTATGAGTCGCCTGGGAACTGCAACGGCGACGCCGTGTCCTTCTCTTACATTGTCACCCCCGAATGGAGCGGAGCACCATACATGGTGGGGGATGTGAGCAGGAACGACATTCTGGCCAAGTGGAACGACGGGGGAAACGGCACCGGTGAATGGCTGTGCAGCGTGACCCTCGATGTCAACAGCCCCGGACCCGGACCATTCGGCAATATCGTGGACGATAGCGAGGAAGTGACGGTCACCTGGACAGTGACCACCTACACGGTTGAGATAACCGCGATGACCGACTAGTGACCCGAACGACCTGGTGGTGTGCATTTGGGATTGATCGGATTCGATGAGCATCACATGGGCTCCTCAGTCTCCAATCCCGAATCGGACGGGCTCTCCATGCTGGCCGCCAATCTCGAAGCGTTGGGTCATGATGTGCAGCGTATCGAAGCAGAGTTACCTGTGGACGATGCCTTCCCGTGGGACGTGCTCGTGCTCCCATTCCCAAAACTGCAGTTCAGCACCGAGGAGATGATCGCCCTGCACGAGCATCTGCGCGCCGGGCGCGGTCTGCTGCTGCTTACCGAGTGGGGCGACCTCTACTCACACGTGGACCACCTGAACGAGTTGACCGGACCCTACGGCATCCACATCCAGAAGGACAGGGTGACCGACCTCGAGGAGCATGTGAGCCATCAGGTGAAGCTGGGGGGAGTCGTGCTCGACGAGCAACCAATGCCGCATTATGTGCGCATCCGTAACTTCTCTGAGCATCCAATCACAGAGGGAATCTCGGAACTAATCTACTTCTCCGGATGCAGCCTCAAGACCAGCGAACCCGCTGTAGCCGTTGCCTCTACGGCGGCGACCTCCTTCGGGGATCTCGATCTGGACATCGAACTCGATGATGATGAGGAGCAGGGAAACCTCACCATCGCCGCCGCCTCAGAGATGGAGGGTAGGATGCTGGTCGTCGGAGACAGCAACATCGCCGCCAACGGCTACGTCGAGCAGGGAGACAATCTGGCGTTCATATTGCAGACTATCGAGTGGCTATTGCGCGTGCGCTAGCGCACGCGTGCGCGGGCGAAGACTCATAGGGAAATGCAAGCAGCGGTGGCCATGGCGCTTTCGTTCTTCGTAATGGCCGCCGTCGCGTTTGCAATCGTGCTGTTCGCCGGCTCCTGCTTGCGCATCATCCGCCAATGGGAGGGTGCGGTCATGTATCGACTCGGTGTCTGTAAGGGTGTTCTGGGACCAGGAGTCAGGTTGGTCATTCCAGCCATCGACCGGCTGGTGCGCTGGGACCTGCGCATGCTCATCAACGACATTCCCGGACAGTCGGTCGTCACCAAGGACAACATCTCCCTGTCCATCGATGCGATCGTGTTCTACAGGGTGCGCAACCCGATGGACGCTGTCAACAAGGTGACCAACGCCCGTGCATCGGTAGGGATGGCAGCCCAGGGGGCGCTCAGGGACGTGATCGGCTCGGTCCCGCTCGACACGGTGCTGCAGGAACGCGAGAAGGTGGTCGAGCGCATCCGCACCAATCTCGACGATGCCACCGACCCGTGGGGCATCGATGTCGCCCATGTCGAGTTGACCGACCTGCAATTGCCCCACGACCTGACGAGGGCGATGGCCAAGGAGGCCGAGGCTGACCGCGAGGCGAAAGCGCGCGTCATCAAGGCGGGCGCAGAGCGCGAGGCAGCGGTGAAACTGGAAGAAGCCCAAGAACTGTTCAGTCGCTTCCCGGCACTGATGGAACTGCGCCGACTGCAGGTGCTCTCAGAAGTCGGAGCGGAGAATAACGCCACGCGCATAATGATGCTACCCGACACGCTGCTCGACCTATCCACAGGCCCCCTCGGCGACCTGCTCAAAGGAGGTGGGTCGTGATGGCGAGCACCGGCTTGATCATCCTCGAGTCTCTCTGCGGACTGCTGTGCGGGGGGCTGGTCGCGGCACTGATACTCGGGCTGAAGGCGGCTGGCGGCGTGTTCGGCACCTCCAGCGGAGAGCCAACTGGATATTCTCCACGCGGCACGTGGCCCCGCCGCGGAGTCTTCACAGTTCTCGACCAGTACGAGCGGGCGCCGAAGTTCACCTTCGGAAAGCCCGCGGGCACCAACTCCGTGGGCATCGCCATCCGCTTCCCATTCATCCAGGAATTCCTGCTCGTCGACATCCGCGACCGGCCGGAGAACATCCCCGGCCAGGTGTGCATCACCCGTGACAACGTGAGCTTACAGGTGGACGGTGTGGTCTACTGGAAGGTCATCGACCCGATGAAAGCGGTGCTGGCGGTCAGCGACCCCTCGAACGTCATCAGGCAGGCGACGATGTCCGCGCTGCGCATCGTCATCGGCGAGTACACGCTCGATGAAACGCTCTCGAAGCGGGAGGTCATATCCAACCGGATGGAGAAGTTGCTCGACCAGTTCAGCCTGCCACTCGGCATTGACATCAGCCGCATCGACATCACCGACGTGGTCATCCCCACCGACATGCAGCGGGCGATGGCGCGCGAGGCTGAGGCGCAGCGTGAGAGAAAAGCGCGCCTGCGCCGCGCCGAAGGTGAGGTGGAGGCGGTGAAGAACCTCGCACACGCGGCGTACATCATGCAGAAGAACCCGGAACTGCTTGAACTGCGGCGACTGCAGACCGTCGGAGAACTGGGCATGGAGCAGCACACGCTCATCACGCTCGTTCTGCCCTACGACTTCAGCAACATCGGCGGTGGTGGACGACACCTGAGCTCATTCACACTTGATGATAACAAAGACTTCCTTGAGATGCTCACAATTGCTGAGGCAAAGGCATTGGAAGCCGCCGAAGCCGCCGAGGCCGCCGAGGCAGTGCAAGTCGAGGCAGAACCTGCGCCCGACCCTCCTGCCATGCCCGGGAATGAACTACCCCCGGCTCCCGACTTTGGCGACGAAGACGACCCCTTCACCGATTGACACTGACTCGTTTGCAGTATCGTTTCAGCGTACGTTCCTACGCCGTCGAGAATATGGTGGATTGGCTTCAATGGTGTCGACTAGAGCATTGAGTTTCGAAACCGTCTGTTTGATTTCAATTAGATGGACATTTTCCGATTCATCCGTCATTGCGAAATCGATCATTCCACGAACTAAGTCGCTCGCAGTAACACCGCGCTGTTGGGCCAATTCTCTCAAACTATCCCATACCTCCCAGTCGATTCGTAAATTGAGCATCTTCGTACGCGGTCGCTTGCGAGCGCACTCGTTACATATCGGACGCAGGTTTGAGATGTGATCAGTTCCCCCTTTGGTACGCGGGAGGATGTGCTCTACCTGGAACGCTGTTCCACGGGGGCCGCTACACCGCCCACAGTCAGGTTGCTTCGATTCCAACTCAGACATTACCTCAGGACGTGGTGTCGGTGCTCCAGTGCGTGCCATTTACGGTCATCCCCACCGATAACCTGCAAACTATCCTTCATATGTATTACGGTCAATCGCTCTACCTGAATCAAGTTCAGTGTATCGTTAATTCTAATTTCTACAAGTAATCAATGATAACCGTGTTATTGAATGTAATACAGTCAATCGTGCATTTCATAAGGGAATGCTGGGTCCGGGGCTCGTTGAAGAGGATAGCCATGGGCGAGTCGTTTCTAGCTGAAAGCCGCGTTCGCAGGCCTGACTATCCATCAGCTGAGCTGATGACCCGGGGGGACGACCCTGGACCGGCTTTGACGGTGAATGGAAAGCGCGATGTGAGTAACGGACACATTCGACGAGAATGGAGGACTCACCATGCCAAAAGGCTTTGAATGCCCACTTTGCCATAAAAACACTTTTTTCCTAAATGATGGAGAATGGACGTGTACGAATCCGAAGTGTCCAGCTTGAAAGTGGATAGGGTCTGTTGACCCGCCACCAAGTTGGATGCCCAGGAAGCGTCCGGCGATGATGTCCCACCTGTGAGGGACGGAGCCACCGGCGCTATGTCTTGGCGTGGATCTTGACCACTGAGCCGTCCTCGAGCTCATGCTCGGCCCCGATGATGCGGCTCGTACGCGCATCGGTGGCGCGGATGAAGCCGTTGCCGAGGTCAGTGTGCACCGCGAATGCCAGCCCTCTCGCAGTCGTGCCACGCCTAACCAGCAGGGCGTCTGGGAGAACTCTTCCATCTCCATCGGTCCAGTGAGTCTCATCCTGCACAGGATGTGCCACGATCTGATCCAACCGATCGTACACCACCGCAGACAGCAGAGGGACGATTCCCGACCCTCCCAAGCGTGACAGGCGGTCGGCCAACTCATCGAGTCCCTGACGCTGTGGCGCGGTCAGCCCCTCAACGCCAGCCGCGGTCAACTCGAACTCGGGCTCCCCAGGAACGTAGGCGATTAATCCCGCCTTGGCTGCGCGACGCAATGCCAGTTCGGACTCGGCGGTCGTCGCCACGAGCAGGCCATTCTCCTCGACCACCCTCTTCTCCAATGCCTCCCAGAGAGCAGGTTCAGCAAGGTCTGCCTTGTTGGCGGCCACGAACAGCGGAAACACCGCCTTGCGCAACTCGTCCGCCAGTTCCCGCTTCAACTCCGCGCTCCACTGCCATGGATTGCCCACGTTTCGGTTACGCTGATGGAATACTGCCAGAGCCTGCGCCACTTGGATCTCATCAGCCCCTATTCCGCTCAACTGCTCGTGCAGCCACTCGGCCATCGCTCGGTCACCCTCCGACTGCGTTCTACGCGTTCCCTTGTTCCAACTCCCTGCCAGAATCCCCTCGATCCACGCCGCCAACTCGTCGACGAGGAATTCATGCTCAGCCAGCGGGTCACATGCTCCCGAGCCACTCGGATTTCCTTCGAGGTCTGTCGCGCCAGAAGCATCGACGACTTGGATGAGGGCGTCGCAGGAAGCCAGGTCTGATAGGAACTGATTGCCCCGTCCGCGGCCCTCGTGCGCTCCTGGGACCAAGCCTGCGACATCGACGAGCGTCACCGGCACGAGGCGTGTGAATCCGTTGCAACTCCCGGTGTTCGGTTGGCAGATGCTCCCACCTCGCTCGTCGTCATCAGTGGATGGTTCAAGGCGCCCGTCAGCTTCGCGTACAGCGCGTAGTTCCGAGCAGGGGCAGGTGGTTGGTGAGGCAATCCAAGTCACGCCTACGTTCGGCTCGATGGTCGTGAATGGATAGTTGGCGATTTCGACGGTCGTCTCGGTGAGTGCGGCGAAGGTGGTCGACTTGCCGACATTGGGTTTGCCCACGAGTCCGATTCTCATCCTGATGCCCCCCTCACGACCCCTCGACTTACTCGGCAGAGCGGCCTGCACCTATGCTTGTTGCGCGGGACAGTGGACCTGAGTCTGCACTGTTCAGGCTACGAGACGGGCGATGATGTCTGCCTTCGTACCGCTGGACTCCTTGCCCAGTGAAGACGCTAGATCGACGAGCTCCGGCTTGCGCATTCGGTTCAGGGAGTGGGCGTCGGGAATCTCTACGGCCTCCTCGTCGACCTCCTCCTCCACGTCGTCAGTAACCTCATCGGCCTGGCTCGCGAGGTCCGCCAGCGAAAGTCGCCCACCGTCATCGTCGCCGACCACGATGTCCGTGTCCACACCGACCCCTGCCGAGAGCAGGCGCCGGATGCTGGTCATGCCTGATGTGAGCGTGTGACGCACGGGTGTGGGACCTGCTGGCATAGCCAGTTCATCACCAACCGGAGTTCCTCGGAAAATGCCCATGATCATGTTCTGCATCAGTAGAATCGAGCCGACCACGACCCCGTAGAACATGACAGCAGCGAACAGTGCAATCGAACCGGCGAGGTCTGGAGCCGTCACCTCCGCCGCCTCAAGCGCCTCTGCGACACCTTCACCCGCGAGCGTTGCATCGACGTGATCGACGATCAACTGGCCGACTGCGAAGCCAGACACACCGACGATGATCAACCAGAAGGTCCAGCGGCTCTTCGAGCGGCTGAACAGTTGGCGACCAGATGCATGTGGAAACAGGCAGTGCGCCCCGCCGAGCGCGATCAAGCCGAGCGCCGCCCAGATAGCGAGCATGTCGAGCGTGCCTGCAATGTGGCTGAGTTCGTTTCCTCCGCCGAAGGCGGAGACGCTGGCGAACAGGCTTGTGAGGGCCACGGGAATGAGCAGCACAACGCCGACCATCGTCATCGACGCCCCGTGCGAGGAGGACAACTCCTGCCAGCCTCCGCTTGCCGTGGCTGAGAGATTAGCGACGGCTGCAATCAAGGGTAGCAACGACAGCGCCAGGAAGATGCCGACCATCGCCTGCAGGAACTCCCCCGCCTCGGCAACACCTCCGCTCGCACCCAGCGGCGTCACCGTCAGGAACGTCCCGACGAGCGCGACCGTGGACAGGCTGCGACTCCAAAGCGGCCGGCCCAGCGCGGCTGGCACGACGTGGTGGGCGATGCCAAGAGCGGTCGCCAGCAGCCAGCAGCCGAACACCACCTTCAGCATCCACCAGGCGAGCAACTGGTTCTCCCCTTGGAGTAGCAGAAGCCCCGCCGGTCCTGTCCAGACCAACGAGGCTATGCCGAGCACGAGGAACCATTGGGGGACGACAGGCGGGACTTCGTCCTCAGTGACAGTGAGCAGGTGGTTGATGAACAGCGGCAGGGCGATCAACGAGAACACGAGGTAGTAGACCGGTGGCAACTCGAACCAAGCGACCTCTCCGATGAGAGACGTGTGCGCGATGATCAATCCGACGAAGGTGGTCGCCGACCATGCCCATGCCATCAGCGCGCCGTTCGACTCGCTCGCCAGTGAGCCCGAGAGCCTCGACTGCACGAGCAGCCCAGCACCGATGAGTGTCATCGATAGGGCTCCGAACACGGAGGCGAGATGCATCGCGGCGATGGAGTGAGCGTCAGTGGGTGCATAGCCGATGGAACCCAGAGATGCGAGCGCGTCCGGCTCGTGCGTCCTCCACAGTGTGGTGAAGGTCAGCGTGCTGGCGATGATGAACCACATCACCCCGTGCAGCAGCCAGGTACGCCCAGCGGATCCGGGGCGGTTCTGGAACAGTTCGTTGGCTGGCCCGAGAGCCTTTCCTAGCATGAACTTGGACATGTCGCGGGTGAAGGAGGAGAACGGGCCGAGACCGCGTATGGCGAGGAAGCGCACCAGCAGCAGCCAGCCGTAGAAGGAGAGCAGCGTGAGTGCGATTCCATTCATACATCCACCTCAATCATCAGCCACAAGCTCACCTAGCAGCGTGGCGAACAGCATCCCGACACCTAGGAGAACTCCGAGTATGAAGAACCAGATCAGGCTCCCGCCGAGTTCGCTGAACAGGGGCAGGATATCACCCAAACCAGGGAACTGCTGCTCAGGATAGAGCACGCTGAACATGACCATGAAAGCGAGCGCAGCGACGCCTGCGAGCGTCAGTATGACTCGTGAGGAGGCGGGTTCATCTCCCCCTTGAGTAACCTCGGGCAGAACGGTCATCAGAAGCATCCCTCAGAGATTGCCTATGGCAATCTCGGCGAATGATGAGCCGTCCTTAAGCGTTGGGCGCATCGAGGCAGCCATCTCAGGGTGAGAGCAGCGCCGCCACGACATCGCCTCTCCGGTCGAGTCCACAGCCCAACGGAATCGGCAAGGCCAGGTCCAATTCAATCTCAGCGCGCCAGCGGGACTGGCATTCGCAAGCGAGGCCGGAGAACTCGGCCAGGTCACCAGAGACCGAGTAGCGCTCGATGGCGGCAGCCACATGCCTGTCGCACTTTCCACAATTGTGCGCACCACGGATCTTGCCCGCTGCCGTAGGATGCACGAGAAGGCGTGTCACTGCTTCCGTCCCGTTCGGCTGGATCACGGGATGAACTCTGCAAATCAGCTCGACCAGTGACCAGAGCCACGGAGGCCGGTATTCGCGGTGCCGGAACATGCGGTCGACGATGGTTCTCTTCTGAATGTTCATCGGATTGATGGACAACTCATCGCTCACTTCAGCCGAATCTCGAACCCAACGAACGCAGTGTTCGAGCGCATCACCTTCGGACATGAATGGTGGTTTGAACAGCAGGTACGTCTTGACGCGCAGGTCGTTGTCGCGCAGGATGGTGACAGCCCGCTCCCATTGACGTGTGGAGAAGCCTTTGTTGCAGTGGAATTTGAGCACCTCGTCATCGTATGCCTCCAGGCCGATAGCGACAGTGCAGCCCGGATGTCGCTCTGCGACCCAGGCCATCTTCTCGGACTTGCACATCTCGGCGCGGGCTTCGACAATCAGATGCAATCCCATCTCGTGGGTCTCAGTGAGGATGGTCTCCTGCCAGTCAGGTGGATTCTCGCGGTCCTCGAAGAAGGTCCCGGAAGTGTAGATCTTCACCATCGAACAGTCCTCGAAATCGTTGAGTTTCTGCTTCGCATACTCCCATTGAGCGTGCAGGTTAGCGCTGGTCACATCGTCGCGCACGTCGTTGAAATATCCGCAGAAGGTGCAGCCTGATTTCCACCACCAGACACATCCCTTGGTGCGGAAGATCACCGTCGCTGCCGTGCATTCCTCCCCATTGGGCAACCGCTCAGGCGTGACATACACCGTCGCCGGCTCATCCGCATCCCACGATTCCCGAAAACTCACTGATGACGCCGTGTTCTCCGGTGCCTTCACCAGATGATGCACCTTGACCGTGCGATCAGGGTTAGGGAACGCGGTGGAGCAGCCGGATCCGCAGGAAGTCATCGTATCTCCTCTGACTCGCTGCCAGCGATTCTCTGTATCAACCTGACGACCGGCGCTGATATTCCTCTACGCCGCTCCTAGTGACCCTTCAGGTGAGCGCAGCGAGATAGAACTCGGAGAGCCGACGCTCGTATTCGTCGGAATGAGAGAGCTTCACCTCGACGTGTCCAACTCCCTCGACCAGCCAGCCGGTGGCGTTGACATCCAACTCCTCGGCGAGGTCGAGCATGTCCTCTGAGTGATGCGAGAGGACCCGGTCGTCGTCAAGGCCGTGAATCACTAGGATGGAGCGGTTTCCAGCGTTCTCGAAGGCGCTGCGCGGAGATGGTTCGAGCAGACTCTCGCCACCGAACAGGAACGCCGCCCAGATGCAAGCTGGGGCCAAGAAGGCAGGGTAACCCTCGCGTGCGAGTTCCTCGCGGACGATGACACCGAGATCGAGGTACCCTGAGTCGAGCACCACCGCTTGCAGACGCTCGTCCTGTCCGAAGGTTATGGCTGCGGTTCCCGCTCCCATCGAATTGCCCCACAACCCAATCATCTCCTCGGGGATGTCCTGCCCATCGATGAGCCAGTCGACCACAGACATCACGTCGATGTACTCCTTTGTGCCGATGCTCACCCTGCCATCCTCGACCGTGCTGAGACCGTGGTCACGCAGGTCGACCAACAGGGTGTTGAATCCGTTGTCATGCAACATTCCAGCGACGATGAGCATGGCGTAGCCTGCCTTCGATGCCCTGAGGCCATGAATCAGTACCACAGTCGGAGCAGGCTGAGTAACCGAATCGTTAGCGGGAATCCACCAACAGTCGAGGTCGATTCCTACGGTGCGGCTCGGGATGGTGACGTTCTCGTATTGCTGAATCTCATAACGAGAGGTGTCGAAGTCAGGATATTTATCCCAGGTGACGTTGAATCCGTCGGGCAGGTTGCCCTCTTGGTCATTGTAGCCAGGATTGGCGTACGCCAAGGTCGAGTAGATCTGCCAACCGACCCCGAGATAGGCGGCCAACGGCAGGACGATGAGGGCAACTCCGACACACAGGAGAATCTTGCGCCCGCGGGTGAATCCGGTCGGCCGAGGTTCGGGATTGGGTTCTGACTCCACTTCAGCGACCGCTGAATCGATGTCATCACCATCCTCATCAGCGGCTGCAACTGCAGCATCCTCGTCGGACAAGTGGATCACCCCCGTCACTCTTCCGAGTCTTCTTCGGGAACTTCGACCGCCGCTTCCACCTCAGCAGCCGCTTCATCCTCGGCGACGGACTCGGCGGCCTCATCAGCGCGGGCGTCCATGGCCTCAGCGAGGCGCTCGTTGATGGCGCGCTGCATGTGCTGGCTCTTGCGCTCGGCCTCAACCGCCGCTTCGATCATCTCATAACGAGTCTTGATCGCCTTGTTCAAATCCTCGAATATCTGCATGTGGCCAACGTACCAGTCGTCCCGCGCCTTCAACTCGGCGACCGCTAGACGCAGGTCGTTGTCCAACTCCTCAGCGATGTCAAACACCTTGCCGAGCCGATCCTTCTCGCGGGAGAACTTCTCCTCCATCGTCTCCAGTTCCGGCTCGAGATGCTCGACCTGCTTCGAGCGTTTGGCAAGATTGAGTTCCAGATCACGGATGCGATGGTCCTTCTCACCGAGAAGCTGCTCCATTCCCTCGCGCTCGATCTCCTTGTCGATCTGCATCTTCTCAAGGACCTCGATCTCGGCCTTGAGCTGAACGATTTCCTTCTCCTGCAACTCGTATGCGTCGTAGAGTCTCTCCAGCCTCTGAGTCTCCTGCGTGAGGCTCTCCTCAAGTTGTGCGAGCCTCACCTCATCGGTGATGGTGCCTTCGTCATCGCCGGACATCGTGTCCTCTCCAGTGCTACGACCTGCTCGCCCTTGATATAAATGACACCTGTGCAATGCGACGAGAGTCGGGACAGGGGAGTGAGGATGGGTTCTGGGAATGAAGGCCGAAAGGACTCGTTAGGCCGTGCTGACGTCCACGGACTCGCGCTGCTTACGTGGGTCTGGGCCTTGCTCGCCTTGTTGGTGACACCGATGCTGCTCGCTGCTCTGGTGTGGCAGAGCGCTGACTGGGGAGGGGGGCTGTCCTTGGTCATCCCCGACCCATGGAAGCCGGAATTCACGCGCACGTTGGCGCTGCTCAGTGGTGGCCCATTGGTAATTTGGACGATGGGGACTCTTTCACTGGTGGCGATCTGGCTGGCCATGTCAGCCAAGCCCATCTGCACAGCAAGAGATGCTGGCAGGGCCGCTTGGCTCTGGCCGCGGGGGCATCGAGAAGCGGGTTGGGAGGGGGCTTCCAGATTGGCCTGTGTGGGAGCGACTGCTGCGGCGATCCTGCTCGTCGGAATCGCCGCTTCCCTGCTCACACTAGTATCCGGGAGTGTCCCAGGGGCACCCGATGTCGCTGGCTTTGGGGAGGCAGAACTGTGGTTGTCGTTGTTCAGCGCGGCGTTCGTCGAGGAAGCGATTCATCGCGGCGTGTTGCTGACACTTCCCGTCTGGTTGCTGATGCGCGCCGGTTCGAGAGGGCTTGAACGCTCGACCATCTGGCAAGGCGGACTGCTGGAAAGAGGCTGGTCCCTAGAGGCAGCATGCGTGCTGCTGCTCTCAGCCGCCCTGTTCGCCTCGGCACACGTACCGCAGTACGGTGGCTGGAAATGGTGGCCGACATTCTTCTCTGGGCTGGCTCTCGGATGGCTAGCGCTGCGCGCTGGCCTTGCAGCGTCGGTGCTCGCGCACGCGCTGGTCAACGTGAGCGTGTTCCATCTCGCATGGATGACAGCGGCACTACCGATATCCGCCGGCTCGTGGTGCCTGCTCGTCTCGCTGTTTACCGTCGGGCTCCTGTGGCAGGTCGTGCCGGTCGCACTCAGCATCGCTCGCTGGGAGTTGGCCAATGTCCGCAGAGACCTGTTCGCGCCGCGCAAGGATGACCAGATATCCCGTGCGGTTCCCCCCGAGGTCGCGCACGGGGAGGAGTAGGCTCAGTCGCACATCGCTGCCAGCGCGGCGCTGACGCACTTCGTGACCGCCTTGGCCGTGGGCACGTGCAACTTCTCGTCAGGGCCGTGCGCGTTGTTACCCGGCCCGGCAGCGCCGGTCACTAGGTAGCGTGCGTCCGGATAGGATTCCTGCATCATGGCCATGAACGGGATCGTGCCGCCCTCATAGAACGGCATCAAGCCGTTGTCGAAGAAGCGCTGCGAGGCCGCATCGAGAGCCGCATCCACCGCAGCGGGCATCGCGGGTGCAGCGAATCCGTTCGCCGCCGTATCGAGCGTCATGCTCACGTGCGCCCCGTGTGGCGGGTCAGTCTCGAGCAGTTGTTTCAGCAGCACCGAAGCCGGTTCCGATTCGACGCCTGGAGGGATACGCACGGACACCTTCAGGTCGGTGTGCGTACGCAGCACATTGCCCGCCTGCTCAAGCGCGGGCATTCCGCCCGCACCGGTGATCGACAGGGTCGGGCGCCAGTTCTGCGCCAGCAGAGCCTCGACCAAGTCGGTGCTCTGAGCCTCGACTCCATCGAGGAACGGGAAATCGTCGATGAGCGCTTGGCCGAGCACGTCGCAGATGCGCTGCGAATTGGCGCGCAACTCGTCGCTGATATCGATGTGCAGCCAGTCCGGCTTGAGCGCACCAGTATCCTCATCCTCCAGACGAGACAGCAGCTGGCGAGCGATCCTGAACGATGACGGCATCACACCGCTCGCCATACCGGAATGGACTCCTTCGGCGGATACAGCGACGGAAAGCGTGCCGCCAATGAGTCCGCGCAGGCTCTCAGTCACCCACAGACGCTCGTAATCCCCCATCCCGGAGTCGAGCACGATAACGAGGTCAGGGGTGCCGAGATCATCCTTGCATTCAGCGAGGTACGCAGGTAGGTCGGGAGAGCCGGACTCCTCGCAGGTCTCGATGATGAAGCGGCAGGTCGGGTGCGGGATTCCCTGCTGCTGCAGCGCCAGAACCGAAATGATGCCTGCATATCCCCCATAGCCATCGTCGACACTTCCTCGTCCGAACAGCCAATCGCCCTCGCGCACCGGCTTCCACGGACCCTTGCCCTCGGACCAGCCAGTGAACTCCGGTTGTTTATCGAGATGTGAATAGAACAGCACCTCTCCAGGGGCGGTGCCCTCGACCTTGCACAGTATCAGCGGCGTCAGGCCTTCGAGTTGATGCACGTTCACGCTGAGTCCTTCCAGCGGCACGGTGCCCAACCAAGAAGTGAACAGGTCGATGGTGGCGTCGAGATGGCCGTTCGCGTTCCAGTCTGCGTCAAATGCCGGAGAGAGAGCTGGAATTTCGATGAACCGGCACAGATCTGGCAGCGCGGAGTCGTCCCACATCCCATCAACGAACTGTGAGAGGGCATCCCAGTCGAGTTCTGCCATGCGTCGGCCAACCTCCTTCCAATCAAGGATTCACCGGTTCAGCGGCCACCCCTCTGGAGCGCAGATGCGCACGTCTCCACGGAAGAACGGACATCGATTGCAGGTCTCCTGCTGCTCCTCAGGCAACCGCGGGAAATTCGCCTCTTGCAGGTGGTCGACCACCGACACCCGCGCCAACATCTCCAGATGGTCCGAGAATTCGCTGTCCACCGCCTCCCATTCCGCATCCGTCCACGTGATCAGCCGTCCAGTTGCGCCTACTAGGATGGCGGGTGGCAGCACGTCGCGCGACGCCAGTCCGGCGCGCGGGCGCATCCTCTCCAGACCGAGCAGCGCCTGATGATAGAGTTGCAACTGGAATCGATACTTGCTGAGCAGTGAGGACTCTGCCTCGTTGCGCGATGTCGGGTCATCCGGGTCAGCGACCGGCTCGAACAGTGTTCCTGCGACATCATCCGCATCCTCGGTGGTCTCGTCGAGCAATCCGAGACAAGATTCGGTCTTCAGGTCGACCACGCGGGTGGTCGCTCGTTCACCATCGCCCTGCTGGGTGCACAACACCAGATCGGCGAGGCCATTGAAGTCGAACAACACCCTGTCCACCGTAGCCGTATGCACCTCTCCTGTGGGCGTCCAAGCAAGTTCCTGGCAGTCCGAGAGTTCGATGGGAACCTGCAGTGTGAACGGCCATTCTGTGCGCAGCCCCTCCACCCTGTCTTCGCCGACGACCTCTCCGGCGCACAGCCTTCCGAGCGGTCCTTGCTGAAGCAAGCGCCCCATCTCGAGCAGCAGGTCGCTGGTGGCGTCACGGTCGACGTCCACGGGAAGCAGTTCGTCGCACACCGTATCGATGAGAGAGAGCGAGGTGAGCATGTCAGAGTTGAAGCGCATCCATTGGGCGGGCAGCGGGACGAGCGGTCCTGATTCGGGTGGTCCTGGATTCCCGATACCAAGTTCGACCAGCCTGTGGAACAGTGAGCCGAGCACGGTAGGTTCCGGTAGGCGTGGTCCATCCTCTTGCTCACCCTCATCCTGTCCGTCATCATCTAACAGCGGCAGGCGAATCGGCTCGGACAGCAGTCCGATATGCGTGCTGAGCCAATGCTGCCTGATACAGCGGCTGGCCGTGTCAAGACGGTGAGGAGCCATACGGATGCGACGAGTCAGATTCCTTGGCTGCTCGGCTGCCACAGGTTCAGGGTCGAGGCGAGCGCTGTCGTGCAACCGCTGCATGGTCACCAGCGGAGCGACCACCTCGCGCTCTTCGAGCACGCAGTCCGGATGGTGCAGGATGGGGAACGAGGTCAGGCCGTTCGGTGGCAGATGAGCGTCGGCGACGAGTGCGGCGGGGCTGAGAGCGATGTCACCGCTGAACGAATGCGGTAACGGGGATGCCATCGCCGCATCGCCATCGAGCATCCACGGTGAGGCAGCGTCCCCTGCTCGG
>Ga0310124_10000237_pt1 | contig 37148 bp, 39 predicted proteins | sample CB11b_AW_Bot5_MG_FD_203507 | JGI IMG/M metagenome (GOLD analysis project Ga0310124, IMG submission 203507) | Marine microbial communities from Western Arctic Ocean, Canada - CB11b_AW_Bot5 | ecosystem: Environmental > Aquatic > Marine > Oceanic | place: Canada: Western Arctic Ocean | collected...
TCTTCTTGATGCGAGTCAAGGTGTCTTCCATCAGCATGCGATTCGTCGCGATCAGATCGGCGACGATGCCGGTAAGGAACATCTGAAAACCAGCCAATAGCAGTACAGCTGCCAGAATCACGGACTGGATGTGCAGCTCACCTTGTTCGGTAAAGGCGAGGTAGTAGAGAAACCGTAATCCCAGAGCAACGCCCAATAGAAATGTGACCACACCGAAGGTGGCGAAGATCTTCAGTGCCTTGTAACGAGCGTATGTGCGCAAGGAGATCGAGCCCGATTTGAGAACGAACTCACCGACGTTGGAAAACAGCCGCGATTCCCGGGCTTTCGGATTGGTGCGAATTGGCACGACGACGACACCCCAACCATCCTGCCCGGCCTGTACCACATGTTCAGCGGTGTGATCGAAGTCGGTGAACATCGAAATCTTCAGCGCCGCCTCACGCGTGTAGGCGCGAAAGCCGGAGGCGACATCCGGAATCTCCAGCCCGCCGAGACTGGAAATGACGCGACTGCCGAATTTCTGCAGTGTGCGTTTGAGCCAGCCGAAGTGGCCGATATTACCGGTCTGACGATCGCCAATGACAAGATCCGCGCGACCTTCCAGGATCGGTTTGACCAGCTCACGGATGTCGCCGCCGAAGTACTGATTGTCACCATCGGTATTGATGATGATGTCGGCGCCGAGCCGCAGGGCGTTGTCGAAGCCCGCCTTGAAGGCGTGCCCCAGGCCACGATTCTGCGGAAAGCGGATGATGTGGTCGACACCGCACTCCCGCGCAACTTCGGCGGTGCGATCCGTGGAGCCGTCGTCGATGATGAGGATCTCGACACGGTCAAGTCCCTCGACCTGACGTGGGATGTCGGCCAGTGTCGCCGGCAGCGTCTCCTCCTCGTTGAGGCAGGGGATTTGGACGATCAGTTTCAACCCCAGCTCTCCTGTTTGATCTGTGACTTGTCGAGACCCGTGTCGCGCAGCAGGTCGAGTACGTGTTCGATAAACCGCGGCTCCGGCTCGACACCATTCTGCCTGGCCTCTTTTCGTTCCCACGGCAGAATGCCGGGACCACAACTGTAGACAAAGCAGTTGGATGGATCCGGCACGTATTTTGAGATCAACTCGGCGTCGATCCGACCGCGGCGACTGCTCGGTTCTACATCAACCGGGTCCTCACGAGTCAGGCAATGGACGATTTCGAGATGCTGAGGATGACGCCGTGCCAGATCGGCAAATTCATTGTAATAGATGATATCAGCTTTCGTCTTGCTGCTGTAGAGCAATACGTGACGCAGGCCATCCGCAACGTGCAAACTGTGTTTTATGAGGGCGAAGTTCGGCACGATGCCGGAGCCGGCGCAGACATGCAAAATGTTGTCTGCCTTTGACTGTATGTTCTCCGGTAACGTATAGGCCCCGGTGAACCCCTTGATGACGACGGGAGTGCCGAGGGCACAGTTGCGCGTCAGCGATGGCGACAGCACCGGAGGATATTTCGACTCTCCGGGCCAGAAGCGCTCTTCCTTGATCGTGATCAGCACATGTTTTTCATGCGGCGCCGAACCCATCGAGTAGGCCCGTGGTTTTTCCTTGCCTTCTTTGATCTGTTCGAGATAGGCGATTGTCTGCTCGAGAAAGGCAAACTGGTGCGGATCGATCGTGATGAACTGACCCGCCTTGTAGTCGTGTGGTTCATCCCCGATATCGAAAAACAGCGAAGCCGTATCGGGCGTTTCCTGGTGCACGCCGGCGATCGTTGCCTCTATCTGGCGAACCCTGCGCCGCACATCGACCGTGTCCACCACTACAGGTCCGATTCTTTCGTCGTCATCAAGTCTTGTTATTCAGCAAGGGTGAGTCGTTGCAGACCACGGCGGAGTTCCGTCGTGATCGGATCGTGACTAAGAGGTGTACCCAGGGCTCGGGCAAGGCCGGTGATATCTCCCTTGTCGGTGGCCAGCATGCGCCCTGCAAGCAGGAGCAAGAACAGGATGTGGTGGCCATCGAGGGCGTCACCGTCGAGAGGTGATTGGGCAACCACATCGGCGTCGAGAAGGCTGATGCCGCTGCCATCGACGCTCGTAGTATACTGAACGGCTCGACGCTCGGTCCAGTCCCAACCGAGCTTGGACAGTTCGAGGAACGTGACTCGTCGGCGCTGTTCATCGACGACGATATTTGCCGGTTGATAGTCAGAGATACCGAGTTTCGGTGTGCGCCTGCCGAGCCGCTCGCACAGAAGAAGCACTTGTGCCACCAGGGCCTCCGCTGGCTCACTGCCGCATGATCTGCGCCACAACCCGAGCAGAGCCTTGGTCGCCAAGCGGGGAACGTCTGCCCAGCCCGTGGTCAGCTCTTTGGCCGAGGCACCGGGTATGACCCGGCTCGACCAGTCTATCTGCGCTTCCTGTAGGTGGGTCTCGATTCGTGTCAGCTGCCGCAGAATCTGTGCCGCCAGCTGTCTCCGGGTCGATGCCTCGAGGGGGGTGACGAGCACGTCGGCGACGGTCTCACGTCCGGCATACTCCAGCAGAATGATCTGCGCCTCCGGATCGATGCCAAAGGGCATGGGCACAGCCGCACCGCATCGTCGCAAGTATCGCAGCGCGTCGAATTCCACCTGTAGTAGATCGTGTGGTTCGTCTCGGGTCAGCAAGCCGTAGAACTGCAGTTTGGCGATGATACGTCCACCCTCCGCCAACTCCACGAGCCACACGTCTTCCACCCACCGGGTGATGGAGAGAACCGCGGGCGAACCTGGGACGAGGTCGGGGATACAGGCCATCAGTCGCGCACAGACCTGCTCATTCCACTGCGCGTCCGTGGGAGGCGTGGAGGCTGTCCGGCGCGGCGTCACGCGTCGAAGAGGATCACCTGAGCGACGACCTTGCCGGCTTGATTGTTGTGATCCGGATGATCATTCATCGCCAGCATCAGGGTGCCTGCCGTATCTGCAATGATATCGTGCCGACTACCCACCGCGAACACGGGGCCATCGCCGATACGGGCGATCAGGGCACCGACGTTGGCGCCTGGGAGCAAGTAACCCTCGCCGGCGGGGTGACTATAAATGCCATCGGCGCCACACCAGGCGATCTGGTCGCGCATGTCCGGCGACCAGGTTTCCTCGACGTCGAAGACGAGGCGCTGAGTTTTGCTGACGACGATGAGGCTGTCCTGCCAGGTGGGACTCGGGCGCACAGTGCGCAGAATTGTCAGTGCCATGCACGTACGGTAGCGGTTTGTGACTATACCGGCAATGCGCCAGCTCCGCGCCGCTCAGTCGATCTCCGGTCCCAGTCGCAGGGAGTGCGTCTTTATCAGACACCACGCCGCCAGACCGGGTGCCAGTGCAAGATCGGCAACCGCTTCCGGCGTGACCTTCACCACGAGTGGGTGGCCGACATCGATGGTGACGAGGCGGGTCGCGCCCACTGCGGCGATCTCGGTTATCATGCCTTGCAGTCTGTTGCGAACACTCAGCCCTTCGGGGGGCTGCCGCGCAAGAATGATATCATCCGCCCGTACGCCGACGAACAGCCTTGTTCCCACCGGTCGGTCGCAAAATGGGATGCGCAGCATCTGGTCACCACAACGAGCCGTGCAGGCGCTCTCCTTGCAGTTGAGGATCTCCACAGGCAGGACATTCTCGAAGCCGAACTCGTCCAACAATGGCAGCACGCGCGGATCTTGGGAGACGACGGAAAAGTCACCATGGGCGAGAACCTGGCCCTGCTGCAGCACGAGCACCTGCCTTGTCAGTTCCAGGATCTCGGCGACAGAGTGGCTGACGTAGAGGATGGGGATGCCCAGATCCGAGCGCACATGACGCAGATACGGGATGATCCGGCTCTTTAGCCCCTGGTCGAGAGAGGCCAATGGTTCGTCCATCAGCAGCATACGTGGTGAGGACAACAGGGCACGACCGAGGGCGACGCGTTGGCGCTCGCCGCCGGACAGTTGCTGCGAGGGCCGTCCCAGCAGGGGACCGATCTCGAGCAAGTCGATAATCTGCCCAGGTTCAAAGCGGCGCTCAGCGGGCTGCACGCGCTCGTATCCGAAGCGCAGATTGGCGTCCACCGACAGGTGCGGGAACAGCAGATCGTCTTGGAATACGAAGCCGAGTCGACGCGCCTCCGGTGGTCGATCCGTGCCCTGTGAGGAGCAGTACAGAACATCGCCATCCAGTTCCACATAACCGGTGTCTGGTCGCGCGAGGCCAGACACCAGATTCAACAATGTCGTCTTGCCCGCCCCGGACGGCCCGTAGATCGCTGTCACCGGCTCCTGGCAGATGACATCGACATCGAGGCGGAATTCGGGCAATTGGCGCTGCAGCCGCAGGGTCAGCGTCACGGGGTCGCCTGTCTGTTGCGGCTACGTCGTGCCGCCCATTCACTACCCACCAGGGCCGCCAGTGACAGGCCGATGGAGATCCAAACCAGGCGCAGAGCGGCGGCCTCTCCGGCGGGCTGATTCAGATAGGTATAGATCGCGGCGGGGATGGTCCGTGTCTGACCGGAGATGTTGGCGACGAAGGTGATCGTCGCACCAAACTCACCGAGACTGCGGGCGAAGGCGAGCAGGGCGCCGACCCACAAGCCCGGTGCCGCCAACGGCAGGGTGACGGTGAAAAAGACCCGCCATGCTCCTGCGCCCAGAGTTCGGGCAACCCCCTCCAGGCGCGGGTCGACGTGCTCGATGGCGAGGCGGACGGCACGCAGGGATAGCGGAAATGCGACGACGGCGGAGGCCAAAACGGCGCCTTTCCAATCGAAGGCAAGTCGGATGCCGAGACTCTCCAGCACCGGGCCCAACCAGCCTCGGCGGCCGAAAGCCAGCAGTAGTAGATAGCCGGTAACCACCGGCGGCAATACGAGGGGCAGGTGACAGAGGCCATCGACGAGCAGCTTGCCCCGAAAGTCGCATCGAGCCAGCAACCAGCCAACGCCGACCGCGACGGGCAGGGTCAGCGTCACGCTGGCGAGGGCGACGCGCAGCGACAGACCGAGAACCTCCCACTCCGCGGGACTGAGGATTTCCACCTGGCTACTGAGCCGTCAGCACGGTGAAGCCATGACGGTGAAAGACCGCCTGCGCTGCCGGCGATCGTAATGTGTCCAGCCGGCGCCTGGCGGCCGCCGTCGTAGGCCCGGCGACAAGGGCCACCGGATACCGGATCGGTATGTGTAGACTGTCTGGAATGGTCGCCACGATCTGCACCCGTGGGTTGGTGGTGGCGTCGGAGGTGTAGACGATACCGGCAGCACATTCACCCCGCTCAACCCAGGCCAGAACGGCCCGCACATCCCCTGCCGGTGCCAGCCGGTGAGCCATTGCCGGCCACCAACCCAATGCCTGCAGTGCCTGCATGGCGTAGATCCCTGCCGGTACATGGGAGGGGTCGCCCAAGGCGAGACGTCCTGCAAAAGCCCCGCCGATATCAAAGGTCGGCGCCAGTGTCAGGGCGAAGCCTTCATCGCGTGGAGCGACGACGACGAGATGATTGCCGAGCAGGTCGATTCGAGTTGTGCTGTCGATATGTCCCCGCGCCTGCAGGTGGTCCATCCAGTCCAGGCTGGCGGAAAGGTAGAGGTCGGCGGGAGCGCCCGCTTCGATTTGGCGCGCCAGCATCGATGAACCCCCAAAGGACAGGCTCATCTCGGGGTGTCGCTCCCGTGGCCACAGTTCGCGCAGAGCGCCGGTGAGACTTGCGGCCGCGAAAACTGTGACCCTCTCTGCCCGCGCCGGGAGCAGGCTGAAAGCAAGCAGGAGGATCGTTCCAGAGACACACGAGACAGGGTTGTGGGAGCGGCTCATGGCCAGAGATTGGTGAGCAGGTGACGCAGCGTCAATGGCCGGCGCAGTTTCGGGAGCATACCTTCGGCTGCGGCAAACGACTAAGACTGGGAGTTGGACAATGGCGATGGACGCAGACGCAATGCCTGACAAAGAGGAGCTTCCAGGCCTCGGCGAGCTCAGCAGAATGCTGCAGATCCCCTGCCCTTCGGGGCGGGAGGAACGCATGGCGGCGCACCTGACGGCTCGGTTGCAGCAGCTGGGTGCTGAACCCCGCAAGGACAATCAGGGCAACCTGTGGGTGGAGCTGCCCGGGCGCGAGTCGGGGCCTGGTGTCGCCATCGCCAGCCACATCGATGAGATCGCCATGGTCGTAACGGCCATCGAGGCGGATGGCAAGCTGCGCGTGCAGCGCTCCGGCGGGCTCTATCCGTTCAAGCTAGGTGAGGGCCCGGTCGTCCTCGTCGGCGACGGGCAGGATATCCCCGCCCACCTCAGCTTTGGCTCGGGGCATACAAACGACCCAACGGATCCGGTGGCGCAGTTCAACAGTGGTAGCCGTGGCATCACCTGGCAAGACTGCCACTTACTCACCGGTCTGACACCGACACAGCTGCAAGAGAGCGGTGTTCGTGTCGGCACCTGTGCCGTGCCCGCCGCCGGCAGGCGTGGTCCCAACCTGTTCGGTCCCGCCGATGACCCGCTGGTATCGGCCTGGTTGTTCGACAATCGCGGCGGCAGTCTGACCCTGTTGCAGCTGTGGTGCTGGTTGCGCGACGCTGGCGTGACACCCCTGCGCCGCCTGAATCTGTGTTTTCTGGTGCAGGAAGAGTCGGGGCTGCTTGGGGCCAAAGGCTGGGTGCGGCGCAACGAGGTGGAAACCTTCGTTGCCGTCGATTCCACACCGATGCCCAGAGGCACAGACCTGACGCTGGACGGCCGCCCCGGAACTTGGTCGCGCGATTCTCAGGTGCACTTCGATCAGGGCCTGATCGGCGAGCTTGCCGCTGCGGCGGGACGTGCCGGCACGGAGCTGCAATATGCCGTGTACTCTGCGGCGGCATCCGATGCCACTGGTGTGCTGCAGGTGGGTGGTGCCGAGCGCTGTGCCACCATCGGCTATCCGCGAGAGAATTCGCATGGCTACGAGGTCGTGCGCTGGTCTGTCTTCCAGCATCTCACCGCCACACTCGGTGAGTGGGTGGCATCCTACTAGGTTCAATGGATCTCAAAGGACAACGACTCGCCTTGCTCGGCTTTGGTGTCGAGAATCAGGCCCTCGGCGCCTGGCTGGCGTCACGAGGCTGTTCTTTTTCGGTGTGTGATCACAGATCTGAAAGTTGTGTGACCGATCCTGCGTGGGATGGATCGGTGACACAGTGGCGTCTCGGCGAAGCGGCGCTGGCTGACCTCACCGACTTTGATGTCCTGTTCCGGTCCCCCGGGATTTCCGCGCGGCAGACGGAACTGAATGCCGCAGTGGCGGCGGGGGTTCGACTGTCCAGTGGCACCGAGCTGTTTCTGCAATGCTGCCCGGCGCCGGTCATCGCTGTGACGGGGACAAAGGGCAAGGGGACGACGGCATCTCTGCTCATGTCGATTCTGGATGCAGCCGGTGTCGCCGCCCGGATTGGTGGCAATATCGGCATACCGCCTGTGACCTTTCTCGACGAACTGAGCGCCCACGACCTCGTCGTGCTGGAACTGTCCAGCTTTCAGCTGCAGGATCTCGGTGCCAGCCCGCAAGGCGCCGTGCTGCTGCCCGTCGCCACAGATCACCTGGACTACCACGAATCCCGCTCGGAGTACGTTGCAGCCAAGGGTGAGATCTGCCGACATCAGCGATCTGACGACTGGGTGCTTGCCGCTGCCGGTTGTGCCACGGCAGAATCACTGGCAGCACGCAGTGCGGGACGGAACCTGACCTTTGGTGGCCGGTCACCTGACCGGGGAGATGGTTGCTGGATCGAAGATGGGCAGGTCTGGTGGCGTGACGGCGAGCCCGAGGCGGAGGCTGTTGCCAGTCTGTCGGACGTGCGTCTGCGTGGTGATCACAATCACGACAACGCCTGTGCCGCCGTGGCGGCGTCGCTGCTGGCTGGGGTGCCGGCAGAGGCGGTACCCAAGGGGCTGCAGGCTTTCCGTGGACTGCCGCACCGCCTTGAGCAGGTGGGGTCTGGCGACGGGGTCCTCTACGTGAACGACTCGCTGGCAACGACACCGGAGTCGGCTGCCGCCGGTCTGCAAGCCTGGCCGGGGCAACGGGTGATTCTGATTGCCGGTGGCTCTTCAAAGGGTGCAGACTTTGAACCCTTGGGAATCGCCATCGTCGCCGCAGCGGCGGCTGTGGTCACCATTGGTCAGGAGGGACCCGCGATCGCGCGGGCGGCGCGAGCGGCAGGTTTCACCGGGCCGATGGACGAAGACTGTGCAACGATGGCACGGGCGGTGGCGGCCGCAGCGGCGCGGGCGGTGCCGGGAGATGTCGTATTGCTGTCCCCGGCGTGCGCCAGTTTTGGCATGTTTGCCAGTTATGCGGACCGGGGTGAAGCCTTCCGCCGAGCGGCACTGAACAGGTAGTGGCGTGCTAGATATTGTACATCGGAATATGGAGGCCGCACTCCTTGGCCTCCTGGGGATCGATGCGGTCGTCGGAGTTGAACCAGCGCCAGCGTCCGGCACGCTGGTCCTCGTTGGCGCTCACCGGCGTGGAGCAGACAAAACAACCGATACTCTTGTACCCCTGATCATAGAGTGGGTGACGGGGGACGTCATTTTCTGCGATGTAAGCGAGCAGACGATCCTCGCCCCAGTCAGCCATGGGGTTCAGCTTCAGGATCTGACGGCGGGAGCCATACTCGCCGACTGTCATGCCCTTGGCCGTGTCCTTGCGATAGTCTGACTGGTCCCGTCGCATCCCCGAGATCCAGCAGTCCACCGTTTTCAGCAGTTGCTCGTTGGGTTTGACCTTGCGCACCTGGCAGCAATACTGCTGCAGGGTCTTGGAGTCGAAGAACAGGTATTCGCCAAAGCGGCGTACCATGCCCTGCAGTTGCTCTGCATCGGGTCGATACACCTCGATGTCGATGTCGTATCGCGCCTCGACATCGCGCAGAAAAGCGTAGGTCTCGGAGTGCAGTCGCAGGGTGTCGATGGTGGCGTAACGCAGTTGTAGTCCTGCTTCGACTGCCATGTGGATCATGGCGACGCCGGAATACTGGAAGCTGGTGCTGAGAACGACCCGACCGACGTCGAAGGTGTCAGCCGCCCACTGCAACACGGGAAGGGCGTCCATGGACTCGAGGTCCTGGCTGTCAAGAAGGGTCGCAAGGTGCTCGTTGTGCGCGTCCCACTCGTGGACGGGGTCCGTAGCTGCACTGGTCGTGGGTTGTGTCTGCGTCATTGGCTCATCCGGGAGAGCTATGTAATATAGAGGCAGAGCGCCGAATCGAAAGCATAAACGGATTCTGCGCACTTTTTCCTTGACATTGTAAAAGGCCCCCGAATACTTTCATCCACGTCCGGAGGAATCCACTTCCGGACCCCGAACGAAGACTCATGCTGATTCTATTCGAAGCCATTCGCTGACGATGTCGCGAATCCGCAACCATCTCGGCACGACCCTCTCTGCCATGAGAGTTCTCTCTGGTACGGGTCATTCTGCCTTCGGCGCTGGCATTTCCTGGCACCGGAATATGGACGGCGCCATGGCGCGCTTCTCTGGCGCCTTCGGCGTCTGGCAGACAATGCCACGGTTCGGGTGTGCTACGAAGCTGAATGTTGAACCGGTACAGGATACCGAGGCGACTGAACGTAAAAAACTGGCCCCCATGGCGACCATCCTACAAACGGATGTAGCGGCCATGAAGCCCCATACGGGGCCTGCAGCAGGGAAAGAAGATCCCGGAGGATGAACCGCTGAAATACCAGCGACACCAGCCGTAGGGATCGGATCCCTACGGCTTTTTTTTGGCCGGCTGCAGGCTCTGGAAGTATCAGAGATTTGCAGCCGGCCTTTTTTGTTGGCCAGCGCAGACGCTCCCGATGAACACGGTACGGGAGACGCCGTGCGAGACGCCCATCGGCACCAGCCCGACACAATCGGACAGGTCCTGATCGGCGGGGTCCCAAGGGAAATGATGCTGTTGGTCGCAAGAGTAGGGCGCCCGGGCCGCACATCGATTTCCCACGCTACAACAACCGACCCGGTGGATAACCGGTGGCCTGAGGAAGCCGCCGAAGTGTCCGCCCAACCAGGGAGACCGGCCACTTTGGGCCGCTTTCCCGGCGCATGAGAAAGAGGGAAGGAACAGATGCAGAAAGTTCCCGTTGAATGGATCGAGCGTGCCGCTCGGGTTTACAACAGCAACTCCGACGCCTGCAAGGCTCTGGGGATCGCAGGAGGCACCTTTGGTCGCCTTTGTCGTCAGTATGGTATCGAAACTCCCTTTGCACGCCAGCGCAGTGCCCGTAGCCGGGCGCGCAGGGTATCATAATCGCAGTGACAGTGACAGTGGGCGTAGCGGTCGGGCATGTCGAAACTGCCGGAGACAGCACCCGCCGACGTGGCGGCGAGAGTCGCCGCCGTCGTACCCACCGATGAGGATGTCCTCGTCCTGGTATCGACGGACATCGCTGAGGACGGCGCTTGTTATGGCGAGCGATGGTTGGCTCTGACGGCACAACGACTCGTGTTGCTCACGTCCGACGACGAGTCCGTGTGTATTCGGTGGATGAGATCTTTCGAGTGCACAATGAGCCGCTTGTCGGTGGCGGTGGTCTAGAGGTCGAGCGGCACGGTGCGGCAACTGTCACTATACCGTATACGCTGACCCTGAGCGACAAATTCTCGGAGGTTGCGTGTGGCCTGGAGCAGCTACGTTCGGCGGGCAGGAGGTGATTGGCGGTAGCTGTCTCTGGGTACGCTGCTCGCATTCTACTCCTACATGTTCATGGTCTACGGTCCGCTGGATTGGTTCGGCGAAGTGAATTCCTGGATGACGCGGGCCTTCGCCGGCGCCGAACGTGTCTTCGAGGTGATCGACACCGCGCCCGAATCGTATGACGACGACGAGGCGGTGCGCCTGCCGGTATTGGAGGGGCGTGTCACCTTCCGTGACGTCACTTTCGGTTACGACAAGAGCAAACCGGTGCTCAAGGGCATCGACCTCGACATCTAAGGATGGTGTCTGTCCCGCCTGTCTGAGCAAGCTGGACACGCTGAAACGGTTGCTCGCCTACATGGCGCCATACCGTGTCCGTGTGGCGCTGCTGCTGGCGATTCTCGTCGCCGAGACTGGTCTCGACCTGCTGCCACCACCGATCACCGAACATATCATCGACGATGTCCTCATTCCAGCGGCCAACCTTAACCTGCTTTTGTGGTTTGTGGGCGTCTTGTTGTGGGACGCACTACCTTTGCCATCGACTATCGACGTTGCGCTCGGCGGATCGCCTGGTCGTGCTCGACGCGGGGCGAATCGTCGAGGTGGGCACGCACGAAGAACTGATGGCACAACAGGGATTTTTCTACAAGCTTGTACAGACGCAGCAGCAGTCCTCGGCGCTGACGACAACGAAGAATGGAGCGGTGAAGTGACCGACGAACAAGCCAAAGCCAGTAGCAACGGCGACGTGAAGAAGCACACACCAACGCCGATCACCGTTACCCATCCAGAGAATGTCGACATCAGCAAGGTACGACTCTATCGTGAGCCGGAGTGGAAGTTGCGACTCACTATCGAAGGGGACCGCTCTTACATCCATGTCAAGGTCGTGCGCGCCGCGCCGTTGTCTCATCCATCTCGCTACATCTGTCTCCTCGACGCCAAGGACGAGGAGGTGTGCATGATCCCAGATATGAAACAGATGGATGACGAGATGCGGGGCATCGTGCAGCAGGAGTTGGACCGGCGCTACCTGACATCGACGATCGAGTCGGTGTTGTCGATTCGCAACGAGTTCGGCACGTCATACTGGGACGTGGAATCGAACCGAGGTCGTCGTGAGTTTGTTGTGCAGAATGTCGCCGAAAATGCCCAGTGGTTGGGCGATCATCGATTGTTGCTGGTTGATGTGGATGGCAACCGATTCGAAATTCCCGACCTGGGTATATTGGACAAGAAGAGCCTCGGCCTCGTGGAGATGGTACTCTAAAGCCCCCGGAGATAGACTTTGATGGAACGCGTCGAACCCGCTGTGCTGGAAGAACTGGCACAGTTCGATTCACCCACGCTCTTCAATGCGCTCGTAGAACTCAATGGGTTGCCCAACGAGGAGTACACGGACCATACGATCCGCTCCCTGCTCCCCGGGCTGGGGCCGGCTCTGGGGTATGTGGTGACCGCCGAGGTTACGACCAATGACCCGGACTCATCGCAGTTGCCATGGGATGATTATTACGAATGGCTCAATGGGCTAAAGGGGCCGCTGCTGGCTGTGATGAAGGATGTCGACTCTCGCCCCGGACGCGGTGCTAGTTTTGGCGATGGCATGGCCGGGTTGCACCAGCGGTTAGGTGTCGTTGGTGCCGTCATCGATGGTACGGTGCGCGACGTGCCCGGCATCGAGCGTGTCGGTCTGCCGATCTGGGCGTGGGGCACCGTACCCGGCCACGGGGTCTTTTCCATCCTGCGTTTTGGTGAGTCGACGACGGTGGGTCAACTGCGGGTGCACACGGGGGACCTGATGTTTGCCGATGCTGACGGCTGTGTGCGGATCCCGGTGGCCCAAGCCGAGGCAGTCGCTACAGCGGCGGCGGGAGTACGTAAGATGGAAGCCGAAATCCACGGCTTCATACACTCCGACGGCTTTTCCTTCGCCAAATGGAAAGCCCGCAAGCAGGGCTGATCTCACTCTTCCTGCGGTTCGCTTTCGGGCTCGGGTCTCCACGTGCCCGGTGCGTCGAGACCGGTCGCTTTGATGCCACGCAGCGTCGACATCCCCAGTTGACGACTGCCCGCACGTTGCAGTGCTTCCGGTGCTGGGAAAATACCAGCGAGGGCTCCGGCGAGGCGGTCCACGGCGATGCCATCATCGCTGGCCAGGATGAGAGGGTGCAGAGGATGTTCGTCTCCGAGCAGGTCGAGGACCGTATACTTCACCTCTACGAGCAGGGCCAGATCAACGAGGCGCCCGGCATGGTCTTCGTCGACGTCCCCCGCCGGTGGGGCAACCAACCCCCGCAGATTTTTCAGACCACTCAACCCGTCCTGATAGCGCGCGACATTGATCACGGCGTCGCACTCAAGCAACGAGATGGGCATAGGGTACAGGTCCGCTACCTCCCCACCATCAGGTACTTCGATGGTTTCGACCTCCTCCTGCTCCAGAGCCAACAGGTGGACCCCCATCGATGTGAAGCTCTCCGTCGCGATCAGCGCCTGTAGGCCTGCGATCAAGCCCTCAGGCGCCGTTACGCCTGATCCCGGGACACCCCCCACAAGGAGCGAGATTTGCGCCTCCGGAGCGATGTCGTGCAACAGCAGAACGATGGCGCGAACCACCTCCAGATGCTGAGCCAGGGCGCCTGCTTTCATCGGCGTGTGTCCAGGCCGCACCAGCACTTGTCGGGCGGATGGGTCGATCGCTCTATGTAGTCCCCCCGATAGGTAAAAAGCGCCGCGCACGAGATCCTCGATCGTCGGTGATGCCGGGGCACCCGGACCGGAGGTCGTGCCGATGCCAACGACGGCGACGTAGCCGGGGGTCACCGCCGAAACGGCATCGATACCGATAGGGTAATGAGACCAGCGTCCCAGATGCAGGGCGGTGGGGAGTGCGAGCAAAAGGCCAGCGAGGGCTACGTGGGAACACAGTCGTTTCACCGGCGATCCTCCCGTTGGCTGATGGCCAGAGAGGCGGGTCTGGGACCGCCCGTCGCCCAATCGAGCAACTCGACGGTGTGGATCACGGGCACTGTCGTGGCGGCGGCAATCTGCTCGATACAGCCGATATTGCCGGCGGCGACAATGTCTGGCCGCAGACTCTCGATGTGTTGAACCTTGCGCTGCTTGAGAGCATCGGCCATGTGGGGCTGGAGCATGTTGTAGGTGCCGGCGCTGCCACAGCAGATATGCCCTTCAGGGACCTCGAGAATCTCGAAACCGGCATGGCGCAACAGTTGCCGCGGTTCGTCGGTTATACCCAGGCCGTGCTGCAGGGAGCAGGCGTCATGATAGGCGACCTGCAGCTGTGGCAGGTCGATCGTGCCGCCGAACCCGAGTTCGGTCAGCACCTGCGAGATATCGCGCGTGCAGTCGCTGACGCGGGTGGCGGCAGCAGCGCGCGATGTGCCGGCGAATATATGGCCATACTCCCGTATCGCCGTCGTGCAGCCTGAGGTCGTTGAGACGATGGCATCGACGCCCTGTTCCAGCTGCTCGTGCCAGCCATCAACGGCGCTCTCCATGTGGCGCCTGCTGTGGTCTCGTTCGCCCATGTGGTAGGGCAAGGCGCCGCAGCAGGTGACGCTCTTCCCGACGATGACATCGGCGCCGTGACGGGTCAGTACGCGGATGGCGGCATCGTTGATTGAGGTGCCGACGACGGACTGAGCGCAGCCCGTAAGCAGGGCCAGGCGCAGGCGACGATGTCCCACGGCAGGGAATACGCCATGGCTCGAGAGTCGTGCCGTCGCCGGCATGCGCTCAGGCACCATGCTGGCAAGTCGGCGCAGCCGTCGTGGCAGCAATCCTATCAGCGGACGGGCGAGAACGCCGATTCGCAGAGCCTTGCGAAAGAGCGCCGCGTCAGGCAGCAGCCGGGTGAGCAGGTTGCGCTGCCAGCGATCGAACCAGCTGCGTTTGTGCAGACGCTCCAGCAGCGGGCGACCGTGGTCGAGCAGTCTCGAGTAGTCGACGCCGCTGGGGCAGGTCGTCTCACACGACAGACAACCGAGGCAGTTGTCGATGTGTTGCGCCGTCGCCGACGAGGCGTCGATGTTGCCCTCGAGCAGATTCTTCAGCAGATAGATGCGCCCCCGTGGACCTTCCAACTCGTTGCCAGTGAGCAGATAGGTCGGACAGGTGGCATTGCAGAAGCCACAGTGTACGCAGGTGCGCAGCACGGTCTCGGCATCGCGCACTGCGGCATCGGTGCGGCTCGCTTCAGGGATATCGGTACGCAATGTCGTCGGACCCGCGCAGAGAGGGAAGGGGAATCGCCATCTGTGACCTGCGGCGATCGACAACTCCTCGTATAGTTCGGTGAGAGACGTCCCGGAAACCTACCGCCGGGGCAGCACGTTCACAAGGGATTGCGAGCCGGTGAATATCGAACAAGATCAGCCACTGGCGCCGCTGACCAGTCTGCGTCTCGGGGGACCCGCCCGTTATCTGGCACGCTGCACCAGTAACGGGGACCTGCGGGAGGCACTGGCGTGGGCGGCGGAGCGTGGTGTCTCCGTGCATGTGCTGGGGGGTGGGAGCAACACCCTGTTCGATGACGCCGGCTTCGACGGTCTCGTCCTGCACGTCGGGCTTCAGGGTGTCGACATCCTCCGGGCAGATGAGGCAGCCCTCGTCACCGCCGGCGCCGGTGAAGACTGGGACGGTCTGGTCGCTCACTGCGTGGCTGATGATCTGTCCGGTATCGAATGCCTCTCCGGGATCCCCGGTCTGGTGGGGGCGACGCCGATTCAGAATGTGGGTGCCTACGGTCAGCAGGTGGCGGACTCCATCGTCGAGGTCCGAGCTCTCGAACGAAGCACGCTCGAAGAGGTCACCTTCAGCAATGTCGACTGCGATTTCGCTTATCGCACGAGTCGCTTCAAGGGGGCGGATCGTGACCGCTACATCATCACCCGGGTCACCTACCGCTTGTCTCGATCTCGCCCCGAGATCCGCTACCCGGAACTGACCCGTCGCCTGCAGGCGGATGGTGTCGATCTGCAGGCACTTGCCCCCGGCCGGGTGGCTTCCGGCGCTGTGCGAGATGCGGTTATCGCCGTGCGTCGCAGCAAGTCAATGGTGCTTGACGAAGGCGACGCCAACACGCGTTCGGCGGGCTCGTTCTTCCTCAATCCGACGTTGTCAGAGGTACAATTGGAATCACTGCAGGAGCGTTGGGCAGATCAGGGCGGAGAGGCCACCGATATTCCCACGTTTGCCAACGTGCAAGGATACAAGGTTGCCGCCGCCTGGCTCGTGGAGCGCTCGGGATTTGCCCGGGGTACACGTCGAGGAAGTGCAGGAATTTCGCAGAACCACGCCCTCGCCCTCGTCAACCACGGTGACTCGGCGGCAGACCTGCTCGGACTGGCGGCCGAGATCGTCACCACCGTCGAGACAACCTTCGGTGTCATCCTCGAACGTGAACCCGTCTACGTGGCCAGATGATCGACACGAGGTGTTTCGCCACAGTTTCCCTTTACCTGAGATAGCCCAATGCTCAAGACTGCAGTCGTCGGAGTTCGAGGGGTCGGACGTGGCCATGTGCAGGCACTCACCAGGCACGCTCGGGCAAATCTCGTCGCCGTCGCCGACATCGACACCACCGCCGCCAGCGCCCTGGTCGAGGCGGTCGATGCTCGTGTCTGTGCCAGCCTCGACGAACTTCTCGATGACGTGGATGGACTCGACGCGGTCATCATCGCCACTCCCCATCACCTGCATGCGCCGATGTCGCTGGCTGCACTCGAGCGGGGCCTGCACGTCTATGTCGAGAAGCCGATCGCCATCCGCATCAGCGATGCAGACCGTATGGTGGAGGCCGCCGATCGGGCGCAGCGGGTGTTGGCCGTGGGACATCAGTATCGCACGTATGCGGGAAACCACCGGCTCAAGCAGATCATCGACAGCGGCGCCATCGGTCAGGTGCAACGCGTCGTCTGGCAGTGGCTGGAAACCCGCCCCGAATCCTACTACGACCGTGATCCGTGGCGCAGCAGTTGGGCCCATGCCGGTGGGGGCGTGTTATTGAACCAGGCCAGTCATGATATCGATCTGCTCTGCTGGCTCCTGGGCCCCCCAGAGGAGGTCTCGGCGACTCTCATGAATCGCGGACACCGTCACGAGGTGGAGGACACAGCTGTGGCGACGGTCCGTTTCGCCTCCGGCGCACTGGCGAGTCTACAATTCAGCACCTGGGACCGATGCCTCAACTACCGACAGATCGCCGGGGAGAGTGGCAGCATCCTGTGGCAGGATGAGCGCAATGCCAACGTGCCGGACAGACCCGAGGTGTTCCGCATCGGTCGCTACGAGCGGCCTCTGACGGAATTGATCGGTCGTAAGGACGCCGCCCTCACCGGTCGTGCGGTGCCCGCGTGGGAAGATGTCGACTGTGGCCAGGTGGCGTTGCCGAGTCTACTCGACAGCTTCATCGACGCCGCCCTCGATGGTGGCATACCCATCACCGACGGCCGCAGTGCCCGAGTGACGACGGAATTGATCTGTGCCATCCTGCTGGCTGGTATCCGACGCGAGGTGATCCGCCTACCAGTGGATCGCGATCTCTTCGATGAATTGTTCGATGATCTGATCGCAGGTCGAGCGCGTTTACTCAGTTCGAGTTGACCGCAGCCAAGGCTGCGTGGATGTAGCCAAAGACATAAGCGTAGCCGACGCGACCCGGTTCCGGACCGGAGATCCCCGGTACGTGATCTGGCATGATCATGTACGGATAGTCGACCTCTTTCAGCGTGCGTAGGACTTTGATCATGTCCACATCCCCCTCGTCGGGGAAGACCTCGACAAATTTGCGCAGACCGCCTTTGATGTTCCGGTAGTGGATGTTGAAGATCTTCTTGCGCTCGCCGAAGTAGCGGATGACATCATACACCTCTTCCGCCGGGTTTTCCAGACACTCCGACATGCAACCGACGCAGAAGTTCAGACCATTGCAGGGACTGTCGTACAGGCTGATCAGTTTCTTGAAGCCTTCCGACATCCCCAGCACCCGATCGACGCCTCGGTAGGTGTTGCCCACACCGATCCCCGGGTCGGAAGGATGGCATGCCAGCTGGACATTGTATTCTTCGGCTACGGGAATCACCCGCTTCAACCAGTAGTCGATCCGCTCCCACATTTCGTCGGCGTCGGCAGGGCCATCCTCGAACTCCGAGGAACCCGTCGCCCCTTTCTCTCGCGGACTGCCCTTCGTGATCAGTTCTTCGTAGTCGAAAGTCGACAGGCGGGCGCCACCGCGGCCCGTCGTCGATTCGGTGCGCAGATGGCCGAGGATGGTGATGTTGTAGTTGAAGCCGCGAAGCCCCGCTTGGCCCGCCATACGAATCACGTCGCAGACCAGGTCGAGTTGGCGCTGACGCGCATCACTGGGTTGCAGAAAGATGGCACCCGTCGCCTCGTCCTTGAGGGCACTCCCCGAGCCGATCAGGTGCATCATCTCGAGGTCGATCCCGTATTTGGCGCAGCGTTCGCGATAACTGGTCAGCAGTTCTGTGGTCCATTCGCTGAGGGGCTCGCTGGGCGTCGTGTCGATATTGTTCACGCCAAGCTGTGCGAGCATCTCCAGATCGTGATCTTCGGCGAATCTGCCCTGTGTTCCGATGTACATGATCTGCTCCTTTGGGGAATTTTGATCCGTGGTCGAGGCGGAGTTGTCTGCTACCAGTAGTGCATCGCATCCTCGAACAGGGCGGTCAACTCCTGGGCCTCGGCTGCCCGTGGCGACAACTTCGTCACCCGATGCTGCGGTAGCGTGCCTTCCACCAGGGCGGGAATGTCATCGGCGGTGTAGCCCAGTGCCTGCAGTCCATTCGGCACATCGAGTCGCCGCATGAAGTCGATGATCGTATCTGCCAACACCTTGCCTGCATCCTCCGGGGTCGCCGAGGATAGATCCGCGCCAAGGACGCCGGCGGCGTGCAGGTGTCGTTGTGGGTTGGCCTCAGCGGTGAAACGAAAGACGGCGGGGGCATTGACGATGACGGCGTTGCCGTGTGGCACCATGGCGTGATCGACGTCATAACCAGGGGGCATGTAGTGGCGCACCATGCCGGCGACGGGATAGGACATGCCATGGGGGAGATGGACGCCGGCGTTGCCGAAGCCGATGCCGGCAAAGGCTGCCGCCAGCAGCATCTGACCGCGGGCCTCGTCATCGCCGGCGACGGCGCGGGGTAGATACTGGGCCATCATACGCAGCGCTTCAAGTGCCCACAGATCCGAGATCGGATTGGAGCCCTGGTAGGAGGGTCGCAGGATCGGACGCTCGGGGCGTGGTCGCTGGTCGAAGGGAATTGCGGTATACGATTCCAGGGCGTGGCTGAGCACATCGAGTCCGGTGGAGGCAGCCACCGCCGGTGGCAGGCTTTTCGTATTGTCGGGATCGATGAGTCCCAGTGTCGGCTTCAGGCGACGATGGGCGATACCGGTTTTCGCCTTCATCTCCACAAAATCAAAGATGGCGACACCCGTCGTCTCCGAGCCCGTTCCCGCCGTGGTCGGGATGGCGATCAGTGGTTTGAGTGGTCCGGGAGCGGGCAGTCCTTTGCCGATAGGGGCGTTGACGTAGTCGAGGAAGTCCGCCGGTGGGTGCGAGGCGTACAGATTGGCCGCTTTTGCCGTATCGATGCTGGAGCCGCCGCCGACGGCGACATACCCTTCGTAGTCGCCCTCGGTGGCGATCCGGATGGCGTCCTTGAAGGAAGCGTCGGTGGGCTCCACATGGACGCCATCGTAGAGGTCGTGGCTGACACCGGCGTCGTCGAGTGACTGACGGACTACGGCGACCGGTGGTAGCGCGGCGAGGTTGGCGTCGGTGACGACGAGGACGCGACCCAGACCCATGTCGGCCAGATCCATGCCGACTTCTGCTGTGATGCCGGCGCCAAAACGAATGGCGGAGGCGGCCATTTCAAAAGCGGTGTCCCGTTCCATAATCAGTCGGTGACCGGGCCGGGAACCTTGCTGAAGTCGCGCAGGAAACGGGCGACTTCAGTGGCGGCGATGTCGAGCAATTTTTCCCCCAACTCGGCGGTGGCGGCGGCAGGATTGTCGGTGTGGCCCGGACCCTTGCCCCAGGCGCCGTAGGTCTGCACGACGGCGCCCGTGAGATCGACATCGAGGCCGGAGCCTTCACCCTCCATGTCCCGTACGCCAGCGCGTGCGGTCTCGTCGACCCAATCGGGGCGCAACGAGAGAATGGCGGAGGTCTCGAAGTGACCGGCATGTCCTGGGATTCTCGGTGCTGGCAGCAGACCTGCTTCGACCATAGCCGGTTTGGCGATATCCCAGTAGTTGGCGGAGGCGACGGTCGCCGGAAAGTCGAGACGGTTGACGAGATCCTGGCTGGCCATGCCGACCAGATCTTTGTTGCCACCGTGACCGTTGAGCACGACGAGATGGCGGAAACCGGTGCGCACCAAACCCTCGAGAACTTCCACGACAACACCCGCAAAGGTCTGACTCGTCAGCGAGATCGTGCCGCCAAAGGGATAGTGATGATGCGAGCTGCCGAAAGCCAGCGGCGGCGTGATCACCACCGGCACGGTATCAGCCGCCGCCAGTGCTGCACGCTCGGCGACAGTACTCACCAGCAGCGTGTCGGTACCTACCGCCATGTGTGGCCCGTGCTGCTCGGTGGCGGCGGTGCAGAGCACAGCGATCGCCGTGGGGGCGATGGCCTTGATCTGCTCACGAGTCATCTCATGCATTTGAACGGTCATCGAATCTCCTTTATACGCCGGCAGCGTCGAGCAGACGGCCGACAATCGGGATGGAGGCATCAAGCAATTGGCGGCCCTCGTCAGCGCTGGCATCGCGGGGGTCCTGTCCACCGACGCCCTGAGGCCACACGCTGCGGTCCTCGTCCAACTGCCCCAGATCGGCCAGTTTCGGGCGCAGCGCCATGACCAGCGACGTCTCATTGCGGGCGGCGTGATCCATCTGGCTGCGCCAATGTTGGCGCACCTCAGCGGTAACACCAAGAAGGTTCATGCCAAAACGTTGTTCCCGCTCGGGCAGATTGGCGACCCACGAACTGCGAGACGGACCGTGGCCATCGGCGAAGACGGCACGGAATCCGGCACGCTTCAATTGTGCCAGTATGGCGTCAACGAGTTGCAGGAACAGCCCTTGGCTGAGCCAGTAGCAGCTGCCATCGAGTTGTCGGTGCGGATCGGTAACGCCTTCCGCCGTGTCCATACCGACAAGGAGTCCGCCATCGGACTGTAGCGTCGCACGGTCGGGGCCGAGGTGTATGGGGGGCATGACGATGCCGCCGAAGCGACTGGCGCATTCGCACATCAGTCCCTCGCTGATGATGGCGTCTGCACCGAGGGGCAGGTGTTCTCCGTGCCATTCCAGGGTGCCCAGCGGCAGGTAGGCGACGGGGCGCTCGGCGAGACGGGCCCTGAACTGGTGTGGGCGCAGGTCGCTGTAGCGCACGGTGGCGTCGCTCATGGACCTGTTTCCTCGGGTGCGGCGAGGGCCGCTTCGTAGTCGGCGACGTCCTGGCGGCTGCCGATGGCGAGTGGCACGCGCTGATGCAATGTCGCTGGCACGAGATCGAGGATCGGCCCGGTTCCGGTGCTTGCTGAGCCCCCAGCCTGTTCCGCGATGAAGCCGAGGGGATTTGCCTCGTAGACCAGCCGCAGCTTGCCCTCCGGCGCCCGTTCTTCAGGCGGGTAGAGGAACAGACCCCCTTTCAACAGATTCCAATGAAAGTCGGAGACGAGGGAGCCGATGTAACGCGCCGCTCGCCCGCTTCCTTTCAGGCCGTCAACGAAGGCACGCACGCGCGGGTCCCACCCAGGGGCATGTACTTCGTTGACGTTGTAGATGGTACCTTGCTCCGGCATCTGGATGTCATGGTGGGACAGGAGGAATTCACCGATTGTCGGATCGAGGGTGAAACCGTGGACGCCCGAGCCCGTGGTATACACGAGCATGGTACTGGAGCCGTAGATAATGTACCCAGCGCACAACTGCTGGCGACCGGGGTGCAGAAAATCGGCCAGCTTTAGATTTTTTGTATCGGTGCAGCGGTAGATCGAGAAGATCGTCCCGATGCTGACGTTGACGTCGATATTCGAGGAGCCGTCGACAGGATCGAAGACGAGGACATAGGTGCTGGGGGATGGGATAGATGTCTTCCATCTCCTCCGATGCCATACCGGCCAGAAGCCCGATGTGGTCGAGGGTTCAGATCACGGTCCAGTTGGCGAATTCGTCGAGGGCCTGCACCTGCTCGCCATGCACATTGGTGCGCCCCGTAAGCCCCATCATCTCGGCAAGTCCCGCCTTGTTGACCTCGCGGCCGATGAGCTTGGCAGCGGTGGCGATCTCTTCGAGCAGGGCAGTGAATCTGCCCGAGACACCGGGGAAGCGGCGTTGTTGTTCGACTAGGAAACGGTGAGCGTCGTGCCAATGTCCAACGGTCTTGCCTCCTCCTGTTACAGGTCATCGCCGCCATATCCCATCTCGCGCCAGATCTGCTGGCCCTTGGCCAGTCCCTGCGGGTCCGGATCCCGGAATCCGCGGATACTGGGGGGTGGCTGTCCCGGACCGGCATCCGCAGGCCAGGGGGACCAGTGGTCGTTTTCGAATGCAGCGCGACTCGTCTCGTCACGGAAATCGGGCAGGGCTACGGGTGTGCCCTCTTCGAGTGCGCTTTTCCAGGCGACGATGCCCACCGACGACATGGCGACACCACGGTAGACGTCGAGAAATGGGGGCTCCCCAGAGCGGATGGCGTTGGCGAAATGAAAAGGGGTCCAGAAATCCCCGCCACCGTGGCCGGCCTTGCTGGCGAGGTCGCCATGTTCCGGCCATTCCGGCTTGTACACACGCTCGGTTTCGACGCCCTCCGGCGTGTCCCATTCTTCGTGCCAGACGCGGACCTGCCCTGATCCATAATAGCCGTCCCCGCGGGTGATCTCCATCGCCCCCCGGTCGCCGTGTACACGATACCAACAGCTATGTCCCGGCAGGATCAGACCGAAGAGGCGGAAGACGGCGCCATTGTCCATGCGACAGAGGATGACGGAGCCGGCGTCGGATACGCGTGCCACATCCCGCTCAACCCGGTCGCAGGGGATGGACAGGGCGTTGACGCGGACCGGCATCGTGTCGGTGATGTAGACCAGGGGCGCCAGGGCGTGGGTGCAGTAGTAGGTGGAGGGTATCCAGTTGCGCCAATGATTGCGACCAGGGGACAGACGGAGACGCGAATCCTGCGTCATCGGGTGATTATACTCGCCCTCAGCGTAGGTTGCTGCGCCGATCTCGCCCGTCCGGTAGAGGCGTCGCATCTCCTGATTGAACACGGTATACGGGTAGTTTTCGGCGAACATGTAGGTGCGACCGGTCTCCTCGACGGCGCGACAGAGAGCGACGCCCTCGGCGAGGGTGGTGTTGGCGGCGGTCTCACTCATCACATGCTTGCCCGCCCGCAGGGCACGGATCGCAAAGGGGGCGTGCTCGTGGAAATAGTTGGCCAGCACGACGGCATCCATGTCGTGTTGCAAAAACCGCTCGTAGTCGGTATAGGTCGGCACGCCAAATTCCCGGCCCGCCTCTTCGAGCTTTTCCTCCCAGCTATCACACAGAGCGACAAGCTCCATGCCCACTCTCTCCGAGGCACCGCCGGCAAAGGAACGACCGCGGCCCACACCGATGACTCCGACTCTGATCTTGGGCTCTGACATGCAGTCGAAGAAAGGGAATCATGCAGGTCCCCACCAGCTTGCGGCTGCCCCGAAGGGGTGCGTACACTGACCCTCATGCCTTCCTCCACGCACGGAATGTTAACCCTCGACGAGCTGCGGGAGCAGGTCCGAACCGGTGAGGTGGATACGGTTCTCGTCTGTTTCCCCGACCTCTATGGTCGTCTCGTAGGCAAACGGGTCACCGGCTCCTTCTTCCTCGAGGAGACGGTGGGCGCCGGTATGCATGCCTGCGATTATCTGCTCACCGTCGATATGGAAATGGATGTCGTCGACGGCTACGCCTTCGCCAACTGGCACCGGGGTTATGGGGATGTACACTGTGTGCCCGACTGGTCGACCCTGCGCCGGGCAGACTGGCTCGAGCGCTCGGCTCTCGTGTTCTGTGATCTGCAACGGGGGCCAGACCATGAACCGGTCGCGGTGGCACCCCGGACACTGTTGACGGCACAGATCGAGCGACTCGCCGAGGCGGGACTGCAGGCTCGATGTGCTACAGAGCTGGAGTACTACCTGTTCCACGACTCATACGACGAAGCACGCAAGAAGAAGTACGATGATGAGGAGTTGCAGACCTGGGGCGCTTACATCGAGGACTATCATCTGCTGGCGGCAACAAAAGCTGAAGGGTATCACGGCGCCGTTCGGCGTCACATGAGCGCCTCGGGTGTGCCGGTGGAGTCCAGCAAGGGGGAGTGGGCTCCCGGCCAGCATGAGATCAACTTCCGCTATAGCGAGGCGCTGGAAATGGCGGACCGTGCCGCCCTGTTCAAACATGGCTGCAAAGAGATCGCTATCCAGCAGGACTGCTCGGTGACCTTCATGGCCAAGTGGCATACGGACCTGGCCGGCTCCAGCGCACATCTGCATGTGAGTCTGTGGGATGCCGAAGGACGGACAAATCTTTTCGCTAACGGCGACGGGAGCTCCGAGTCGGAGACGTTCCGTCACTTTCTCGGTGGGTGGATGGCCCACGCCCGCGCAATCGCACCCTTCTATGCCCCTTACCCCAACTCTTACAAACGGTACGTCTACCAATCCTGGGCGCCGACGGCGATCGCCTGGAGCCGGGACAATCGGACCGCTGGGTTTCGGGTCGTGGGCAGCGGCGACTCCCTGCGTATCGAGTCACGTATTCCGGGTGCCGACGCCAATCCGTATCTGGCGCTGGCAGCAACCCTCGCCGCTGGCCTGGATGGCATACGACAACACACGGAGCCACCCGCGGAGTTTGTCGGCGATGCCTACGAGGGCGCCGATCTCACCCGCGTGCCGGCAAATCTGGCCGAAGCGACGGCGGAGTTGGCGAATTCTGCCATGTTGCGGGATGCTTTCGGTGAGGATGTCATCGAGCACTATGTGCACTTCTTTCAGACCGAACAGCGTAAGGCAGACCAAGCCGTGACCAGCTGGGAGCGGGCGCGCTATTTCGAGCGTGGCTAAAAGGACGTGACGGCACCCATCATCGGCTTGATCACCTACTACGCCATCGCCGTACCCCCATCCGTTACCCGCGCCGTGTCCGCGTGAGCGGCACCCGCCTGGCGGGCAAGATCGCCTTGATCACCGGAGGGGCCAACGGCATCGGGCGCCAGACGGCACTGCGCTTTGTCAGCGAGGGCGCCACTGTCGTCATCGCCGATGTCAACGATGACGCCGGCCAGGATGTCGTGCAGCGGATGCAACAGCTTGGCGGTCGAGGCATGTATGTGCATGCCGATGTTTCCCGTGCCGCCGACTGTGCCGCCATGATCGAGGCCGCCGAAGCCTCCTATGGCGCGCTGCATGTTCTGTTCAACAACGCGGGTATTTCCCACATCGATGATGCGGATGCAGTCGAGACCGAAGAAGGGGTGTGGGACCTGACGATGGCGATCAACCTCAAGGGGGTATTTCTGGGCTGCAAATTTGGCATCCCAGCACTGCGCCGGGCCGGGGGTGGGTCGATCATCAATATGGCCTCTTTTGTCGCTCTTCTCGGTGCGGCGACACCGCAGTTGGCATATACCGCATCGAAAGGGGGCGTGCTGGCCATGTCCCGCGAACTGGCCGTGATCCATGCACGCGAGGGAATCCGTGTCAACGCCCTCTGTCCCGGCCCCCAACACACGGAGATGTTGATGAAATATCTCGACACCGAGGCCAAGAAACAGCGTCGCCTCGTGCACGTGCCGATGGGTCGTTTCGGGCAGGCGGAGGAGATCGCCAACGCCGTACTCTACCTGGCATCGGACGAAGCCTCCTATGTGACAGGGACGAGCTTCACCGTAGATGGTGGTGTCACCGCCGCCTATGTGACCCCCGAGGATGCGACGTGAGTATGTCTCCTCCTACTACTGCGGCAGCGGTGATCTTTGACCTGGACGGGACGTTGCTGGACACATTGGCTGATCTCGCCAATTGTATGAATGCCGTGCTCGCCGCAGGAGGTTATCCAACGCATCCTGAGACGGCTTACCGGTATTTCGTCGGTGAAGGCATGGAGACGCTCGTGCGACGCACCTTGCCGCCCTCCTGCCGAGGCGACGAAGAAGTGGCTGCTCGGCACGCAGACATGCGCACCGAGTATGGCAGACGCTGGTCCGAGACTTCGCGGCCCTACGCTGGGGTGCCTGAAATGCTGGACGGACTGACAGAGCGCCAGGTGCCGCTGGCGGTACTGTCGAACAAACCAGAGGATTTCACCTGCCTTACGGTACAGACGCTGCTGCCGGCGTGGAACTTCGCCGAGGTTCGCGGTATGCGACCCGACACCCCGGCCAAACCGGATCCCGCCGGCGCCATTGCCATTGCCGAAAGCCTCAAGATCGACGCGGCCCAGACGGTGTACGTCGGCGACACGGCGACGGACATGAAGACGGGGACGTCGGCAGGGATGTATACGGTGGGTGTTACCTGGGGGTTCCGCGAGCGGGATGAATTGGTCGCCCATGGAGCCCACAGAATCATCGATGCACCCGATCAACTGATTGATCTGGTATGACAAACTGCAGCAGGGGAGAAGAGAGATGAAGCAATATTTCAAGGGCATCGGCAAAGTAAAATACGAGGGCCCCAAGTCGAAAAATCCGCTCGCCTTCAAGCACTACAACGCCGATGAGGTGGTGGGCAAGAAGAGCATGGAGAACCACTTGCGGTTCTCGGTCGTCTACTGGCACACCATGAAAGGGGGCGGCACCGATCCCTTTGGACCGACCTCTGTTTACGATCGACCGTGGGACAGTTCAAGCGATCCCATGCAGGTCGCTGAAGACACGATGCGGGCGGCCTTCGAATTCATCGGCAAACTCGGCGCCCCATTCTGGGCCTTCCACGACCGTGACATCGCTCCCGAGGGTGACAGCCTGAAGGAGTCGAATGAACGACTCGACCGCATCGTGAAGTTGGCGAAAGGACTGCAGAAGGATACGGGGGTGAAGTTGCTGTGGGGTACGTCGAATTGCTTTTCCAATGCTCGCTTCAGCCATGGTGCTGGTACCAATCCAGATCCCCACGTATTCGCCTGGGCGGCAGCGCAGATCAAGAAAGCCATGGAGTGCACCGTCGCGCTCGGTGGCGCCAATTACGTGTTCTGGGGTGGTCGAGAGGGCTACTCAAGTCTGCTGAATACGGATCTCAAACATGAGCAGGAGCAAATGGCGCGCTTGCTGCACATGGCTGTGGCGTACAAGAAGAAACTCGGTTTCAAGGGGACGTTGCTGATTGAGCCGAAACCGAAGGAGCCGACGACACACCAGTATGACTACGATGCGGCGACGGTCCTGGGTTTTCTACAGAGCCACGATCTGCTCGATGAATTCAGCCTGAACATCGAGGCCAACCACGCAACCCTCGCTGGTCACACATTTGAGCATGACCTGACGGTGGCCAGCGCAGCCGGCAAGCTGGGCAGCATCGATGCCAACCGAGGCAATCTTCTGCTCGGTTGGGATACGGACCAGTTCCCAGCCGATCTCTACAGCGCCACACATGCGATGATGGTCATCCTCAAGCAAGGCGGTCTGCGTCCCGGTGGCGTGAATTTTGACGCCAAAGTACGACGTGGTTCGGTCGACGTGGAGGATCTGTTCCATGCTCACATCGGTGGCATGGACGCCTTTGCCCGCGGTTTGAAGGTGGCGCAGAAGATCATCGACGATGGCGTCGTCGGCGATTTCGTCAAACTGCGTTATGCCGGCTGGCGCAAGGGCATTGGGGCGAAGGTGATGAAGGGGCAGGCGACTTTCGACGACATGGAGCAGTTTATCCACAAGAATGGGGAAGCGGTGCCCACCAGTGGTCGCGAAGAATGGCTGGAGAATGTGATCAACGGCTATCTATAGCCCTTCGTCGGTACCGCGAATGGTATCCTCCACTGTCGTGAGGATGTCGGTGTACTGGAACTCCAGCTCTCGCTCCGCCCGTGTGCCGTCAGCCTGGATACTATTGGTTACGGTGCGAGCCGCATCGGCAGACAGACCCCAGTGAGGTGGACGGCCCGTGATCGTGGACACCCCGGTAAGGACCCGGGCGGTAAGTCGTGCCATCCAGTCCGGCATTTCAAACCGAGGCGGCTGTACGGCGCTAACTTCGCGGATCACCTCGTTGATCTGGTGCCAGGTCAGACGGTGCCGGCCAATTACGTAGCGCGCGCCGTCAGCGTCCTGGCGGCCCAGCAGGCGCGCGATGGCCTCGGCGACATCGCGCACATGGACCCACGTCATGACATCGTCGCTGAACACGGCCATCGGCAGGCGTCGATGCACGACATCATCTACGTAGCGACCTGACGATTTCGGATCTCCAGGCCCCAGAACCATGGCTGGATAGATGATGGCCAACGGCAGACGGTGGCTGACGCTGAATTCCTCGACAACGCGGTCCGCTTCAAACTTGGTGCGGGCGTATTCGCTGAAACGCTCCGGTCCAGGGGTACAACGCTCGCGAAAGGGGACTTCATCAGGACGACCGAAGACGACGACACTGCTGACGTGCAGGAACAGATCCAGCTCTGATTCTGCCGCCGCCTGCGCGACCCGCCGCGTACCCTCCACGTTGATGCGCCGGTAAATGGAAGGGTCGCGTTCCCACATGGAATAGACATTGGCCAGGTGCACGACGCGGCGACAGCCTTTGACGGCGGCACAGACGGTCGTCCAGTCGGTGACATCACCGACGACGAGCTCAACGCCGAGGCGCTCCAGTTCGGCGACGTCGCTCGTGGGGCGCACGAGGGCACGCAGGGCAAGTCCATCGGCGGCGAGCCGACGAACCAGGTGTCGGCCGATGAAGCCACTGGCGCCGGTGATGAGGACGGGATCGGTCACTGGCTACGGACGAACTTCTGGAACCGACCGTCTGTCTGTACCTCCGAGACATACAGATCACCCCGCGAATCGGTCCATATTCCATGGGGACACCCAAGGAATTCACCCGGTCTGTCCACCCGTTCGCCACAACCCCAGCGGGCAAGCACATCCCCTGAGCTGTCCAGGATGGAGACTCGCTGCTCCAGCTCGGCGACGTAGATCACGCCCTCTGCGTCGATGTGAATCGTGTCCGGTTGGCGCAGATCACCCCACTGTTGCAGATAGCGGCCATCAGTGTCAAAAATCTGGATGCGGTTGTTTGTCCGATCCGCCACCAGCACACGGTCGTCGGCATCGACCCGAACGCAGTGGGGTAGATCGAACTGCCCGGGGTCACTGCCTGGTTCGCCGAAGGAGAACAGATGATCCCCCTGGGGTGAATATTTATGCACGCGAGCATTGCCATAACCGTCAGTGACATAAAGGCAACCCAGACTGTCGACGCCCAGATCCGTCGGCAGGTTGAATGGCTCACCAGTGGCGCCGGCTTTGTGCGGTGTGCCGATGGTCATCAATAGATCGCCCGCCACCGTGCAGCGTCGCACACAATGTGTTTCCCGTTCCGTGCACCACAGGTTGTCGTCGCCGTCGATGAACAGTCCATGCGCATCTTCGAGAAATTCGATGCCCCAAGTCGAGACAAAGGTGCCATCGCGATCGAAGATGATCATCGGTAGATCACTGCGACTGTAAACGTAGACGCGGTCATCGCTGTCGCAGGCGACGGCGGCAACCCAGCCGAGGGCGATGCCCTCCGGCAGCTGACCCCAGCCTTCCTCCACGTCATATGTGAATGCCCCTGAGCCTACTTTAGCCAATGTGTGTCAGTCCTTCCGCGATGGCGTATTTCGTCAGTCCCGCCACCGAATGGATGTTCAGCTTGTCCATCACATGTTGTCTGTGAGTTTCGATAGTACGCACACTGAGTGCCAACCTGTCGGCGGTCTCACGGTTGCTGAGTCCACCAGCGATGAGGTAGGCGACATCGGCCTGCATGCGCTCAGGCAGCTGGCCGAGAATACCTGAGGCCTGGGCCGGGTCCAACTGAGACAGGATCAGCGCGATGGTCTGTGGATGCTCATGGCTGATGAACGGTGCGACTTGCTCTGGCGCGACATTTTTCAGCATATAGAAACCAGAGGAGACCGTGCTGGCGACGCGATCCAGGATCTCCTGCGCCTTGCGCGGCCCCACGGCCCGCTCAAGGGCGCCACGGGCGAAGTCCATGCCGCCCTGACTCACCCACTCGCCGGCAAGCAGATGCTGCTCGAATTCGTCGAGGACCTTGTCCTGCATTTCGACGGAGACTGCCTTGGGACTGGCCACGGCCTGCGTGATCTCTTCGAACTCGTAGTCGGAGAGGAACTTCATCACCTCTCCACTGGTCTCCTGGCCGAGAGCGACGAACAGAATCGCTATCTTCTGCATCGCCGGGAGTTCGGCCTCGCCTTCTTCGCGGTCCTGATACTGTGCCATGGTGTTGCTTTCGGCGGGGCTCTCGGAAACTTTCGGTCCTATGGTCCTATGGTCCTATGGTCCTATATAGAAGTTATCGTTAGGGACCTGCACAACACCTGCAAATCATGCCAAAAAAGAGAGAGAATCCAATGTTCAGACTCCCGTTACGCGGCGCATGTGTATGGCTGGTCTTATTTGCCGCCACCGTCTCGGCTCAAGGCCCCGGGTCAATTGTGTGGCGGCCGTCGAATTCCACCTACGACGGGAGGAAATTTACCGAGATCGCCGACGGTGTCGGTCTGGCCAAGTTTGGCCTGCCTGGGTCCTCAAACCCCGCGGGGGCCGGCGCCGGTACGGGTCCGGTGTATCTCTTCGGATTCGCGACCCAGGTGCCGGATGCGGAGGGTCCGACGATCGAACAGATGGAGCTGGGAGGCTCGGATCTGCAGGCGGGGACGAAACTCGTGCTGCAGTTTGACAAGGCAGAGCAGGATCACATCAGTTTTGTCGCCATGCTCGCCGATGCCTCGCAGCCAGGCAACGTCGGCGTCAGGGTGTTGTCACCGACTCGCTTTCAGGTGACGGCGACGATCGTCGATCCCATCCTGTCAGAAACGAACGAACCGGATGATCTCGACGCCGCCTTTGGTCTGATTGTGCAAGTCGCCAAGGGGGCGGACGAACTGTACAACTTTCGCGGCACGACCTTCATCACCGACATGGTCTGGACCGATCTCGAACCGCTCAACCTGAGCGAGTTGCCACAACTGCGAGATCCCGCCGATATCAGCGGCTTTACCACCGGTCTTGCAGCGCGTGGGGTCTCCGCCTCTGGAGGCCAGGCTAACTTCACCGCTTTTATCCCCGAGTCACTCTTCGCCGCTGCCCGCCAACACGGAGTGGATGTGACAGGTGACAATTGTCTCGGGTACCGATCGTACGTGGAACTCACCGGATCGGATGACGGTTTTTTCAAGTTGAATGTTCCCGCCGACGAGGCGCAGGCAAACGAGGCCTTCGACGTAGATGGCGATGGCGAAGGGGATCCCATGTGGAGCTACCGGATCACCAACTCAGAGTGGTCGCGGCAATCGTTGATGTTTGGCAAGATCGCCGCAGACCCGACGAGTCCGACCGCCGTGGAAATGCGTAGCTGGGGTCGGCTCAAGGAGCCTGGCCAAGAATAGACTAGCTCAGTCGTCCCGTGGTACGGCAAGCATCCGATCCAGGGACCGACGCGCACCTTCGATGATATCGTCGTCGAGCTCGATCACGAACCGTTCGTCCGCCAGGGAGAAGTAGACGTCCTGCAGGCCTGTGACCTTCATGTATGGGCAGTGCAGTCGGCAGCCGATGCAGCCATCCGCGGCAACGAACTCCTTGCCGGGGTGACGCTTCTGCAGCTGGTGGATCATCGCTTCTTCCGTGGCGATGATGAAGGTCTTGGCGTCGGGGTATCTGTCGACAGCGCTGAGCATTCCCGTCGTCGAGCAGACCTCGTGGGCGGCGGCAATGACGTCTTCGCGGCATTCGGGGTGGGCGATGATGATGGCGTCAGGGTATTCGGTGCGAGTGCGGTCGACAGTGGCGTAGCGCAGCACGTCATGTGTCGGGCAGACGCCATCGTAGGCGATGATCTGCTTTTCCGGCACCTGCTTGGCCACCCAGCGGGCGAGATTCTTGTCCGGTGTGAACAGCACCTTGTCCGTGTCCAGGCTGCGCACGACAGAGACGGCATTTGCTGAGGTGCAGCAGATATCGGATTCTGCCTTTACCTCTGCCGACGAGTTGACATAGGTGACGACGGTGTGATCCGGGTACCGTTCCTTCCACTCATACAAGCTCTCTACCGTGATCGAATCAGCAAGGGCGCAGCCCGCGCCCAGGTGGGGCAGAAAGACACGCTTGCCCGGGCTGAGGATCTTTGCCGATTCGGCCATGAAGTGGACACCACAGAAGAGGATGATATCGGCATCGGTCTGTGATGCCTCGATCGAAAGACCGAGGGAATCACCCGTGACGTCGGCCAGATCCTGGATCTTCGGGATCTGATAGTTGTGGGCAAGGATGACGGCATTTTTCTCCTTGCGCAGCCGGTTGATCTGGGCGATCAACTCCGCCTCTGGCAGGTGATTGAACTGGGTGGCGATGGGTTGAGAGACCTGTGTCATGATTCACTCACCTTTGCCCCCGCATCCAGAGGGACGGTGTCTGTGCCATTGGGAAAGACACGCCAGAATTCCTTACGGATCAGGCCGGTGACCATGGCACTCTTACTGGTGCCGTGGTAACGCGAGATCGCCTCCAACATCTGGAAATCTCGGTCTGTCGAGGAGAATGTACGGGGTCGAGCGCGATCATTCTCAGACTTTTCCGGTGCGGACATGGGGAGCTCGCAAAATGAAAGAGAAACAGATCGTATTGTTAAGAAATTATTAATTATTTATTAAGCAACGTGTATAGTATACTCCGGAAATCAGACGAGAGTCAAGAACTCTTTCGCTTCGATCTCGAATTGGTTCAATTACAATAATGTACCACAAACTCATGAAAAGTACATTAATGTAAGTATGAGCAAGATTGGACGGGTACATGCTACAACCGACGGATTCGTTCCAATGCTTCATGTACGCGGTCACGCTGCTGGAAGGCTGAGAGCCGCACATAACCCTCTCCGGCCGAGCCGAATCCAGCACCGGGCGTGCTGACTACATGGGCTTGCTGCAACAGGACATCGAAGAACCCCCAGCTGTCGTTGCCGGCAGGACAGACGATCCACAGATATGGGGCATTGTCGCCACCGTAGACGGTGTAGCCAGCGGCGGTCAATTCTTTCTTCATGAGGGCGGCGTTGGCCATGTAGAATCCGACCAAATCGCGGATGGCAGCCTTACCTTCAGGGCCGTAGCAGGCGGCGGCACCCTTCTGCACCGGATAGGAGACGCCGTTGTACTTCGTTGACTGGCGTCGGCTCCAGAGATCGTGAAGCGATATGTCGTCGCCATTCAGCGTGCTGCCGAGCAGTTGCCTGGGCACGACGGTAAAGGCGCAACGCACGCCGGTGAACGCCGCCGTCTTGGAGTAGGATCGCATCTCGATGGCGACCTCACGAGCACCATCGATTTCGTAGATCGAGTGCGGGATCTCAGGATCGCTGATGTAGGCTTCATAGGCGGAGTCAAAGATGATGATCGCCTGCTCCCTTCGGGCATATTCGACCCAACTCGCCAATACCTGCTTGGACATGACGGCACCGGTGGGATTGTTCGGCGAACACAGGTAGATGAGGTCCACGTGGGTCTCCGGCAATGCCGGTGAGAAGCCATTTTCGGCCGTGCATGGCAGGTAGACCAAACCCTCGTAGCGCCCGGCATGATCAGCCTCACCGGTGCGCCCTGCCATGACGTTGGAGTCACAGTAGACGGGATACACCGGATCGGTAAGGGCCACGATCTGATCGATGGCAAAGATCTCCTGGATGTTGGCGGAGTCGCACTTGGCGCCATCCGACAGAAAGATCTCATCCGTTGCGACGGCAACCCCGCGGCTGCCGAATTCGTGCTCGGCGATGCTCTCCAGCAGAAAGTCGTGCCCTTGAGCCGGGGGATACCCCTGGAAACTTTCATCGTGCGCCAGTTCTTCGCAGGCCTGTTTCATGGCCTCTATCACGGGTCGCGGAACCCCCCGTACGACATCACCGATCCCCATCTTAATGATCGATGCTTCCGGGTTGGCCTCGGCAAAGGTTGCCGTGCGGCGTCCGATTTCAGGGAACAGGTAGCCGGCCTTGAGCTTGAGATAGTTTTCGTTCAGCAGGGCCATGGTTCTCGTTTCTTCTTAGTTTGTTTCGGGTGATCAGAAGCACTTTGGAATAACAGACCGAATCTAAACCACCGACTGCAATCAGCAACAGGACGGATCATCGAATATGGACATCGGATTTTTTACCAACGCAGGCGCAGAGACCAACTGGAGTCTTGACGAGTGCGGCAGCTGGGCGAAGGCGAATGATTTCGACTGCGTGCGGCTCGCCGACAGCGGCGTGGCGGACACCAACAGGATTCTCGATCAGGGCCCCAACGAACTACGAGATGGCCTGGCGCAGCATGACATCTATCTGGCGTGTCTGACCGCCCACTGCAATCTGCTGGATGATGACGAGAGCCAGCGGGGTGCAGAACAGGAGCGTCTGCTGCGCGCCATCGAGGCTGCCGCTTTGCTGGAATGTCCGGTGGTACTGACCGGTTCCGGGTGTCCGGTGCGCAACGGCACCTTCTACGGCATGTACTCCTCGCCTCCTGGAAATGGGTCCGACCGCAGCGACGAGTTGGTCGCACGCTACAAAGAGATGTTCACTCCGGTGGCCGAACACGCGAGCGGACTCGGCATCCGCATCGCCCTGGATGTCGCTGTGCGCATGGGCAATATCGGCTGCAATCCGGAGATGTGGGACAAGCTGCTCGACGCAGTACCGGATGAGTCCATCGGGCTTTCCTGTGATCCCTCCCATTGGGTCTGGATGGGGATCATGCCGGCGGAGGATGTCATCCGCGAGTACGCCGGCCGCTGGTACTTCGCCGACCTGAAGGATTGTGAAGTCAGCCCTCGCATGCGCTATCGTCAGGGCGTCATCGGCAACTGGTGGTGGCAGTATCGGGTCTGTGGCCGAGGGGATCTGAACTGGGCGACGGTGATCCACGCCCTGAGCGAGTCCGGCTACAACTACGTGCTCGATGTGGAGAACGAGGATCGTGGCATGCCCGGCCTTGCGGGTTTCGCCTATGGCGGACGACATCTGCGACAATTGTTGCCAGACGCCGGGCAGTTCCAGCCGGCGAAGGACGCCTGGCGCATCCGCTGACACCGGTTCGCTCCAGGCTCACACCTGCAATCAACTAACTACCACAGGTCCATGATGAGTCCTAAGACAGATAACTCCGAGACAGCTGATACGTCTGACCGCCCCCGAGATTTTCTACGCGTGGCGATCGCCGCGGATCTGGCTGCCGGCACCAACAGTGAGGTGATCACCCGCTTTCCCCCCGAGCCGAATGCTTACTTGCACATCGGCAATGCCAAGGCGATTTGCGTCAACTACGGCATCGCTGAGGAGTTCGGTGGACGCTACAACCTGCGCTTCGATGACACAAATCCCGTCAAGGAGGAGCAGGAGTACGTCGATTCCATGATCGAGGACATCCACTGGCTTGGATTCGACTTTGGCGAGGCGCTCTACGCTTCGGACTACTTCGATCAGCTGTACGATTGGTCCTGTGAGCTGATCGGTAAGGGTCTGGCCTATGTCGATGATCAGTCGGCCGACGAGATCCGTGCCCAGCGTGGAACGCTGACTGAGCCCGGGCGTGACAGCCCTTTTCGCGATCGCTCGCCGAAAGAAAATCTCGACCTTTTCACGCGCATGCGTGCCGGTGAGTTCGCCGATGGCGACAAGGTATTGCGGGCCAAGATCGACATGGCGTCACCGAATGTGAACCTGCGCGACCCCGTGATGTACCGGATCCTGCACGCCTACCACCACCGTACAGGAGACGACTGGTGCATCTACCCGATGTACGATTGGGCCCACGGTCAGGGTGACTCCATCGAGGGTGTGACCCATTCCATGTGCACGTTGGAATTTGAGGACCACCGCCCTCTGTACGACTGGTTCATTGAAAAACTCGGCATCTTCCCGTCGCGGCAGATCGAATATGCGCGTGGCAACATCACCTACACGGTCACGAGCAAGCGCCGCCTGTTGCAGTTGATGGAGAGTGGGCACATGTCGGGCTGGGACGATCCCAGGATGCCCACTTTGAACGGCTTGCGCCGTCGCGGTGTCCCTCCCGAGGCGATCCGGCGATTCTGGAAAGAGGTCGGCATCGCCAAGCGGGAGAACAATGTCGAGGTGTCGCTGCTGGAGTTCTGCATTCGAGATCAGCTTAACAAGAGCGCACGCCGGGTCATGGGGGTGATCAATCCGCTCAAATTGACGATCACCAACTACCCCGAGGGTGAGAGCGAGGAATTGGACGCCGTCAACAACCCCGAAGACGAATCGGCGGGGGTACGTAAGGTTCCCTTCGGACGCGAGCTGTGGATCGAAGCGGAGGACTTCATGGAGGAGCCGCCGAAGAAGTTCTTCCGCCTGGCGCCGGGACGGGAGGTGCGACTCCGTTATGCCTACTTTGTGACCTGCGAAGAGGTGGTGAAGGACGTCAACGGCAATGTCATCGAATTGCGCTGCAGCTACGATCCGGCGACCAAGGGTGGGGACGCACCAGACGGGCGCAAGGTGAAAGCGACATTACACTGGGTATCAGCGGCACACGCGGTGCAGACTGAGGTCAGACTGTACGATCGACTGTTCCGCGTCGAGAATCCCACCGATGTTGCCGAGGGAGAGGACTGGCTGGACAACCTTAATCCGGATTCGTTGCAGGTGCTACCCACCTGTTACATCGAACCGGAGGCAGCACGCCTGGGCACGGGGACGACGTGCCAATTTGAACGACTGGGTTACTTCTGTGTCGACCCGGATTCGACAGATGAGACGCCTGTCTTCAACCGTACCGTGACGCTGCGCGACGTCTGGGCGAATTTGCAGAACAGAAAGTAATCATCCCAAAAGCGGCCCCGAAGCGTAGATCAGGCTCCGCCCCAATCCTTCTCCAATTTCCTGGCTTTTTTCTTCGACAGACCCCCGAGGGTGTCAATTGCCTCGAGCAGGCGCATTCGCGTAAGATCCACATCGAGCAGGACGATCGATTCGTACAGCGGTGGCCCCATGGGTTGACCCATGATCGCCGTGTAGAGTGGTCGTGTAACGTCGCGGATCGGCCAGTCCCAGAACTCGCTCGTTCGTTTGATCGCCGCCTCGACAGCCTCTGCCTGCCAGGGTACGACATTCTCCAGG
>Ga0310124_10000238_pt1 | contig 37133 bp, 38 predicted proteins | sample CB11b_AW_Bot5_MG_FD_203507 | JGI IMG/M metagenome (GOLD analysis project Ga0310124, IMG submission 203507) | Marine microbial communities from Western Arctic Ocean, Canada - CB11b_AW_Bot5 | ecosystem: Environmental > Aquatic > Marine > Oceanic | place: Canada: Western Arctic Ocean | collected...
CCTCCCGCCGCCTCGACGAGGTCACGCACCGCCCACGAACAGCGTACGTCGTAGATGATCGTCGCTCCAGGCTCGCGTTCGATGAGGTATTGCGCCATCAAGGCCGTGAGAAAATCACCCGGTACGAATTGTCCACGGTCGTCGATGGCAAAGAAACGGTCGCCATCGCCGTCGAAGGCAAAACCCACGTCTGCCTCTTCAGAGACAACCCGTGCCTCGAGTTCGGCGCGGTTCTCCGGTTTCATCGGATCGAGACCGTGATTGGGCAACGATCCGTCAGGATCCAGATACATGCCCACCAGATCCACGGGCAAACGATCATAGACGCGTGTCAGGCTGGGACCGACCATGCCATTGCCGGTATCCGCCACAACCTTGAGACGACGCAAGCGCGTTGCATCGACCATGTCCAACACCTTGTCGACGAAACCATCGCTGACATCGCGCGGCTCGATTATGCCGGTGCCACGGGCGGAACGAAAGTCCTCGGCTTCGATCAAGCGACGCAGATCCTGTATACCTTCGTCGCCGGACAGCAGGTAGGGCATGTCGCGCACCATCTTGAAGCCGCAATACTGGGCCGGGTTGTGCGAGGCCGTCACCATGACCCCCGGCAACCCGAGGGTAGCACAGGCGTAGTAGTATTGATCCGTGCTGACCATGCCCAGATCGAGAACATCCGCCCGTTGTTGCCGCAGGCCCTCGATGAGGGCGGCGCTGACCGATGGACTGGATAGCCGCATGTCCCGGCCGACGACGACCCGCTCCGGTAGCAGAAAGCTCGCGAAGGCGCGACCCACGGCTCGCCCCGTCTCTTCGTCGAGTTGCTCGGGGTAGATACCACGAATGTCGTAGGCTTTGAAGATCGTCGGATCGACGTGCATGTTGCGTGAGCTCTCAGGGAAATGGCAACGGCCCGGTACTCGGTGCGTAGCCGGTCGCCGGGCCATTCTTACGAAAGGGTACCCTACTGGAAGGAGCGTAACGTTACATCGATTGTGCGGACACCTTTTTTGGGCTTGTGATGTTGTACCAGGATCGGTGTCTGATAGGTGCCCGAGACGATTCGATTGGGTCCCGATTCGGCACTGGAGGAAACGAGCATGCTCACCGAACGTTTGAGACGCAAAATCCGATACGCCGGTGTCGACAGGACGGACATGATACGGTCGACGACGGAACGGCCAAAGGGCAGGTGTTCGAGAAATTCATTGTAGAGGTGGATCAGGTCATACGCTGCATAGTCTCGCGTCTTGCCTGGAATGGTCTCCGGATGTCGTACCAGATTGCGACCCCGCGCCACCATGTAGGCCAATGGATCGCGTAGCGCTTCGGGCAGATCATCGCGGATCAGCAACGTCTCGTATTCGTTCACCGTCAGCCCTGCGTCGCGCTCTTCGGGCGCCAGGCGCAACTCGATACGCCCCTTGTCGATGCCAAAGCGATCGAGCCAACCTTCGAACTGCTCGAACAACCCAAAGCGGGGGTCCTTGAGATTATGTGAATCGATGGTGTGATCGGAGGGAACAGGTACCTGCAGACGCTGGCGATGAACGATCTCTTCCGCCTGATACGCCAATACGGTGGTGCGCCGCTGACGCTGGATATCCTTGAATACACCATCGAGTTCGATGAAATAGACCGGCTCGTCGGGGTGATTGAGATAGGTAACGCAATTTCTCAACCCCGCGCCCATGAATGTCAGGTGTGAGTCGGCATTGACAGGCTCGACCTCTTTCTGCTGCTCGCTCAACTCCTCCCGCAGGTGCATGAGGTCGTGCTGATACCCCGCATTCTGTGGGAACAGACGCTGCAAAAAGCGAAAAAAGGGGTCTAGTTGGTTGCGACTGTGCCCCAGTTTGGCGCACATGCCCTGTTCGAGGTACCCCGCAGTGGTGTGATGTGAACAATACAGGACACGGCGATAGTCGGACAGCGCGTCCCCTACCTGGGCACGAACCCGAGGCGCCACGTCGATAATCTGGAAGCGCGACGTGGGTACGATGTCGAGATTGACCTCGAGTGGTTCGGCCATGTATCTGTTGAGAGCCCTGGTGTGCGAAGAGGTTAAATTGTTGGTCTAAGTATAACCCTGGCCCTGAAGAGGGCGCAACCAACCCATCTTAGTTTAGAAGGAGTGCCCTGCATGCAGCGCCTGCTCATCATGCGTCATGCCAAGTCGGACTGGGCGGATGAATCCATGGAGGATTTCGACCGCCCACTCAACGCTCGAGGTCAAAAAGACGTCCCGACCGTGGCTCGGTTCCTCGCCGGCTCCGCACCCCCTGATCTGGTGCTGGCCTCCGCTGCCCGGCGCGCACAGGAAACTGCGACTCGTCTTGTGGACGCTCTCGACAACACGCCCGAGCTGTTACTCGACGGCCGTCTGTATCTGTCCACACCCGACACGTTGGCCACGGTCCTGGCCGGCGCCGCCGGTGACGCAGCAACGGTTGTCGTTATCGCCCACAATCCAGGCGTAGAGGAATGGGCTTCACATCTGAGCGGTGCCAGGATCCACATGCCACCCGGGGCCGTCGCCTGCCTTGACAGTGACGCTGAAAGCTGGACAGAAGCCGGCCGCGCCAACTCGCCACTACGTTGGCTGATCACACCGAAACTTCTGAAAAGGGGGTTGGCGGAGGGTTGATTCGAAGGAAGAGCGATTACTTCTTGAAGTCTTCGATGATAAGTCCCAGGGCCTCATCGAGGTCCACCTTGGGGTCATATCCCACCGCATCGCGAATCTTTTGCAGGTCGGGGGCTCGGTACACGAGGTCTTCGTAGAGCCCATTGCGCCCCTGCGTCTGGCTGAAGGGGATGAAAATGATCTCCGAGTCAGAGCCGGTCATGGTCTTGATCTTGTGCGCCAGATCCTTGATGCTGCTCTCAAAATTCGAGCCCAGGTTGAAGACTTCCCCCGCAGCCTTCCCACTGGCGGCGAGCGCCACCAGACCGTCGATGGCGTCCTCGATGTAGGTGAAGCACCGACGCTGTTCGCCATCGTCATATACCGTGATCGGATCACCGAGCATGGCCTGTTTGATGAAGCGGGGCACGACCATACCATACCGACCCGTCTGTCGCGGTCCGATGACGTTAAAAGGGCGCACGATCACCGTAGGCAAGCGCTTCTCCCGCCAATACGCCAGCGCCAACAGCTCATCGACAGCTTTCGTCGTGGAATAACTCCAGCGCACCACCGTCGTCGGTCCCAGGATGCGATCGCTATCCTCGCGGAATGGCACATGGCCATTTTTTTTGCCGTAGATCTCTGATGTCGAGGCCAGCACGACACGCTTCTTCTGCTCGTTGGCCAGTTCGAGAACGATCTCGGTTCCCTTGATATTCGTCGTCAGCGTCTGCAATGGATTTTCGAGCACATACTCGACGCCGACGGCAGCGGCCAGATGGTAGATCAGATCGCAGTCCGAGATCAGCTCACGCATGATGTCGGCATTGAGGATGTCGTCGACATGGCAGATGCAATTCGGGTGTTCGGCGAGGTGCTGGATGTTGTCGATGGTGCTCGTCGACAGATTGTCGATGATCGCCACATGGTCACCCATACCCAGGTGGCGCGTCGTCAGGTGGGAGCCGATGAATCCCGCTCCCCCCGTGATCAATACCTTCATTCGCGTTCCAGCGTTCGAGACTCGTTGTTGGCCAGTGGGGTACCCGACCCGGCATTCACCAGGTAGTCCCTGCTCAACTGCGTAATCTGCACATCCTCCCAACCCGCCTCGGCCAGCAGTCCTTCGACCTGGGGCTGATCATAAAAAAACACGGGACAGCGCCGTAACCGCAAGCGCAGCCAACGCGTGGGAGTGCGCAGGCGCCAGCGGATCGGAAAGCTGAAGATACCACGTCCATCTGTCACGGCCCGCATCCGGGCCAGCATGTGCGCCGGATCGGCGATGTAATCAAAGAAACCGATCCCAAGGCTGATGTCGAAGTGATGGGGCGCACACCATCCGAACAGATCAGCCACTTCAAATCTGCAACGGTCCTCAATCTCCGCCTCGCGGGCAGCCTGGCGAGACATCTCCACCATGGAACCAGCCAGGTCAATCCCGGTCACGTCGGCTCCGCGACGGGCGAGTTCGACACAATAACGCCCAGAGCCGCAGCCGGCGTCCAGCACCCGTTTTCCCGTCACATCCCCACACCAGTCGAGGGCCATGCCAAAACGCTGGTGGATTACCCCGCGGAACAGGGCATCGATGCAGCGCTGCAGGCCTGGCTTGTCCTGCCGATATATGGCGTCAAAGCGAGCTGCCTCTCCGTCGAAGTGTCGACCTACAGCTTCGGTGATGGCGTGCGATGTCACTCAGACTGCCTTCCCAGACGTGGCACGGTTTGTCGCGAGAACTGCGTTTGCGGGACCAAAGTCAAACTCCGCCAACAGTTTACGCAGACGCCCCTGCGTCGCCGCCAGATTGTGATAATGCGTCAAGGCGACTCGACGCGGCAATGGCAGGCGGGGGTGGTCGGGGTCCAGCTCCCAGGGATGCACGTAGAACACGGCTGGCTGTTGCTCGACATGGGCCCGCCTTAGGCCTAAGCGGGTAAGAGTATAGGGAAAGAGGCGGAAATAGGCACCCCCGGCGACCGGGACATTGCGTCCGGCGACCCGCCAGGTCGAGGGCGGCAACTCGAGCAATCCGGGGCGAATCTCATGCACGAACCGCGGCGCATCGGGGATTCCATAGCGATAATTATGCACCGGGAAGACGCTGGAATCGTATCTGATCCCACACTCCAGCAATACGTCATAGGCCCACGGTGATTCTCTGGTGATGGAGAAATAGGGTGCCCGGTGACCAACCACGGGCACGGAAACAAGCGCCGCCAGAACCTCGAGAGATCGTTGCAGGTCGGCGCGGAAGCCTTCGGCTCCCAATTGATAGACGAACTCATGAGCATATCCGTGGGTCGCGATTTCGTGTCCTCGCCGGGCGATCTCGCGCACGAGATCAGGCGCACTCTCTGCAGCCACGCCGAGGATAAAGAACGTCGCGCGCGTGTCGGCCTCGTGCAACAGGTCCAGCAACCTGCAGGTGCCGACTTCGATGCGAGACTCGAACCGACTCCAATCGGCTGGCGCCAATTCGATCCCGTGATACCAGTCCTCAAAATCTACGGTAAAAACATCGACCCCTGACACGGTATCTGTCACCGAGCACCCGCCATTTGCCGCAACAGATCCAGCAGTTGCGACTGCTGCGCGTTCTGCGAATACCGTGCCACCACCCGCTCCTGTCCGGCGGCGCCAAATCGACGGCGCATCTCGCCATCCTCGATGAGCCGAACCAGACTCGGTTCCCAGTCATGGTCGCCAGCCGCCAGGATGCCACTCTCGCCGTTAGCGACAATCTCAGCGTTGATGCCCACCGGATCGGTGACCACCGGCAAGGCAGCCGCCATGTACTGCAACAACTTGTATCCCCCTTTACCTCGAGTCCAGGCATCGTCCGGCACGGGCATGATGCCAATATCACAGGCCGCCAGGTCTGCTGCTTCGCGCGCCAGGGACCAACCACGGCACTCGATGTCGATACCGGGTGCCGACCATTGCGCGCCGATGACGAGCAACCGCAGACCGGTGAAACGGGTGGAAAGCCGTCGCAGCGGTTCGCGGATCCTGTCGAGATACGCCACGGTCGAACCGCTGCCGATCCAAGCCAGCACGACCCCTTCTGGCGCGACACGTGGGATCGCCGCCGCCGCGATAAATCGCTCGGTATCGATGGGACCGGTGATGGTCAACACAGGACAGAAGCGTCTGGCCACATCCGCGGTGTAATCGTTCTCGACGACGGCATGCTGCGCCAGACGCAGCATGGCGGGCAGACCGCGGGCATTGCGCGCTTCCTTCCAGCGTGCCAGCCAGTGACCGGAGCGAATCTCGGTGGTAAAGATGGCGTCGTCGAAGTCGTAGACCATGGGCGTTGGCAGTCGTCGCAACCACCAGCGCACCGGCGCCGGGAAGATCACCTTCTGTACGAACAAAACGTCGACACCAGTCGCTCGCCAGGCGGTGCGCAGACCGCAAGCCACGGTGCGCCACGCAGCACGCACATAGTAGAGGATCTTGCGCAGAGGCTGATGCGTGGCCACGACGTGCGAGCCGACGATCAGATCATCGGGCAGGACGGTGAGGACATGACACTCGACACCCTGTTCCCGCAGGAAAGTCAGATAGTTGAAAACCCGCGTACGACTGCTGGCGGCACGTGGACCGTACTGAGTGACGAAGAGGACCTGCAACGGCGCCGACGTTACCCGGCGACGGCTGACTGGTGGTCGGTATCTGCGTGGGCGAACACGCGAATCGCGTCGATGACACGATCCTGCTCGCCATCCGTCAAATCCGGATAGAGTGGGATCGACAGGATGCGCTGCCACTCGCGCTCCGCCACGGGCAGGTGGGTGGTATACGGACGGAAGATGCGGAACAGGTGGTTGGGATAGAAGTGCACGTTCGAGTCGATGCCGCAGGTATCGAGATGGGTAAACAGACCCTCGCGATTGTCCAGATGCACGACGGCATTGTAGCAGGAACTGACGGCATAGTCGCGGGAGGCGAGCATGTCGATGCCATCGATGTCGGCAAAAGCCCTGCGATAGCGATCCATCAGTTCGCGACGCCGCTGGTTGCAGTCCTCCAATCGATCCATCTGCGCCAGCCCCAGAGCGGCTGCCAGGTCATTCATCTCGTACTTCCAACCCACCTCTTCGACGTCGTACATCCAGCCCCGTTGGACCTGGTCGACTTTGAATCGCTCCCACGTGGGAGAGGTGATGCCACACCAGCGCAACTTGCGGACACGCTGGGCGATGCTCTCATCGTCGGTGACCAACATGCCACCTTCGCCGGTGGTCATGTTTTTTGTCGCCTGAAAACTAAAACAGCCGATGGTGCCCATGGACCCCAGCGCCCGGCCCTGGTAGCTACCCCCACATCCGTGGGCGGCGTCTTCGATGACCGATAACCCGTGCTCGGCGGCCAGTTCGAGGATGGAATTCATATCGCAGGACTGCCCGCCGTAGTGGGTGATGATGACGGCACGAGTCGTGGGTGTGATCTTTCTCGCCATGTCATCGACACTGATGTTGAGTGTGTCCGGTTCGACATCACAGAACACGGGTCGTCCACCGGCCAGCAGGATGGCCTCGGTGGAAGAGACGAAAGTCATCGTACTGGTCAGCACTTCCTGGCCCTCGACCTCGGCGCATAGTAGACCGAGATGCAGGGCGGCGGTAGCCGAGTTCAGCGATACGGCATAGCTGCTGCCAATGTATTTGGAAAAGCGCTCTTCGAACTTGATCGTTTGGGGGCCCCGGCCCACCCACCGACTGTCGATCGTGTCACAGAGAGCCTTCTTCTCGGCGTCGCCAAAAGTGGGACGGAATAGTCGGATACGGTCTTCCACATCAAACCTCAGATTCGTCTTAGAGAATGTCAGGGTACCACAGCGCCGTCTCGGGGCGCCCAATAGCTGCGATCGGCAATCGTGCGCCGAATAATCACGCGGTATGCGGCGAGGCGATTGCCCGCTTCTGCGCGAGTGCCTGGCCGAACGATCCACAGGGCCCCCCACAGTACGCTGCGCAGCACCATTTCCACCGCCGTCAGCAACCGCAACGCGTGCAGGTGCGCGCGGCTGAAGTGCTTTTGAAACAGGTAGTAGAGGCTCTGCTGGCTGACGACCAGCATGGCCCCCATGCGTTGGCTGATGCTCTGCCCTCCAAAATGTACGACCTGACTGCCAGGCACATACTCGATGTGCCATCCGCATGCACGCAGACGCATGCACCATTCGAGGTCCTCGAAACACATGAAAATACCGTCGTCGAGTACTCCGGCGGCATCGATCGCCTGACGCCGTACCATAAGACAGGCTCCGGTCACCCAGCCCACGTCTCGTGTCTCCTCATGGTGCCAGCCGCCAAATCTAAAAAAGGGGAACACTCTGTGCAATAACAACTTATGAAAGATTTCAGGAACCAATCCCGGCGCCCGACCGCAGGAGAGCTCCAACTGTCCTGAGCCATTGACCAGCCGGGGGCCGACAGCGCCGACCGCGGGATTGGCCTCGAGATGGTCGACGAGGTGACCGAGTGCTCCCGCCAGCACTCTTGTGTCGGAATTGAGCAACAACAGATATCTCCCGCGGGCACGATTGAGAGCCAGATTGTTGCCACCTGCGAAACCCAGATTGCGGGGGCTGCAGATCAACTCGGCGGCCCCAAATTCCGCCGCGACCATGGCGGCACTACCATCGGCGGAGTCGTTGTCGACGACGATCACCTGCCAACTAGCGGACCGCGGATCGGCGAACAAGGAGGCCAGACAGTCGCGGGTCAGGGCCTCCGTGTTCCAGCTCAGAATGCAGATGGACAGCTCCGGCACCCCGTCCGCCATCACTTCAACCCCCATGCACGCAGCACGCCGACCACGACAGCACGGAGCGACTCATCGACGAATCGCAGCAGGCCATTGCCGGCAATCCAGAGACCACTGGCGGCGACGAAGCGGCCACCCCAGCGACGCCAACCATCGACTGCAGCAACACCGGCGAACACGAGAAAGAACGGCTCTAGTGGCAAACGAAACCGTGTCGAACCGTACAGGATCACAGAAAAAACCGACGTGGAGAGTGCAACAACGGCAACTAGCTGGCGGAAATCGGGATCCGGCCCGTGACGCCACATACCGACCAACAGAAATGGCAACAGGATGACGAAGGCGGCGTTGTAATCGGGTCGAAAGACGTAGAAGAAACGCAGGAATCGCTCCCCAACCAGCTGCAGCCAGGCACCGGGATTGGCGGCGATCCAGCCGACGCCTTGCGCCATCCACCGACGGTCACGCTCCAACTCGCCGGGATATCGGTCAAAAATCTGCTGATCGATCCGCCACCCATGCTCCTGGCGCCAGGCGGGGTGATCGGCATTGCTGCGCGCGACGATGAAACCACCGTGTGTGGTAGCGGGCACAAAAGCACCCAGGACCGCGGCATTGCGCATCGTCCAGGGCAACATGGCGGCGACCACACCGGCACTCAGCAAGGCGGCAGGGGGCAACCACTGGCGCCAGTGCCTCTGACCACGCCAGTCCTCCCAGGCGTTGACGGCGAGGATCGCTGGCGCCGCCAGCAGACCCACGGGCCGGGTCAGGGCCGCCAGGCCGATGAGCAACCCCGCCGCCGATGTCCACCACCACCCCTGCCGGTGTCTGGCCTCGATGGCGGCTGTGACACCGGCTACGAGCAGCATCGTGAACAGTACTTCCGTCATCACCTCATTGGTGGCAGAGACCAACGGCTCGTAGAACACTGTGAGCCAGCCGACGACTGGCGCAGACGCCGGTTGCAGACGCCGGGCCAGGAAGTAGACGAAAACCACTGTCAGCGCCCCCAACAGGGCCTGTACGACCCGCACAGCGGCGTGACTGGCGCCGACGGTGCCATAGATTCCGGCCAGCAATAGCGGATAGAGGGGTGACCTCCAGGCACGCAGTTGGTAGCCGAACCAATTGCTGCTGGCGACGAACCCATCACCGGCAAGCAGGTTGTGGGCGATTTCGTCGTAGTCTGGTGTATCCTGAGGCGGTACCTCGATGCCGGCGCTGATGTACAACAGACGGACCACCAACGCCGCGCTGAACAGCAGCAGGAGGTGCCGGTTCATCGGTCCAACACCTCGTCGAAACAGGATGCCAACTGGCGGGTGAGTTCCCGCCGATGGTAGGCCTGCAGGGAGCCCGTCACGCGCGGTAACGTTCCCTCCTGGTGCTGTAACCAGAGATCACGCAGGACGCTGTCGAGGGCGTCTATGTCATCTGGAGCCACACACAGCCCGGCGTGCAGCTGTGTCACCATTTGCTGCACCTCCCCCGGTCCGCAGAGGGCCAACAGCGACTTCCCGGTGGCCAGATATTCGAACAACTTTCCCGGTACATTCGACGCCGGCCATGGCCGTAGATGATCGACGATGAGCAACACATCTGCGCGTTGTTGAAATCCGAGCGCCGTCGCCCGATCGACAGCACCCACGACACGGGCGACACCGGCTGCGGCGCTCTGTTCGTCGGGTGACAATTCACCGACGAGGGTGAGCTCCAGTCGCTCCGACCACACTGGCTCCAGCTCGATCAGTCGACGCCATGCCGCCAGCAATGGCAAAGGTGTGCGCTGTGGGTGGCTGTAGGCGAAGCTACCGGTGTGGACCAGACGCAGCGGTCCATTCGTGTATGGCGCTGATACCGTTGCTTGCGTCTCCTCGGTTCCAGGTTCAGGCTGTTCTGCTGCGATTCTGGCACGCTCATCGATGACGAGCCCTTCCGGTGGGGGTGCGCCATCCGCCGGATCGAAACCATTGGTGACGATTCGGATTTTCTCTGCCTGTTGCGGGTATCGCTGGCGCAAGTCCTGAGCGGTTGTCCCCGTCGCCGTGATCACGGCGTCGGCTGCGGCCATGACCGATGCCTCCAAACGACGTTCCAATTCGCGCCGATACGGCATCGTCAACAGGGCGGGATCCAGCGGGTCGTAGAGCCAGGCATCACGAAAATCGGCGACCCAGGGCAACCCCGTCTGCCCCTTGAGAAAGCGCCCCAGCAGGTGCGCGGAGAATGGTGGAGATGTGGTATAGATGAGCTGCGCCGGCTGCCGCCGTAGCGCCCGCAATGCGGACCAGGCCGCCCCTGGCAGCCACGTGTTCTGTGAGTCGGGAACAAACAGCAGTCGCCGCAGAGCCTGCATCCAGGCCGCTTGGGAACCTGCTGTACGGGTGCGGGAGGCAGCTTGGGGGTCCGCTCGTGCCGCAGGATTCAACAACCGGCGATACAGACCCACAGGTTCCCACGAGCGCATGACGCCGTCTGCATCATCGCCGCCAAAGGCGCCGGTGCTCAGAACCTGCGGCGCATAACCGAACTCAGGGAGGTAACGGACGAATTTGGCCGAGCGTTCCACTCCCGCCGACCGCATCGGAGGGAAGTGGTAGGCCACGAACAGCACGGAGCGCTCGGCGGCAGGCAGGTGGGTCATGGCTATTGATGCAAACTACGGAGCCGGGACCGATGTCTCAACCGTGGTAGCCCTCGCTAGCCCTTTGCTGTATATTATTTGGACTCAGTTCGAAAAAACCGACATCCATCGCACCGATTGCCATGAGCCTGCTCGACATACTATCCAACAAATCGACTCTCGTCGACCTCAAGGGCCATTCCAAGGACGAGATCATCGAAGAACTCGTCGATTCCCTCGAGGTCGGAGCGGCCATAGCCGATCGTGACAAGGCACTGGAAGCGGTTCTCGAGCGCGAAAAGATCATGAGCACCGGCATCGGGGACGGCATCGCCATCCCCCACGGCAAGTCCGACGCCGTGTCGCAGCTCTCCGCAGCACTCGGCATCCACAAGCGGGGCGTCAATTTTGATGCCCTCGATGGCGAGCCAGCTTTCGTCTTCTTCCTCCTCGTGTCACCAGCCAATGTCTCTGGGCCGCATATCAAGGCACTGGCCCGCATCTCCCGGATGCTGAAAAACGACAGCTTCAAGAGAAAGCTCATCGAGGCCGACTCCGCCGAACAGATTCTGGGGATCATCGCAGAAGAAGAGCAGAGTCACCCGGCCACCGGCTGACGAGTAACAGACGGATTGCAGTTTCTCAATCCCCTGGCGTTGGCAGGTCTGGCGGCGGCACTGATCCCGCTCGCCATCCACCTGCTGCATCGCGGCAAACCCCGCGAAATCCCCTTCAGCAATCTCGCGTTCCTGCACGAACTACATCAGAGTCGCATGCGCAGCGTGCGCCTGCGACAGTGGCTCGTGTTGTTGTTACGCATGCTCGCCCTCGCCTGTCTGGCCCTGGCCGCTGCCCGCCCCGCTCTGCAGAAGGGGGGCGGTTTCCTCAGTGGCGCTCGGCCGACCACGGCGGTAGTGCTCTTCGACCATTCCTACAGCACCCGCTATTCCCCGCCTGGGGGGCGAGTCTTCGACGAGTTGCGACACCGCGCCGACGAACTCTTCTCTCTACTCGACGGAGCGCATGACGAGATCTACTTCGTACCACTGCCACTGCAGACCGGGACCGTATCCGGCCCTCTCAGTGGCGAGGGTGCACGCCACCTACTTGCCGAAGGCCTGCCAACCGAACGCGCCACCGACCTGAGTCCGGCACTTCGCCAGGTACGCGCCCTGCTCGACGCCCATCCCACGCGCCATCGAGAACTCTATCTGTTCACCGATCTGGCCACACCCGGATGGGAAGACGTCGCCTGGGAATCGGCGGATGTCGCCTGGGAATCGGCGGCGGATCTGCCGATTTTTGTCATCGCTCCCCCGGAGAGGGAGGTCCAAAATCTGTACGCCGGGCCCGTCGCTCTCGCCGACTGGCTGGCGGCACCGGGGCAGAAGTTGGCGATCCACGCCGAGATCGGACGATGGGGGGGACCTGTATCGGCGCAACAGACTACGGTTGATCTTTACATCGATGGGGAACGGGTGCAACAGCGGCGTGTCGCCGTGCCGGCGGGCGAGAAGATTGCAGTGGACTTTTCCATTTCGCCCCGACGTAGCGGACGCCTGACGGGTTTCGTGGAGATCGACGATGATGCGTTGACAGCGGACAACCGTCGCTACTTCACGCTCCAGGTTCCGCAGCGGATCGCCGTGATGATCGCCGGGCAGACGGCAGGGGACGCCTACTACCCGCGCCGGGCCCTCAATGCTGTAGCCACACAGGATCCGACCCTGTCGGTTACCTCGATTCGCCTCGATGAATTGTCGGCCGAAGTCATCGCCGACATCGACGTTCTCATCCTCGCCCATGTCGTGTCTCCGACACGAGAGCAGGTGGCCGTAATACGGCAATTTGCCGCCACCGGTGGGGGTCTGTTGATCGTACCTGGCACCGACGCGGATCTGTCCCGCGTCAACCGCGAACTGCTCGCCGATCTCGTGCCCGCCTCACTGACCTCCCTCTCCGGTCGGCCAGGCGGCACCGGCTACGTCAGCCTGGATACTACGCGCTCACCCTCGGCTCTTTTTGCTGGCCTGCTGAGCGCTACCGAAGACCACCCGGCATTCCACGCCACTTTCGAACTGACGACGCGGCAACCCTTGTCCGTACTGGCATATTTTGATGATGGTCGACCGGCTCTGATCGAGGGCCAGGGGCCGACTGGGCATGTGCTGTTGTGGCCGACACCCTTCGACCTGGCCTGGAGTGATCTGCCGATCCGAGGCCTGTTCGTACCGCTGTTGCAGCGTATGGTCCGCTACCTGGCACAACCCGCCGCTTATGGCACGAAGTACACGGTGGGGGACCGTGCCTGGAGACGGTTGGCCGGTGTTGATGCCGATACCAGGGTCGAGGTGGAGTCGCCATCCGGTCGGCGCCTCGTGTTGCAGACGGAGAGGCTGGCGGGGGAACGGTTATGGAAGGTGACAGACCTGAATGAGGCCGGCATCTGGCAGTTACACGCAGGAGAGCATGTGGTCGATGCTTTTGCGGTGAATGTGGACATCGCAGAAGCAGACCTGACAACCGTCGCCCCGCAACTGGTGCATCGTCAACTCGGTGAGCAGGTACGTATCCTGGGGCCGGGCCAATCCCTGCGCGACACCGTCCATGCCGCCCGCTTCGGACGCGAACTCTGGCGCGAATTGCTCATGATCGGGGGCCTCTTGTTGCTGCTGGAACTGTGGGTTAGCCGGGCTCCAGAATCAACGCCGGCGCGTGACGGCCCCGTACACGCGTGATCCGGTTCTGTCACGAGTCAAACTCCAGAACCATGTGCACCGGGAACGGCGTCGTGCCGCGGTCCAGCCTACCTTCGGCTCCCTGCGCCCGTCGCAATCCCAGACGCGTCTGACTCAGTGCCCCACCGAGCCGGCTCTGTAGCACAACCGCGACGGAGTCACTGCCATTGTACGGATGCTCTTGGCCCTCTCTCATTCCTTTTCTCCTTGCTGACTTGATCGCCAGTCGGAGTCTATATGGATTTGTACAGGCAGGTCAACAGCGCCGCATCACCGAAAGGCCTGTGGAGGTCGGTGCGATGAGCCACAGGATACTTGTAGTAGATGACGAGTCGGGTACTCGGCGGGTGCTGCGGGAGAGCTTCGAGCGCCAGTCGTGGAAGCGATGAAGAAGGGTGCCGACGAGTTTGTAACCAAGCCCTTCCAGATCAAGGCGCTGACCGGGCTTGTGGAGCAGCTTTTCGATGAACGCCTGCCTCGCCCCCCATCCGTTGGCCAAGCGTCTGGATGAGTACGTCAGGGAGAATTCGAATAAACCCGATCTGAGCCTGCAGATTCTCACGGGCGAGTTCCGGGTCTCCGAACGTTATGTATGCAGACTGTTTCGAGAAGAGTTAAAAACGAGCTTCCGCACACGTTTGCGCCGACACCGTCTGGTGCGAGCCAAAGAGCTGTTGCACACAACCCGCTTGCCTTTCAGAGAGGTCGCGGAGTTGTGTGGCTTCACACACCAGAAGCGCTGAGTGAGGCCTTCATGCGGGAGGTTTGCAGGTGACACCGCGGTGGTTCCGTCAACTCGGGCGGCCGACCTCACCACCGAGGCTCAAACGCCACGGTGAAATCGATGAAACCGGAGCTGTTGGTGGGGTCGGTTACTCTATGGTAAAATCGCGCAGCATCTCAAACGTGTAGATGCCGGCGTCGTGCCCGTCCGCCCAGCGAATCTTAATACCATAACGACCGACTGGATCGAACCCCTTCGCCTCAGACGTGGGATTGACGCTGGCGGCGGTGACGATGGGTAGTTCGTCCCCTATCAGCTGCGGACCATGCGGTTCGCCACGGGCCTGACCACAGTTGGCGCAGGGACACTGCAACCGCAAGTCGTGAAGGGCATAACTGCTGCGGTGCCCATCCTGCCAACTGATCAACAGTTCCCGTTCCCCCAGTTCAATGCTGGTAGGTCGACGGCGTTTCTTCTCTTCGCGACTACGCATCACCAGATCTCTCCGGAAAGCCTGGCCATTAGCTCGTAGGGGTAGGCGCCGGTAATCTCCACTTCCGCAAAGCGGCCCACCAGACCGGCGGGTTGTGCCATTTTGGCACCGGCACTGCCGCTACCATCGATCTGCAACAGGCCCTCCTCCGGCTCGGTTTCGATCAACACGTGACCATCGATCTCGGGGGCATCCCGTTGCAGACGGGCTGTCAGGGCATTTGACATTTCGTCGGCAGCATCGATCAGCACCGTCTGCCGGGTGCCGACCAGGGCGTGATTGATCTCACCTGAGATGCGCTCCTGTACTTCGGTGAATCGACGATAGCGCTCGCGCACGACATGGGCTGGCAACTTGCCGTCCAATTCGAAGGCCGGCGTGCCCTCCTCGTCGGAATACAGAAAGCACGTGGCGTTGTCGAAGCGGGTTGACTCGACAAAATTCAGCAACTCTTCAAAATCGGCGTCGGACTCTCCTGGAAAACCGACGATGAAAGAAGATCGAAGGCCGACACCGGGCATGCGCTGCCGCAGCGTGTCCAGTAGATCGAGCGTTTTCTTCTTCGTCGTCGCCCGTTTCATGCGCACCAGCACAGGATCGGCGATGTGCTGCAGTGGCATATCGACGTACTTGCACATCTTCGGCTGGTCGGCGTAAAACTGGAGCATCGGTTCCGTCCAGAAGGCCGGATAGGTATACATCAGACGCATCCAGTCGATACCATCCACTGCCGCCAGTTGCTCCAGCAGTGGCACCAGTTGCGCCTTGCCGTAGAGATCGGCGCCATAACGCACTGAGTCCTGGGCGACGAGCACCAGTTCGCGCACACCTGCTGTGGCGAGTCGCTGCGCTTCGGCGACAAGCTCTTCCATGGGCTCGCTTACATGGCGTCCGCGGATCGTCGGGATCGCGCAGAACGCGCATTTGTGATCACAACCATCAGAAATCCGCAGATAGGACCAGTGCTTCGGCGTCAGACTCGTGCGGGGGGCGACGTCGACATAGTGGCCCCGGGTGCGACCCAGCAACTGATCGACGTGACGGACGATATCACGCTCTTCCCTCAGCGTGAGAATGAGATCCGCGTCCCCTGACAGTTCTTCTTTCAATTCCTCTTCGTAGCGCGTCGACAGGCAACCGGTGACGACCACCCCCTTGCAGCGTCCGCCCTGCTTGAGCTTGCTCGCCTCGAGGATTGTCTCGATGGACTCCTCTTTGGCGGGTTCGATGAAACCACAGGTATTGACGATGACGATATCGGCATCTTCCGGCTCGGCGGTGATGACGTACTCGTTGGCACCCAGCAAACCCAACATGCGTTCGGAGTCCACCGTATTCTTCGGGCAACCAAGGCTGATGACGTGGACGTTGGCGTTGTCAGCCATCAGCCATCAACCACAGCGGGCCTGCAGGGCTTCGATGGTGGCCCGTACCTGGTCATCTTCGACACCGTCGACGACGTCCACCGCACCGATTCGACGGGCCAGGACGAAGCGATGACGACCGCCAATGCGCTTCTTGTCAGACTTGGTCCGCTCCGCAATTGTGGCGGCATCGACCTGACCAACACCCTCGGGGACGCCGAGCCGTTCGATGAGGGCGTCGTGGCGCTCGCGTTCGGCGGCACTTTCCCACAACCCACGGTTCGCCGCCAACTCCCCGGCGGCAATCATGCCGAGCAGAACCGCTTCCCCATGCCGATAACGCTTGTAAGCTGTTGCAGCCTCGATGGCATGACCGATGGTATGACCATAGTTGAGGATCGCCCGCAGACCGCCTTCGCGTTCGTCGGCGCTGACAACCTCAGCCTTGATCTGTGCATTACGGGCGATGAGCCAGTCCAGTTCGGTGGCGTCGATCTTCATGTCGGCGACCCCCTCGATGCGCTCTTCGAGGAAGCCGAATAGTTCTGCATCACGGATGATCCCATGTTTGACGACCTCCGCCAGACCGGAAACAACTTCGGTGCGGGGCAAGGAGCGCAGCGCATTCGTGTCACTCAGCACAAGTCTGGGCGGGTGGAACGCACCGATCAGATTCTTGCCGAGAGGATGGTTGACCGCGGTCTTGCCACCGATGCTGGCATCGACCTGGGCGAGGATCGTCGTGGGCACCTGTACCACATCGACGCCACGCAGAAAACTGGCAGCGACAAAACCGCCGAGATCGCCGACGACACCACCCCCGAGGGCGGTGACCCAGGCGCCGCGATCATATCCAGCCTCGAGCATTTGGCCCACCAGAGTTTCCACGGAGGTCAGATTCTTGCCCCCCTCTCCCGCGGCATACGGCACGATGAGCACCTCGAAGCCCGCCGCGCGCAGGCTGTCAGCGGCCACCCCGGCGAGGCCGTCGGTGAGAGCCGCATCGGCGATCAGAGCGCAGCGGTCCCCCAGGCCGAGAGCTCGGCAACGTTCGCCGAGGGAGGGGAGAATACCGTGGCCGACGACGACGTCATACCGGCCGCCATGGGGCAGCTCGATGCCGATGGTGGTCATTGAACGCCCAATCGATCGGCCAGGCGGCGCGCCAATTCTTCAGCATCACTCGTCTCGGTAGATTGCAGCGTGATATCCGCCATGGCGTAGTGTGGTTCGCGCTCCTTCAACATGGACTCAATCTTCTCTCGCTTCTGTTCCTTCGACAGACCCGCAAGCAGCGGTCGCTCGTCGCGACGTGACACACGCTCAAGAATCGTCTCCACGTCGGCCTGTACGCAGATGAGGAGACCGCCACTGGCGCGGACCGTCGCCCGATTCTCACTGCTGGCAATGGCACCTCCCCCGAGAGCGACGACGGCGTCAGGTCGAGCGGCGGCGTCGACGACACATTCGGCTTCCAGTTGCCGGAACACATCCTCCCCATCCTCGGAGAAGATACGGGGGATCGGTTTGCCGGCACGCATTTCGACCATCTCGTCCGTGTCGTAGAATGGCCGGTCCAACTGCAGGGCCAGGACTCGACCGATCCGACTCTTGCCAGTCGCCATGAACCCGGTCAGAAAAATGGGGTGGGAGCATGTCACTGGCTGGCACTCTGCCCCTGGCGGCGTCGGCGCTTCTCATCATAGCACGCATCACAGTTCCACATGGGTGGCTTCGACAACGCATTATACGCTTCATCGACCACGTCGCGGCGCAGATGCTCGGACTCTTTGCCGCAGGTATCGCAGACGAGGGGTTTCTTCTGAGACTGGGTCATTGGTGTCACATCTCTTCCGGTGCGCTCATACCGAGCAGATGCATGCTGGTTGACAACACCCCGACAGCGGCGGCGACGAGGCGAATACGGGCGGCGATCAGGTCCGCATCCTCCCCCGCCAGTACGGGCACCTCGTTATAGAACTTGTTCGCCGCCGTCGCCAGCTCGAGTGCGAAGCTGGCGACGTAGGAGGGTTCATTTTCGCGTGCCGCGTTGTCGAGTACGCGGGGAAACTCGGCCAGCTTCCGTGCGAGGCGCATCTCCCCCGGTTCGCCGAGTCGGGAAAGGTCAGCCGTCAACTCCGCGGACCCTCCGTATTTTCGCAGGATACTGCAGAAACGAGCATGTGTGTACTGCACGTAGGGGCCGGTCTCGCCATCGAAGTTGAGCACATCCTCGAGGGCGAAGCTGATGTCCCGCGTGCGCCGGTTGTTGACGTCGGCGAAGACGACGGCGCTGATCCCCACCTGGCGCGCCACCTGTTCGGCATTGGGCAGATCGGGATTCTTCTCGGCGATGATCTGTTGCGTGAGTGCGATCGCCTGGTCGAGGACCTCTTCCAGGATGACCGAAAATCCCTTACGCGTAGAAAATGCCTTGCCCTTGAAGGACATGAGCCCGAAGGGAGCGTGTTCGCAACGATCGATCCAGTCCACGCCGGCTCGTTTCAGGCCGAGAAACAGTTGCTGAAAGTGCAACATCTGTCGGCTATCGGTGACATAGACCATCTTGTCGAAGGCGTATCTCTGCCAGCGGTAGAGGAGGGCCGCTACGTCACGACTGTGATAGGTACTGGTGCCTCTCGAGGTCCGCAACATCAACGGCGCGTCGCGTTCTTCGTTCAGATGCACGATCAGTGCGCCATCACTTTCCTCGGCGAGCCCCTTGGAGGAGAATAGTTCGATAACCTCGTCGAGTTTGTCGACGAAGGCGCTCTCGCCCTTGGTCTCATCGAAATGCACACCGAGGATGCCATAGATGCGCTCCGCTTCCTTCGTGCTCTCCGCCGTGAACCAGGTCCACAGACGAACCATCTCCTCGTCCCCTTCGGCCAGCTGGCGAACACACTCACGAGCCGCATCCTGCAGGGCGGGGTCTTTCTCCAGTTCCTCGTTGAAGCGCACATACAAGGTCTGCAATTCAGCTACCGGGTTCGACTTCACCTGCTCCTCGTCGCCCCACATTCCGTATGCTGCCAGCAGTTGACCAAAGTTGGCGCCATAGTCGCCGAGATGATTGATCCCGGTGCAGCTCCAACCGAGGAACTGATGGATCCGGTAGATCGAATTACCAATGGCGGTGGAACGCAGGTGGGCGATCGAGAATGGCTTGGCCGAGTTTGGCGACGAGAAGTCGATGGTCACCCTCTTCCCCTGGCCCTGGCTGGCAGAGCCGAAGGTGGCATCCTCGCTGGCGATTTGCTCAAGCACGTAGGTGATAAAAGCCGCCCTACGCAGGACGAAGTTCACATACGGCCCGGCGGCACTCACCGACTCGATGCGTTCGCTGGCGGCGACTTCCGGCTGCAATTTGTCAACGATGTCGGTGGCGATCTGCGCCGGATTCTTGCGCAGTTGTTTGGCCAGAGTGAAGCAGGGCAGGGCATAGTCGCCAAGTTTGTCGTCAGGTGGCACGGCGAGCAGGTCGCCAACCACCCCCATATCGAGGCCAGCAGCCTGCGCCGTCATCTGTACGATTTCATCTACGAAGGGATTCATCGGTTCCTGGTCAGTTCAGTTGTGTCAGCGCGTTTCGCATCACATCCACCGGTGGTGCGACGCCGGTCCAGAGTTCGAAGGCCCGCGCGCCCTGGTGCACGAGCATGCCGAGGCCGTCTACGGTACGTGCGCCGGCGACCCGAGCCTGCTGCAGCAAGCGCGTCTCCAACGGTTTGTAGACGATATCGACGACGACCATGCCGTCGTGCAGTCCAGCGCCATCCCCCAGGGGCGAAGCCTCGGCATCGGGCTCCATGCCGATAGAGGTCGAATTGATCACCAACCCCGCATCCGCCAGTGCCGTGGTCTCGGCAAGGGGCTGTACGGTGACACGCGAACCGGCATTCAAGTCCATCGCCAGCGACTCCGCTCGGGCGATGGTCCGATTCAACAGCGCGACGTGCTCCACCTCTTCGGCGGCGAGTAATGCGTAGAGGATCGCCCTGGCGGCCCCACCGGCACCGAGGAGCGCTACCTTGGCCGGCAAGCGCTGCAGACCCCCCTCTTCACGCAGACTGGCGACGAGCCCGTAGGCATCGGTGTTGTGTCCGTACAACCGACCATCGCGATGGTCGATGGTATTGACCGCGCCGATCGCCTGTGCCTCTGGCGAGACTTCGTCGAGGCAACTGATGACGGTCTGTTTGTGCGGTACCGTGACATTCAGACCACGGATATTCAGCGCCCGCATAGCGTCACCGACTCCTTCCGCCCCCTCGGGAGGTACGGTGAAGGCAACGTACACATAGTCCAATCCCGTCGACTCGAGGGCGGCATTGTGCATTGCCGGCGAGCCGGAGTGCGACACGGGATGACCGATGACGCCGAGAATGCCAGTCCGTCCGCTGATCACCCCAGTGCGTCTTCGACGAACTGATCGGCGATCTCCACCGCCTCACCCCAACTAACGCCGTAGAACAGCTTGATCAACACGACGCCACCGCCAAAGATGACCGTACCGAGCACGAAGAGCCGCAGCAATGCTCTCATGTCGTCTCCTTCCTCTTGGGTGACCGCAGTGCGTCGAGTTGGTCAAAAAAACCGGAATAGACCGGTTCGACACACTCCGTGTCGTCGATATCCATATCACCATTGGCCAACAGACCAGCCACAGCGAACGCCTGTGCCAGACCTGGGTGGCCGCGTGTTTCGATGCGAGCCCCCGTAAGGGGCCGTCCACCATCGATGACAAGACCATACGAGTACTCGCCAACCTTCGCCTGCACGGCTCGCAGCAGGCCGGCGAGATGCTCGATGAAATCGTACTCCCCCTCGCGTAACGATTCGATATCACGGATGATGAATTCACCCTCCGTCTGCGTCGCCAGTATGGCCAGCAAAGCCACGTGGTCGAGAAGATTCTCCGCCCGCTTGTCGGCGACGCGCGTCGACTTCATCCGCCCGGAGCCTTTGAGTGCCAGATCCACGGAGCCACTGTCGTTATCGATGATCTCGAGTTCGGCGCCGATCTGCCGTACGATATCGACGAATGCACGGTTCTCAGGACGGAGCACGACGTGCCGTATCGTCACATCCGAGCGACGCACGGCAACAGCGGCCACGATAAATGGCAACGCCCCCGTCAGGTCGCCGGCGATATCCAGATCGAGAGCCTGTGGTGGCGACCCGGGGGTCAGCGTGATCGTGCGCAGCGTCGGATCCAACTGCCGACTGCCCTCAACATCGACACCGCGAGTCTTCAGCAGCACATCAACACGATCCTTGGACGAAGTTGGCTCACGCAAGATTGTCGGCGTCTGGGCAAAGAGCCCCGCCGTCAGCAGACCGAGCTTGACCGGCCCAGGCAGATCACTCTCCTCGTGGGTGGCACCACCGGGGCTCTCGGTCCCATCAAGCTGCAGCAGACAGTCCGACTCTTCGACCCCTACGGCGCCGGTGCGCGCCAGCAGAGCCAACAGTTGCAACGCCAACTCTCGCGACTCGGGCGCAATCCGCACGCGGGAAACGAAGGACTGCTGCGACAGGATGGCCAGCGCCGGTAGTGCCGCCTCAGCCGGCAGCTGTAGATCGATGACCTGCTGCGGTTGTTGCAGGCCCTGCAGGCCGACACCACTCACCGTCACTATGCCGTTGTCGCTGGCAACTCCGACGCCGAGATCTACGAGGATGTCGAGGGTCGTCACCGCCGAGGTTGGCACTTGTTCGAAGCGACTGTCGCCGATGGAAATCGCCGCCAGCCAGAAAGCCTGGGCCGCCGTGCGGAGTTCGCCCGGGACACGGACCTCGCCCTGCAAGCGCGTCGTCTTGGTGATCCTACGTGCCTCGCTCACGGCCGTCTGGCCTCGTATCCGAGGCGCACCAGAACCCTCAGTGCTCCACCGGCCGCCTCGTCACTATCAAACCCCAGGCGCAACGTCCCACCCATGCCTTCCCTCACCTTCACAACCTCGATGTCATTGATGTTCACATCCTCTTGGGCCAAGGCCGTGGCGATTTCGGCAATAACACCCGGTTTGTCTTCGCAGACCACGAGAACCTCGGACAGGCGATGGATAAAACCTTTCGTGTCCCGCGGGATACCGTCACGCACCCGGTTGGCGTAATCGAAGCTGGTGGCGAGCCCGTCGTCACCGACCTGCGCGGCCCTTTGCGCCAGAGCCTTGATGTATTCGTCCACCATGGCTCGAACGCGGTCTGGATTCGTGCCATAGATATCCTGCCACACCGGGGCGAAGGGACTCGAGGCGATTCGCGTCATGTCCCGAAACCCTCCGGCCGCCAATGGCAGAAAGGCCTTCTCATCACTGCTCTCGTCAAGCTGACCAACCATCTCCACCAGGCAGGTGGCCAACAACTGCGGCAGATGGCTGATAGCGGCCACCACCGTGTCATGCGTATCGGCGGACAACTCCAGGACCCGCGCCCCAATTGTGCGCACCAACTCCTGCAGGCCGTGGTGCAGTTTTTCCGGAACGTCGTCGTCGGGCACCAGGATATAGATCGCATTCTGAAACAGAAACGGATCCGCCGCCTGCACCCCGGACTTTTCCGAGCCAGCCATGGGATGCCCGCCAACGAAGAAAGCGTCATGCCGACCCGTGCTCTTGGCGGCCTCGACGATCCGCCGTTTCGTGCTACCTGCATCTGTGACCAAAGCACCCGCCGGTACCGCCGCCATCACCTTGGGCAGAATGTCGATGATGTGCTGGATTGGTGAACAGACGATGACGAGATCCGCCGCACCGACCCCGTCGACGAGATGATCGTAGTCGACGCCACGGTCAACGACCCCCATGGCGACGGCCTGCTCGATCGTTTCGTTGCGACTGACACCGACGATCTCGCCGGTAAATCCGGTACGCCGTAACGCCAGGCCCAGTGAACCGCCGATGAGCCCGACGCCGATGATACTGATGCGCTCGAAGGTCACGACTTTTAGGAAGTCCCGCCTTCGAGTATACGCGCCTCGGCGATAATCCGAGCAAACAGATCGGCGATGGCGGCATCGCTCATCGGACCATTGTTGTGACGCTGCAATCGTTCGATGAGTTCACGTTCACGAGCCGCGTCCCGGACCTGCTGACCGCTGCTGCGCTTGATCCGGCCGATCTCGATGGCAAACTCCAGTCGCCGGTTGACGAGATCGACCAGGATCTGGTCGACGGTGTCGATTTTGGCGCGCCAATCACTGATATCCATTTCCGCTGCCATTGCCTCTCCTACCTTAAACCCATGGCCTCACGCACACGCGTCATGGTCTGTCCCGCCACCGCCTGCGCCCTTGCGGCACCGGCGGCGAGGATCTGATCGAGGGTCTGCGGATCTTCGGTGAGCTCGTTGTAACGCTGCTGGATAGGCGCCAGATTTTCCACCACGAGCGCCCCAAGTTCCTTCTTCAGGTCGCCATACCCTTTGCCGGAAAAGTGGCTTTCGAGCTGCTCCTTCGTCTGTCCTGACAAGGCCTGGTGAATCGTCAAAAGATTGGTAACGCCTGGCCGAGTCTCGTCAAAGACGATCTCTGTTTGCGAATCGGTGACGGCGCGATTGAACTTCTTCTGGATCACCTTCGCCGTATCGAGCATACCAATGGCGTGAAACTGCCCATCGGTGGACTTCGACATCTTCTTCGTAGGATCGTCGAGGCCCATTACCCGTGCACCGACTTCACGGATCACCGGCTCCGGGATCGTGAAAACATCGCCGAAACGATGATTGAAGCTGGTGGCAATGTCGCGGGTCAGTTCGACGTGCTGCTTCTGATCGTCGCCGACGGGGACAGTGGCCGTGTCATAGAGCAGGATATCGGCCGCCATCAGTGCGGGGTAGGTAAACAGCCCGGCGCCGACACTCTCCTGCTGACCCTGGGACTTGTCCTTGAACTGGGTCATGCGAGACAACCAGCCCATGGGTGTGTTGCATGTCAGCAGCCACGCCAGCTCCGTGTGTTCGGCAACGTGGGACTGCACAAACAGAGCACAACGCGCCGGATCGAGTCCACTGGCGACGAGCAGACCGACGAGGCTGCGCACATTCTGCCGCAACTCGTCGGGAGCATACGGCACGGTGATGGCGTGCTGATCGACGACACAGAAAAAATTGTCGTGCCGGTCCTGCTCTGCTACCCAGTTGCGGATAGCGCCCAAGTAGTTGCCCAGATGCGGAATGCCGGTGGGTTGAATGCCGGAGAGTACACGGGGGTTCTCGCTCACCGCGCTTGCTCCCCATGCAGCAGAACGCGAACAGCGGCGCCTACATCCTCTTGCCGCATCAGGGACTCACCGACGAGGATGGCATCGACGCCGGCCTCAGCCAATTGGCGCACATGATCGTGGTTGTCGATGCCGCTCTCGCTCACAAGGGTGATATCCTGCGGCACATGAGACCGCAGTTCGAAGGTGATGTCCAGGGTCGTGTCAAACGTCTTCAGATCCCGGTTGTTGATCCCCACAAGATCGACACCAACGGCGAGGGCCCGTTCGAGCTCGCTTCGGGTATGCACCTCGACGAGGACGGACAGTCCCAGGTCAACAGCCGTGCCGCGGAAGTCTTCCAGCTGTCCACCGTCCATGAGTGCGACGATGAGCAGGATCGCGTCGGCACCGATGAGTCGAGCCTCATGGATCTGGTAGGGGTCGACAGTGAAGTCCTTGCGTAGCACCGGGATGCCCGCCGCCTGGCGGGCGATCTGCAGATACTGATCGCTGCCCTGAAAGTACGCCTCGTCGGTAAGCACCGAAAGCGCACGTGCGCCGTTACCTGCGTAGGCTTCGGCGATCGCCGCCGGGTCGAAATCCTCGCGGATCACGCCTTTCGACGGCGACGCTTTCTTGACCTCGGCGATCAACGCCACCCCCTCTGCACGCAACGCGCCCAGGAAGTCCGCTGGATCGGGGGTGTCCTGAGCTCGGGCACAGACGTCTACCAGGGGCTGTTCAACTTGACGCCGGGCTACGAAGTCACGCTTGTAGACGGCGATCTCATCGAGAATCGTGGGCATGGGATCAGGCGTTGCTGACTTCGATGAGAGAGGACAGCGCCTGTTTCGCCTTGCCCGAGGACAGCGCCTGGCGTGCCTTGGCTACGCCTTCCACCAGGTCCTGCGCTACCCCCCCTGCGGTGATGGCCGCGGCGGCGTTGAGGATGACGATGTCGGCGTGGGGGCCAGCAGCACCGTCGAGGACCTGTTGCAGAATGCTGGCATTCTGCTCGGCGTCACCACCCTGTAACGCTGCCGCTGGTGTCCTGTCGATGCCAAAATCCTCGGGAGCGATCTGATAGGTATTGACCTCTCCGTCGAGTAGTTCGCTGACTCGCGAGGGACCCGTAGTGGTGATTTCGTCGAGACCATCACTGCCGTGCACGACAAAGGCCCGTTCGGAACCCAGAGCCCCCAGGACCCCGGCCATTGTCTCCGTCAATTGCGGCGCAAAAACGCCGATCAGCTGCCGTCGGGCTCCGGCTGGATTGGTCAATGGCCCGAGCACATTGAAGACGGTGCGCGTGCCCAACTCCTTGCGGGGACCGATGGCGTGTTTCATGGCACCGTGCAACGCCGGCGCAAAGAGGAAGCCGATGCCCGCTTCGTCCAGGCACTTGCCGACGATCTCAGGTGACGCTTCCACGTTGACCCCAAGAGCAGCCAACACATCCGCCGAGCCGGATTTGCTCGACATGGCACGGTTGCCATGCTTGGCCACAGTGCAACCGGCGCCGGCAACAACAAAGGCGACTGTTGTGGAAATATTGAATGTGCCGGAGCCATCCCCGCCGGTGCCGCAGGTATCGACGAGTGGCTCCCGCCCCCCGGAAATAGCTGTGGCTTTGGCACGCATGACTTCGGCGAAACCGGCGATCTCCTCCACCGTCTCTCCCTTGGCACGCAATGCCATCAGAAATCCACCGATCTGCGCATCCGATGCGCCACCACTCATGATCTTATCCATCACACCATGGGCCATGCCGCGGTCGAGATCGTTGCCGTCAATGAGTTGAGCGATCGCCTCCTGAATCATCAGATCACGCCTCCCTGGTAGTTGGCGCCGCCGGGACTGGCACGCCGATGAAGTTGCCGAGCAGATTCTTGCCTTCATTGGTGAGGATCGATTCCGGGTGGAACTGCACCCCTTCGACAGACAGATCGCGGTGGCGCAGGCCCATCACCAGACCGTCCTCGGTCTCAGCTACGATCTGCAAACAGTCGGGCACGGAATCCCGTTCGACGATCAGCGAATGGTATCGTGTCGCTGTGAGCGGATTCGACAGACCGGCGTAGATACCCTCGCCATCATGATGGATCGGAGAGGTCTTGCCATGCATGATATACGGCGCACGGACGACGGTGCCGCCGAAAGCTTGACCTATCGACTGATGGCCCAGGCACACACCCAGGATGGGCACCTTTGCGGCGAACCGTTCGACCACCGCCATCGAAATCCCAGCCTCATTTGGCGTACACGGCCCCGGCGAAATAACGATCCTCTCCGGCGCCAGGGCCTCGATCTGCTCGCAGGTGATCTTGTCATTGCGATGCACCACAAGCTCAGCGCCCAGTTCACCCATGTATTGTACGAGGTTGTAGGTGAAGCTGTCGTAGTTGTCGAGAATAAAAATCATCGCTGCGCCTCCAGTGCACTGGGGTCCATCCCCTCCAACAGTCCACTGATGTTCTCCTGCGACGGCACGACAGATCCACGACTCGCCATCTCCGACGCCCGTAACAGCGCCATGGCCTTGTTCACGGTTTCCTGAAACTCGGCGTCGGGATCGGAATCGGCGACGATACCACCACCCGCCTGGATGTAAGCCACGCTCTCTTTCACGACCATCGTACGGATGGCGATACAGGTGTCCAGGTTGCCGGAGAAATCCAGATAACCAATGGCGCCACCATAGATGCCGCGCCTTGTGGGTTCGAGTTCATCGATGACCTCCATGGCACGCACCTTCGGTGCTCCTGACAGGGTGCCAGCGGGATAACAGGCAAACAAGGCATCGATGGCATCCATGTTGCGGTGGAGTTGCCCCTGGACATTGGAAACGATGTGCATAACGTGAGAGTAGCGTTCCACCTCCATCATTTCCGTGACCCGCACCGAATCGTATTCCGAGACACGACCGACATCGTTTCGTCCCAGATCGACGAGCATGACATGCTCGGCACAGTCCTTGGCGTCGGCGAGCAACTCGTCAGCGAGTCGGTCATCTTCCGCCGGCGTTGCCCCGCGCGAGCGGGTGCCGGCAATGGGCCGCACCTCAAGTGTGCCATCCTGTACGCGCACCAGAATCTCAGGTGAGGCGCCGAGAATCTGCAAACCTTCCTGTTCGATATGGAACATGTATGGCGACGGATTGACGGTGCGCAACACGCGGAAGATGTCGAAAGGATCACCGGCAAAATCGAGTTGAAATCGTTGGGAAAATACCACCTGAAAGATGTCGCCGGCGCGGATGTATTCGAGACAACGCTCAATCGCATCGGTGTACTGCGCACGGGAGATATTCGATCGGACCTTGCCCATGCCACCCCCGGCGCCCAGGCCTGGCAACGTCGCCGGTTGTGCCAGCATCGCCTCGAGTTCATCGATGCAATGGGCTGCATCGGCGTAGGCCTCGTCTGTTGACTGTCCATTCGTGCAACGCGCATTGGCGATAATGAGAATCGTATGGCGCAGATTATCGAAGGCGATAACGGTCTCGAAGAGCGCGTAGACCAGATCATCGAGGCCCAGATCATCGGCGGCCGTCGCCGGAATATCCTCCACTAGGCGAATGCCGTCATACGCCAGATAACCAACGGCGCCGCCCGTAAAGGGAGGCAGATCCGGTTGTGGCGATGCCGTGTAGGGTGCCATCATGTCGCGCAGCGCCTGCCGTGGGTCCGCGTCGAAGGTCTGCGTTGTCCCATCGATGCGATCCTGGATCGTCACCTTCTGCCCGCGTGAGCGGAAGATGCGCGTCGGTCGGATCCCGAGAAACGAATACCGCGCCGCCCGCTCACCTCCTTCCACACTCTCGAAGAGAAAAGTGTAGTCGCTCCGCGTGCGTAGTTTCATGTAGGCAGACACGGGCGTGTCTGTATCGGCAAGGATCTCGCGATAGATCGGGACGGTTTGCCCCCCCTGGGAGAGGGTGGCGAATGCCTCAGCGCTGGGTCGCAGATCTGTTGTCGGTTCGTTCACTGTCGCTTTCATCTTTCTCGCTCCCTCACTCCATGTGTGGCGCGAGTACCCCAAAAGAATTTGCCTGACGTTCAGGGTCGTAGACCTGATGGTCAAGTGACCGCAAAACACAAAAACCGCAGACGCTTTGGGGGCGCCCGCGGCCTTGAAAAAGGACCGTCTGTTGTTCAGATACCCGGTATTACGGGTGGACGCACCTGCTCCGATTGGACCAGATTCGCCACCAACGGTGGCCGGAATTTATGTGCGTCGGGTTGGTCATAGCGTTCACAGGATACATGTGGGCCGGAATGATGTCAAGCTCTCAACCAAACAGCAGCTTCAGCCCCGTCACCAGCAGAATGCCATACACAACACGACTGAACCAGAGATCGGTGAAATGGCGATTCAGCCAGATTCCCAGCCGCACACCGACAAAGGTCAGCGGCGCCAGCACCACCACCGTCGCCAGATTCCCCACGTGATAAAGATCCAACCAGATATAGGGCGGCATCTTCATCCAGTTGACGGCGGCAAAGACGATGACGGTGGTGCCCACAAACAGCCTGCGTGGGAGTCGTTGAGGCAACACGTAGACGGCGACGGGTGCACCCCCGGCATGGGCCAGGGTCGAGGTAAAACCGGACAGAATGCCCATGAGGACACCCTCGGCGGCACCCGGATGACGAGCCTCGAGAGTCTTGCCCGCCAGCGAGCGCAGGATGTGAAAGCCGACGAAGACGAGGGCCAAAACGCCGACCCCCGTGCGCAGGATCTGACCATTGCCCAGGAAGTAGTCAAAGAACACGGTCCCTGCGGCGATGCCGAGCGCCGCCCCCGGCAGCAACAGAGCGACACTGCGCCGGTGGAAAGTCGAACGATAGTGCCACACCGAAAACAGATCACACAACATCAACAGCGGCAACAGCAGAGCCACGGCGTCCCCCACCGGAATCGTCAACGCCAGCAATGGCGTGCCGATCGTCCCCGCCCCCCCACCAAAACCGGCCTTGGCAATACCCAGAAAAAGGACCGCCAGCACCGCCGCCACCCAGAACATAGGCGGGTAGTCGGGTAAAATTTCAACCATTCAGATCCGTACACGAATACGCCCAAATCGCCTTGGCGATTCGGGCTCAGGAAACTCAGAATTCCAAGAGACACGAGCGCCCGCAGGGCGCAATGTGTCTCGTCAGCCTGCGTGAATGAGTTCTCAACGATCCCAGGTTGCACCGATTGCCCCGGCGCAAGGAGCCGAGTGGCTCCCACCCGACGCCAACAGCAAGTTATTCACCTTCGACTTGAACAGTCTCGATCTCAAGATCCTTACGCAGAACGACCCGTTCCTTTTGTCCATCCTTGATCCACACGACACGATCCGAAACACTCAACATCTTGTGGTCGTGTGTGGCGGAGATCACGGTAACACCTGAGTTCTCGTTCATTTCGCGCAACAACTCAATGATCTCCGTTCCCGTCCTCAGATCCAGGTTCCCCGTCGGTTCGTCGGCGAGCACAACCGCCGGGTCGTTGGCCAGGGCACGGGCGACAGCGACGCGCTGCTGCTGACCGCCGGACAACTCATTGGGTTTGTGCGAGTGGCGCTCGTCGAGTCCAACCTTTTTCAGCAGATCCATGCCCTTATCCCGCGACTCGTCGCTGGTGAGCCCGGCGAAAACCATGGGCAGGGTGACATTTTCCAGGGCAGTCATCACTGGGATCAGATTGAAGGACTGGAAGATGTAGCCAATTTTCCGGCAGCGCAGCCAAGCCAACTCGTAAGCATCGAGTTGGGCGACATCGACCTCGTCGATGTAGACCTTGCCTTCCGAGGGCTTGTCGAGACCGCCGACCATGTTAAAAAATGTGCTCTTGCCTGAACCGGATGGACCCATGATCGACAGATATTCGCCAGCGTAGATCTCGAGATCGACACCGCGCAGGGCATGGACCTCGATGTCGCCCATTTTGTAGATCTTTTTGACCCCCTGGGTGCGCACAACTGTACGCTTCTCTTCGTCGTTCTCGTTGTGCTCGACCTGCTCTGCGGCGGCGGGTGCTGTTGTCGTCTCTGTCATCGGTGCTCTCTCAAGTGTCAGACCGCATCGCCTCGACAGGCTCCATCTTGGCCGCCTTGTAGGCGGGCAACATGGCACCGATCAGCGACAGCATGGTTCCGGAAACGATGGCGGCAAGGGCGGACCACAGAATGCCGATCACGGGAAAGTATTCGAAGACGAACATGCCGTAGTCAAGCAAGGCGAGCATCATCGTCATCGTCAACCCGACGACGATACCAGCCAACGTTCCAGCCACCCCCTGAAAGGTAGATTCCAGGAGAAACAGCTTGATAATGAACGAGTCGAGTGCGCCGAGACATTTCATCGTGCCAATCTCGCGGTAGCGTTCGGTCACCGACATCAGCATGGCGTTGGCGATGCCGACGACGCAGACCAGCAACGACAGGCTGATCAACCATGTCTGCTTCGAACTTTCTTCAGCCAACCGTGCCAGCGCCTGCTCGGAGGCGGCAGCCCCTTCTGCGGTGAGCGTCTCAACCCCGTTCTTCTGCAATTCGAGATTGATCTCACTCTTGTTGGCATTTCGCAGGGACGCGATGATCTCGTTCTGGCTCCACACCGACATCAGAAAGGCGATGGCCAGAACGATCCCGCTGGTCGTGATCAGAGATCGGCCAAAACGGATCTTGAGACTCCGCAAGCTGATCTCCAACGCCTTGCTCATGGGCAGGGAGATCGTTCTCCCGCCCGCCAGTGCCTGTTCAGTCATTCTTTCACCATGCTCAGTATACCCTCCAACAGGGCCTCTCAATGTAGGCCCTGCCTTGGTTGGCAATCAAGCCTCATTTGCCGGCGGCGATCTCGACCAGGGGCAAGTCATCCACCGATGTGGGGGGCGCCACCGCCGATTCAGGCAGATCGCCGGTCAATAAAAGCTGTCGTAACCGGCGCAGACGCGTACCCGCCGGAGCGTGACGTAAGGCATCGGTAACGCTCGCCGGGGTAAACACGAGTTCGTCAACATCGTATTCCTTGACCAGGACTCTCAGATCCGCGATGAGACCGACGACGGGGACCCCGTCCAGGGAACGACCCCGTTCGCTGCTATCTCCGGCGAAACCGATAATCTGGCAGTCCAATCCCCCCCAGGCCGCCAACCGTTCGACGAACTGCCGCGCCGCCTTGTCGGTGCCCACCACCAGGATCCGGCGGCGGCCCAGTCGACGACCGGATGTGGACTGGGTGAGCCAACAGGCACCCAGGCGCCAACCGGCGATCAGGATCGTATTCGATCCCCACGCCGCAGCCGCTGCGAGGCGCGAAAAATTGTAGTCGCGGAAGAAGAACACCATCGTCAGCACACCGGCAAAACCAATCGCCACCGCCAGCGCTGCCCATCCAGGGGAATATCGACGTCGGTTATACAGGCCAACCGCGCCAAAACAGGCGAGCCAGATCACCATGGGCGCGGCATAGACGAACAGCCATTGCGTCTCGGAGTAGGGTGGAGGCTCCACCCAGCGTGTGGGGTGCACGTCCAAGCCAAGACTCAGACTCGCCTGCTCGAGGGCCACAATCAGTGGCGTCAGATCGGGGTGGTAGCGCAATGTAACGGCGAGATGGACACCCAACAGGACGAGGAGTCCATCGATGGCGGGTAGCACCAGCTTGCGCGCCAGCGGTCCTATGAGTGAATACAATCCGTATAGGACAATCCCGGCATGGAGCAGCGCGACGGGAAAGAAACGATAGCGCTGGCGCATGTGTTTGCTGACAAAAATCGCCATCGCCTCGTTTTTGCGATATTGGATCCGCATCGACTCGGCGCGCCCACTTTCACCGCGGAAGTGGATGATCTCCGTCGCCGGTGTGTAGTAAATCTTCCAACCTGCTTCGCGCATGCGGAAGCACCAGTCGAGATCCTCGCCATACATGAAGTAGGCCTCGTCGAAGCCGCCCACCTGTTCAAGCACCTGACTGCGAACGATCATGCAGGAGCCGGAGAGGGCATCCACCTCGTTCACTTCTTCAGGATCCAGGTAGGTCAGGTTGTAACGCGCGAGGCGGTGGCTGCTCGGAAACAGCCGGCTCAAACCGGTCAGCTTGTAGAACGCCGCTGCCGGTGTAGGGAAACTTCGGCGACAGTCGAGCTGCAGCGTGCCATCGGGATTGAGGATTCGGCATCCGGCGGCGCCTGCCTCCGGATGTTCGTCCATAAAGGTCACCATCGTGCGTAATGTGTCGGGACGTACGATGGTATCGGAATTCAGCAGCAATACATGGCGACCGCGCGCCCGGGCGAAGGCAGCGTTGTTGGCACCGCCAAATCCAAGATTGCGCTCGTTGCGGATCAGTTCCACAGCGGGGAACTTTTCCGCCACCATGTCGGCGCTGCCATCGCGCGAGGCATTGTCGACGACGATCACCTGGACTCGAATCCCCTCGGCGGCCTCTGCCACAGTACGCAACGCCTGCTCCATGAGGTCCCGCGTGTTGTAGCTCGGGATCACGACGCTGAGATCGAATTCCGCTGGCGGCGCCTCCGCTGTGGTCACGTTACGAACCGGGTCTTCGTCCCAGCAGTCGGCGCCCGCCGAACAACAGGATCTGCTTGAGGAACAGAACGTGTTCGCGCCAGTTCAGCTTGCTGTCGCTGAACTGACGGTTGCGGAACACGAAGGGTGTCGATGTGTGCGACGTGTAACGTCCCTTCACCAGAATCTCGAGCAGAATCTTGTAACCACTCGAGGTGAGGGAGAAATCGCCTTCGATCACCTCCCGACGCAGGAAAAAATAGCCCGACAGGGGGTCCTCGGCGCCCGTGACCAGGCGTGCCAGGCCGACGCCGACAACGGAGATCATCTTGCGGTGCAGAGCCCACTTCTCGACTTCGCTGGTCTCGCCGAAACGACTGCCCATGGTCAGGTCGTGTTCGCGCAGACCGCGTACCAGCCCTGCGAGAATCGCTGGATCATGGCTCAGATCCGCATCGATCACCCCCAGATAGGGTCGATCCGACTGCTTCCAGCCCTCCATCACCGCCGACCCAAGTCCCAGTTTGCCGGCGCGATGCACAACCCGCACGGGAAAGCGCTCTTTGAGCGCATCGGCAGCTTCCCCGGTGCCGTCGGGGGAGTTGTCATCGACGATGATCAGCTCGAGCTCGATGTCGTCGCAGTCCGCCAGCAAACCGAAGATCTCCTCTGCCAGCAGGAACACATTCTGCCGCTCGTTGTAGGTCGGTGTCACGAGGGATACGGACAATTTGTCGGTCACGTCGGTGCTTTCATGATGGCATGCTAAGATCGGCGAAGTCCTGACGAAAGGCGGTTTCCACCGCCATGCGTTCGAGCCCTTCAACCAGACTGGCCGGGGACCAGCCGAGTTGTGCCTCGATGGTGTCGGTGCGCAATCCCGACCGCAGGGGCCGCGGCGCCGCCTGCCCGGCGTTGGCCGTCGTCATCGTCTCCATATGTGATGCATCAAGTCGAAAATGTTCGGCCACTTGGCGCACGAGTTGTTCTCGAGACAGGAATGTCGTGCCGCCCATGTGAAACAGACCAGAGACCCCCTGCCGGCTCAACTCGACCAACGCCCGCGCCAAGTCGTGAACATAGGTGGGATTCCCCCATTGGTCGCTTACAATCCGCATCGGTTTCCCCCGTAACAACGCGGCGAGGGGCCAGGTCACCAGATTCGGCCGCACCGAGCGTAGATGACCATACAGCCAGAGTGTGCGCACCACGAGGCCATCGACACCCGGATCCAGCAGCAGAGCCTCACTCTCCAGCTTCGTCTGACCGTATATGGAGAGTGGCCGCGTTGCGTCCTGCTCGGAGTAGGGTCCCTGCTGGCCATCAAAGACGTAGTCCGTAGACAGGTGGGCGATGCCGGCACCCACATCGAGACTGGCGGCCACGACGTGGGCGACGATCTCATGGTTGACCCGGCGCGCCAGCTCAGGCTCGGTTTCACACTGATCCACATTGGTCACGGCAGCCGTATGGATGACCCGATCCGGTCGCAGCTGACGCCACAACTCGACAACAGCGTCGACGTCGGTGAGATCGATGGCGTGACAGGGGACGTCACCCACCGGTTCTGCTCTTCGACCGCAGCCGATACAATCGATATCGGCACCCCAGTCCGTTTGCAGCAGAGAACGCCCGAGCAGACCGTGGGCGCCGGTAACGAGGAGTCTCACTGCGCCGCCTGCAAGATCAACAGCTGACGTGCTGCAGCCGCGTGTCGTCGGTCAGCCGGGATGAGCAAACGCGTCCCTTGCAGGATACGCAATGCGCGTGTTGTGTCGCCGGCGGCGGCGAGTGCTTCGGCGGCAAGGGCCAGGCCCGAGGGCATTCGATCGTCCGTGTCGTCGGGGATGGCAGTCCACGAGGCTGGCCAGGACTGCGGCGCCGCATCGGCAAAGACGCCTGCCGATTCGTCCCAGAGATGCTCATCGGTCCACACTCGGACCCGGTGCGCCGCCCGGGCGAATTCCTCCCGCCCCGTGAGGCGCGTCAGATCATCGAAAGCGAGGGCGACCAGCATCTGATCCCGCAGCAGGCCGACGGCTGCTGGCCCGCTGGCCACGTGAGCCACGGCACCATCGGCCGCCACGAGTTGCTCCAGCAACACCTCTCCTGCCGCTACAGCCTGGTGCTGTGCGGTGGCTTTCCGGTCGAGAATTTTTCCCGTCTTCAGGCAGGCCCGAATCAGCAGCGCATTCACATCGGCCTGGATCAGTGGTTCGGGACGGCGGGACAGGAAGGCGCCACGATCGACATCGAACCAATCCCTGGCGATGGTATCGAACAGTTGTTGTCCCGCACGTAGATAGTTGACACTCCCCTTGGCTGCCCGTGCAAGCACGATCAGCAATCCCGCTTGATCAGCGGCATACGCTTCGCTCCGAGGACTTTGCCAGTCGGGGCTATACGACATTGCCAATACATCCCCGTCCCATAGAGGGCTCGCCAGCAGACCATCGAGCGTCCGCTGCACCATGCGCCCTGCGCCGCCGTGATCCATCTCTGGTCGCAATTCCTGCAGGAAAAGGAGCACCTCTGCCTCGGGAAATTTGAAGGGTCCACCAAAGCCACCATATGACGAGTCATAGGCGACGACGATCGCCGCCCGCACTGCGGCAGCACTCAAAGCGTGCACATACGCCGGTGGCGGCGCCTCCTCAACTTCCTTTTCGACCACAGCGCGACGTTTCTGTAGATGTTCGTGCATGCGCGACAACAGCAGGGGCACATTCTGCCGACGGATGTCGGTAGCACGCACGATCTCCCTTCCATCCGCCAGCAGAATACTGAGGGATGGGCAACCAGCGGCCGCGTAGCGTCGCACCACAGCGGGGTGTCGGTCAGGATCGATTCTCACAGGGATGTAGCGCGTCTCCGCCTGCCAGCGGGCCAGAGGGTCATCACCGGCGAACAGACCACTGCAGCCGGTTCGAGAAGTGTACAATAATACGGGTCGTTGCTGCCGATCGGCGGCGGCGAATGCCTCAGCACTCCAGCGTTGCCAATCGACGCCGCTGTCTGGATCGGCGACAACTTGGCTAGGTTCTTCAGGTACTACCTCGATGGCTTGAGACGGGACCCCTGCGGGCTCCACTCCGGAGCACGCGACCAGCAGCATTGACGTCGCCGCCCATTTTGGTCCGCCCATATGGCGGCATGTTGTTGAGAAACAGTAGTTTCCCATATCGTGGAGCGTCAAGGTAGGGCTTTCTATATCGTTGGTGCGGACTCGATTGGAGATGTGATCATTGGTCCACTAGAGAAGAAGATACTCGGCAGCACGGGTTTGGAGGTGACGCGTATGGGGCTTGGGTGTGCCGCCCTCGGTGGATTGTATGGCCATACCGGACGAACAGGCACACGCCGTCGTCCAGCAGGCCCTCGATCTGGGCCCGAACCTGTTCGACACGGCCCCACTGTATGGTTCCGGCAAGAGCGAACAGCGAATCGGCCACGTGTTATGTCAGATCCCCCGGGACAGCTTCGTGTTGTGCACCAAGGTTGGACGCGTACTCGACCCGGTGGAACCAGGTGTTACGTTGCACGCCCATTGACGTAGCTTTGCACATTATTTGTCACCGCGTGCATCGGTGATGGGAACCGTTCTGTTCCGTGCGCGCCCTATGTGTGGAACGCCGGAACGGGTTGAAGATGGTGCGTCGGGGACGTCGGGAAAAAGGAGGTGCAGGGGCGGCGGCGCTCGTCATCGGCTGGGCTATGAGCTGGCCAACTACGCCCGGCGGCGGCATCGACGGCGGCGCCGAACAGCGTCGCAGCCCACACCGGCTGTCCCGTGGCGTGGTCTTGTAGTAGTGGAGCGGATACAGGGTGTAGCGGCCCCCCAGCGGATGGCGGCTGCAGCCCACCACCGCCAGCCGGAAGCATGGACCCGTCTTGCGATGACGATGATGATCGATGAACAGACAGCAGCGATCCGCCGCCTTGGCCTGGGCACAGCGTTGCGGCAGCACCACGGACGACGCCCCGGTGTCGTCCGGCGCGTACGGTGCAATGGCACGGGCTTGCTCTGCTCGCAAGTCTGAATCAGATTGG
>Ga0310124_10000240_pt1 | contig 36992 bp, 30 predicted proteins | sample CB11b_AW_Bot5_MG_FD_203507 | JGI IMG/M metagenome (GOLD analysis project Ga0310124, IMG submission 203507) | Marine microbial communities from Western Arctic Ocean, Canada - CB11b_AW_Bot5 | ecosystem: Environmental > Aquatic > Marine > Oceanic | place: Canada: Western Arctic Ocean | collected...
TCCTGCCGGCGCAGGACACCTTCGTGCATTCGCTTTGGATGGGCCACGACCTGCGTTCGACACGAGGCTTCTACGTCGCGCAGCGGCTCAAGTGGGAAGTGTACCGTCAGTTTGGCTCAGCGGACGCGATCGAACTACGGGGCGTGCGTGAGGAGGGCCGATTTCTGGGCTTGATTCACAAAGCAGAATACACGATGCAACTGGGATCGATGAGTCTCGTACCCCGTTGGAAAAGCGAATTCCTCAGCCGCGTTCCCGTGGCCCGATCCATACCGAAAGAAAAACAACTGACGGAGTTGCTGATGTTGGTGGCGCGCAGACCCGTGTTACGCCGAAGTCTGCTGGAGGGGGGCATCGAGTACGAATGGTTCAACCAGATGCGGGACCCGGTGCCCCCCGGGAAGGACGACGATTTTCGCGGCCTGGTCTATCTGTTGCAGCTGACGAACCTATCCGACTACCAGGGCTACCGAATCACCACCGTCGCCGGCTTTGAGGTTGCCAGGCAGATGCGGGAGAAACAGGACACGGTGACGCGGACACGCGGCTTTATCACGCTTTACGCCGGCATCGAACGTTAAGGCCGCCCGGCTGCTTCCTCTTCCTCCTTGGCGTCATCCGTATGGGTGGCATCCGACTCCGCGCTGGCCTTCTTCTCCGTGGTGTCCGCTTCTGCAGCCTCTTCCTCATGTTCGATGAGGACGAGTTTCACCCGGTCCAGACCGATGCCGAAAATGCCACCCGACGTGAGGCTGCCGGTAAAAGCGGAATCGACTCGCGTGCGGAAGACTTTGTCACCCTCCCCGGCAAAACGCACCGCGCTCGCATCCACCTCTCCCTGCACCAACTTTCCGGTCCGGTAGGTAATCTTCACAGGGCGCATTTCGCCCCCTGGTGAATCCTCAAAATGCAATCGGGTCAGATGACGTAATGCGACGCGCCGCTTCTTTCGCCCCTGTCGGAAGCGGAAGGCGTCGTCATCGCGGAAACGGATGTTGCTGACGGTGAATCGTCGGCCCCGTTCATCGACGATCGATCCTCCCACCATATCGGGCACAATTGGTATTGATTGGTCGTGGACGAACAGAATTTCCTGTACGTCTCCGAGAGGGATAAACAACGGTCCAAGCTCCGTACTGCCCGTAAGCCGGTCGCTGACATGGCTGCCGCCAGAGATGGCATCGTCGCTTGACGAATCTCCGTTGATGACGATCGTGCCTTCCTCAACGCGTCCCGTGCGCAGCGTTACCGTGATCGGCACCTCCTGATCCTGCGCTGTGCCGCCAAGGTGGATGCGCTCGATGCGAGTCAGAGCCAGCAACCGGCGCTTCCCTTTCACATAGTACTCGAGGTTCGTCGAGCCCCGAATCTCTATCTTGCGAACGGCGTAGCGTGCCCCCTTGCGATTGATGACGGTACCTTCCACGACCGCCGCCTGCAGCGCCATGGACCCTCCCAATAACAGGAGAGCGCATAGCGACAGGCGGGACAACGAAAATGGCGACATGGCAACCTTCCTCTCAGATCAATTCTGCTGCTCTAGTTCCGGCTCTGGCTGTTGCTGGCTCTCGGTGCTGATAAAGACCTGCGTGATGCGCCCGTAGTTCACCTCCACGGGCTTGATGATATCGAAGCCAGAGGAACTGTTCTCCATGCGAATCTTGTAACGCCCTTCGGGCACGATGACACGACGGACCTCGCTGGACGTCATGCCACGCCCCAGGACGGTAGACATATTCCAGTCCCAGATCAGAAAGGGCATCTGGATACCGGACAGGCCTTCACCGCCTTGAAAGTTCACTTGGAAGCGACCGACACGTACGTTGACATACACCTCCTGGCCCATCTGCACGACTACATCCTCGACGACGACATCATCCTCTATATCGGTGTTGACGACCACCGTATAGGTGCCGGGATCAAGGTCCACTGTCAGTCGATTCTTCTCCGCACCGGAGTCATATGCACTTGGCGAACGGGAGGAAACGCGCGGCATATCCTCGTAGACTTCCTCCCCGGTAGCATCATCGACGACGTAAAAATTCAACTGGTTGATACCGGCCGCCTGTAGGCTCATGCGCCCCTTACCCTCCGTGATCGGTGGTGGCATGTAGGCACTGCCCGAGCCACTGGTCGAGGCGCAGGCGGAGAGCCACACCGCCGTTAGGGCCATTGCGATCAATCTCGATCCATTCACCGTGCAGACTCCTTCGTCATGTTTAAGATGTACCAGCGGGCTTGTAAGCTAGGTTGTTTAGGTAATAGATGGGCACGGGGCTGTCAACGCGGTCTCCGTACATGTGGGCTCATTTCTCCAGACGCACCACGAGCACATGGCGTTCCGGTCCGGGATGCCGGTTGGCCCCCATAAGGAATGTCGCATCGTCATACCAGCTCTCCGGGAAGGATGCTGCTGTGGCGACACCTCGGGTCAGCAGGTTCGCCCAGAGCTCTGGTTTGTCGACAACGAAGCCACCGGGTACGACGAAAAACTCGGCACCGAGAGCGGTGAAGCTATCGAGCCTGGCCGAGGAAAACTCGGCCGGCGTAATCTGCCACCCTTTACGATTCATGTAGTACAGCAACGTGGGGCACTGCGCCCGAAAGGGTGTTGCCGCGTTATCGTCGAGATCTCCTACCAGAATCAGTGCCTCAGTTGGCAATTTCTGCTCAAGCGCCTGCCCCGCCGCCAGACAGGCCTGGTAGAAGCCATACGTAGGTGGTCGGTGATAGTCGGACACTTCGTGCGCCGAAGCCGCCAGAACCCCGGCAAAGGCAGCGGCGACCCACCAACGGCCACTGCCATGAGTCTTCGTCCACCGGGCACCCACCCACCCACCCATCACCGGTTCCCCAAGCAAAGCCGCCAGTGGGGCGGCGGCAAACAGTGCCGCCAATGGTACGAAAGGCAACTGGTAGTAGTGCAACTTGCGATTGCCCTCTGGCACCAGCAGGAGATACGCCAGCAGCCCACCAAGCCAGGCGTACAGATACCATCGTTGCCGCCCCTGTTCGTCACGCGGCCACAGTCCAGCGATGCCGGCGATCGTGAGCACACCCCCAACTGGCGTGAGCACAACGAGGAAGAAGCGGCTCATCAGACTCGACCAGAACGTCGATGTCAGCAGCAGGCCGTGCGACCACTTGTCATAACCGGTATTGCCGAAAATTCCGAAGGTGAGCCCCGACTCTTGAAAGAGGCTCAAACCGTGGCTATACCAGGCAATGGCCGGCACCAGAGCCAGTAGCAGGTAAAGCCACATCAAAGGGCGGCGAAGAAATCCCCACTCGTGGCGTGCCATGGCCAGGGCGACGAGTGGAAAACCGAGATACAGCGTCGGAATCTTGACGGCGAAACAAAGCCCTGCTGTGAGGGCCGCCAGGGCAAAGCGTCGTGCCCCCGGCTGTTCCAGCCAGCGTTGGAACAACCACAAGGCGGAAACACTCAACAGGATCATCAGCGCTTCGGGCATGACGGCTCGCCCAAAGAACCAGCTGAGGGGCAGGATCAGGTAGAGTGCCGCCGCCCAGCGAGCCAACCAGGGACCGGGGCTGAGTCGACGGCCCAGTGCATATAAGGGAACCGCCGCCAGACAGGAGAAGAGGGCGGACAACAGTCGCCCCAAGCCGTCGTGCACACCACCGGCCAGAGCATAGAGAGATCCCAGCAGATACGGATACAAGGGGAAGTTCGTCTCGACAACACCCGAACTCGTCCCACGCCAGTCGACGCGGGGACGCAGCAGGTCATACCCCTCGGTGAAAAAGTTTCGGGCCATGGCGGCGGTGTCCGCCTGGCGCCAGGCCTGGTGATCGATCAGTGGTTCATCGAAACCGATACAGCGCAGGGCGAACCCCCCGACGAGGAGGGCGGGCAACCAGGGATCGACACGCCCCGTCATGGCGGGCGCGGCTGGCCCGTGGTTCAGAACGTCCGCCAGCTGGGCGACCGTTCGTCACGATCCTCCGTCTGCGTCAAATTGATCGGTCTCACCGGCCGCTCCGTCGTGTCGTCCCAGTCGAAACCGGAAGCGGGGACGAGGTAAATATCGTAACTGCCCAGAGGTCGGCCCTTGTCGTCGGCCGCCAGTTCGCCGTCGGCACCGATGGTCATCTTGCCGGAGTACGCCAGAGCCCGGCCGTCCGGTGACCACTTGGGCTCAACTTCAAAGGTATTTTCGGCGATGGTGACGCGGACCTGGCGCGTAAAATCACCGCCGGCAACCAGCAGTTCCTGGCCGCCGAAACGCTCTGAGGCCATGGCCAGACGCTTGCCATCCGGCGACCAGGCGGGGTGCCAGTCAAAGCGTTTGTCCGCCGTCAGTTGCCGCATATTGCCCCCATCGACATCGATAACGTAGATCTCGTCGTTGCCCTCGAAAGCGCTTGATGTAAAGGCGATGCGGTCCCCATCCGGACTCCATGCAGGCTCACGCCCCTGTACCAGCTTGCGTTTGTTGCCACCCTCGGAGTCCATGATCCAGACACTGACGTCGCCATCCCGTTGGCTGACCCAGGCGATGCTGGAACCATCCGGCGACCAGTCGGCATCCGCGTCTCGCTCGGGGTGTTCGGTGAGGCGGATGCGACCCGTACCGTCTGCGTTCATCACCCAGACGTCGAAGTTGGTCATGACCTCGCCCATGGTGAACAGGATGCGCTCGCCATCGGGAGACCAACTCGGTTGCTGTTCGAAATCGCGGGTGTCCGTCAGTTGGGTGATGGTTCCCGTGGCAACATCGACGGTGAAGAGATCCCAATTGCGCTGACGTGTCAGGGTGGACGCGTAGACGATGGTCCCCTCTCGACCGAAGGCGGCATTGGCACCCGCAGGTACACTGAACTTGACCGGGTACTGACTGACACCCGTCATCGGCGCCGATTCGACCTCGAGGACCCGAGTGTCGATGTAGGAGCCGGCGACAATCGAGACCACGTATTGGCCAGCCTTGAGGTCGCTGAAGGTCGTCGCCCCGGCTCGGTTCAGACGATTGTGATGGTAGCGGAGATCGTTTGCATCCAGGCGCAGCAGCTGACCGTCGCCACCACTTATCTCCACCGTGACTTCATTAGAGCCGCAGGCGCTCAGCCACAGCAGTCCTGCCATCAGAGAAAGTAACTTCAACAGTCGATCGCTCCTTTTCATGAACCCTCCGAGTCCGCCGAACCCAATCAGCGGAACAGCTCCTTCACTTTTCCCCAGGTGGTCACCCCGACGTCGGTACGAATTCCGGCGAGCAACCCGGAGGCGGCGGCAACACGTTGCATATCGGTGCCTGCATAGACGTGTCGTGTGAGCCTGTTCTGCACCAGGATCTGGTCCTGTGATTCCTCCGCCAGTGACACCGTGTGCAGCCATTGAAGCACCGGTTCGGACAACTGATCGGCGGCTGAGAGCAGATCGACGAGAACCAGTGGCGCGAAGGAGACAGGCGACGCCGACGTTTCACGTATGCCGATCCACTCCACCTCGTCACGGCTCAACATACTGCGATATGCGTCCGTGGCGCGCTCTAGTTGCATGTCATCTGCCGGGTCGAAAAGGTAGTACACGTCGTAGGCGACGTCCTGTCTTATATGTCCAGCCGTGGAGTACGCGGGCAACACAACGAGGGCGGCGAGCAACAACATGGGATGGAATGTGAAGTGATGTCTCGAGGTGTGCCGTGCCCCGCCGTTATATCTCATTGGTAAACAGTTCGACTCGTGATTCACTCGGCTCGTAGCAGATAGCCGATGGCGATCGACCCGGCGCCCTCGATGACACGAGCCTGCGTCAGATGGTCAGCAATAACCTGCTCTACTTGCACTACGCCGACTCGTCGCGGTGGCGCCTCGCCGAGAATGGCGCCGGTATCGGGGTCACGCAGTTGCCGCCCGTGATCCCAGACCCCGTACTTGTCGCCATGCCGAATACCTTCGACGAGTCCGACGTTGATATACGCCACGGTACCATCGACATCTATGACCTTGGGTTCCAGAACCTGCAGCGACGGGGGCGGCCGAATATCCTCACCGACGCCAGCGGCTGCCTTGGCGGCCCATATCGCCAGCCCTTTACCAATCAGAGACTCACGGAACTCCTCGGAATCCCACTCCAATTCGTGCAGAAAAATAAACTGCCTATCCAGGGGAACGAAGGCGGCGGGGTTGGTGATTCCCGTGCGCCGACTGTCCTCCATACCCTCGGCGCTGACTTCGCCGGTTGGCCGACCGTCGATGGCATTGACGAGAACCAAGTTGGCGGAGACGATACCCTCGTAGTTGCGGTATCCACCCAGAGGCACGGTCGCTTGAAATTTATTCATCGTCAGTTCGTCGATATCGCCAAGCACAGCCCAGTCCGCACCCAGGAAACGAGCCAGATCAGCGGCGCGGTCAGGGTCGATCTTGCCCTGCAGTTCCTCCTCGGAAAGAAATGCGACCACCGAATCTACTGGCACGATGCGCAAGAAGCGGTTGAACTGCAGGCTATCGGCCAGTATCTGCGCCATGCCCATATGCACCGGCCAGGGACCGTCATAGTCGGAGCTATTGGAGAATGGCAACATGAGCAGGACCTGCCCAAGGGCGTTGGTGCTGTCTGCTGGCATCATGGGTCGCGCCGGACGTGGTATCTGCCTTGCAGTGGAATCTGCCGCCTCGGGCCGCACCTCAGACTCTTCCGGCATCATCAGCACCGATTTCACGGCGCTGGAGGCGCAACCGCCCCAGGCCCCAAAGGCCCCCAGTAGCAGCGCACATCGAAACAACTTATGGATCGTCATGCCGCCCTCCCCGACCGGGCCAGGACATACGGTCCCCGGGGAATCACGGCGACGGCAGCAGCCTCGCCGTGCACTCGGCGCGCCTCGGTGATACCCCTCTCCACCGACGCTACCGTGGAGAGGAGACCTTTCAGGTGCGGGCCACCATCGGCGACACCCGTACTGCACAACAGCACTCGAGCCTTGCGTAGCACCTTGCATAACTCCTGTAATTGCCACTGGTCGACGACAAAAAAATCGGGGTCCTGCAAGCGCGTCTCGAAGGACTCGGCACTCTCGGTCTCGGCCAGCAATCGGGTAAACTCGGGACCACCCAGGCCCTCGGCACAACGCGCCACAAGAATGATCGTACCGCCGGGCTCGATGATCGGTAACACCGCCGTCAATCCCTTCACCGCCTGGTAAAACGTGAGATCGAGAGGATAACCAGCACTGGTCGTGACGACGATGGGCACGGGAGTCTCGAGCCAGGCGCTGGCCTGTTTTTCGACGAAAGAGACCCCCTCCGCATGCGCTTTCTCGAGTTCTCCTGCGAAGATTCCCGTCACCTCACGACGGTCATTCATGGCGACGTTGAAGGTAAAATCAACGCCCACTTTCTGTGCCACTTCGAGTGCCTGGCGATGGAAGGGATTGTCATCTATGATGCCCTCGGCGCAACGGGGTTCTCCCATCAGCTTCGGCCCGTGGAGCACTTTCATCGTATCCACCCCCATGATGCCGGGACAGATCGCCTTGCGCCCACCCGAATAACCGGCCATAAGATGGGGCTCGATGAGGGAGGTGGCGATCTTCAAGTCCGCTTCAACATAAATGCGGTCGATCCAGATCGGTGCACCACCGGAAGTGTCGCCAAGATGGACCAGCGTATCCCGTTCACGCGCTTTGTGATTGACGATGTGGTAATTGCTGGCCACGTGCTCCCCAACGAGTCGTACGAGCTCTTCGCCCTCATTGGGTCGGTGCAGCCCGGTGCCCACCAGGATGGTGATGTCCTGGCGGGCGATACCGGCCTGTTCCAGGATGCGCAGAATCGGCGGCAGGATAGTGGCATTTGGCACGGGCCGGGTGATATCGGCAATCACGACGCACGCATTGCGCCGGCCTTGGGCCAGCGCCGCCAGCGACGGCGTGCCGATGGGATGGCACAGTGCCTGCTCAATGCGCTCGTCCATGGCTTCAAGCTCCGGTGCATCCGCCATGTGCAGGACGTGGGCATCATCGGGGACCTCTGCTTCGAGGCCATGGGCGCCATAATCAAGTGTGAGTTTCATGCGTCCTGCTCGTCGGTATCCTGTAGACAACCACGCAGATACTCTTTGAAAGCGGGACCATGTTCGGGGTCGGCGAGGGCGAAGTCGGCGAAGGCCCGATAGTAGGTCAGTGGCGTGCCGATATCGTAGCGTCGTTCTCCATCCTGCAGACGGACGCAACGCACACCGTCACCCCATTCCAGCAGTCGGCGAATCGCATCGGTGAGCCACAGTTCCCCTTTCACCCCTGGTTCGGTGGCGGCGATGGCATCGAAGATGCGCGGCGTGAAGACATACCGTGCCGCCACAGCGAGATGACTTGGTGCGGTACCGAAGGCAGGTTTCTCCACGATGTCGTCGATGGGAAAGGCGCCCACCGGATCCTGTACTGCGGGACGGATGACGCCATACTTGGAGGCCTCTTCGGGTGGCACCTCCCAGACCGCGATGGTCGCGGCGGCACCGGAGGCCTCATGATCTTGAATGAGTCGGGCGACCACGCCCTGCTTCGGCGAGGATGTGACGATCGTGTCGCCGAAACCGACGACGAAGGACTCGCCGGCGACGAACTCCTTAGCGAGACGCACCGCGTCGGCATTGCCTTGTGGGCGACGTTGGCGCACATAGAAAAAATCGACACCTCGGCCAGCGTAATCGACCTCACCCATCTCTTCCTTGTTACGAAAGCGGCGCTCGAGTTCGGGGTCGTCGTCGAAGTGGTCCTCAATGGAGCGCTTCTTGCGGCCTGTGACAAACAGAAACTTGTCCACACCCTGATCGATCATCTCCTCGACGACGTACTGCACGACGGGCTTGTGGCCCACGGGCAGCATCTCTTTTGGCTGGGACTTGGTCGCCGGCAACAGGCGGGTCCCCAACCCCGCCACCGGCAAAACCGCCTTGTTGATGGACATCGAATCCGAACTCCTTTAATTGGCCTAAAGTGTGGAAAAATATGGTATTACCGACATTTTATCAACCCACCTCAGAGCGCCTGGCCTGGCTTGCACGGAGCGGGTCGAGCCGATACTCTTTGCCGTGTAGACCAACAACCTACAGACGAAGAGATCCACCATTCAGATCCTCGATTCTGTCGAAATTGTCCCAGGGCGTGTGCGCCATGCTCTGTTCGACTTCGATGGTACCTTGTCGTTGTTGCGCGCCGGTTGGCAACAGGTGATGGAGTCGTACTTCTGCGACACTCTCGCCGCCGCCGTACCGACGACGCCACGATGCGAACATGTACAGGTCTGCCGCGAGTTTATCACCCGGCTCACCGGGCAACAGACGATCTTCCAGGCCCTCGAACTCGAGCAACACATTCGCGCCACCGGTGCAACGCCGTTGCCGGCGCACCAATACAAGGCCGAATTTCTGCGTCGGCTGCACGCAAGCATCGACCACAGACTTGAGGCGCTACGCGTGGGCCGGTTGCCACCGACGGATTTTCTCATACCGGGAAGCGTCGAGCTGTTGCAGGCACTGGGTGCCGCCCAAATCACCTGCTATCTGGCGAGCGGCACGGATCTGGCGAATGTCATTGAAGAAACAGAGTTGCTCGGACTCACGCCTTTCTTTTCCGACGATGAGGGAGGGGCGCCACGCATTCACGGCGCCCTGGAGGACTATCACAATTTCTCCAAGCGCATGGTGATCGAGCAGATCATCGCCGACAATGGTCTGTCTGGCCCCGAACTCGTCGCCTTCGGGGATGGGTTCGTTGAGATCGAAGAGACGCGACGTGTCGGTGGCATTGCGGTGGCCATCGCCAGTCGCGAGGATGGCGGCAGTGGTTGCGATCCCTGGAAGGCGCGCCGATTGCGCCAGGTGGGGGCAAACCTGCTGGTCAATGACTGGCGAGATCCAGCCGACCTTCTGCGGCAGCTGGGGATCTCGTGAGACAGCGACTGCCAAAGCGCCGTCTCGACGACCTGCTCCGTCACTTCCGCCAGCTTCACGTAGCTGTCATCGGTGACTTCTTCCTCGACGCCTACTATGACTGCGACGCAGGCCTGAACGAGTCCTCGCTGGAAACGGGACGCAACTGTTATCAAGTCGTGCGCACACGCCGCCAGGCAGGGGCGGCGGGCACGGTGGCGGCCAACCTCGTCGCCCTCGGGGTCGGCTCCGTCAGCGCCATCGGTTTCTGTGGCGAAGACGGCGAGGGCTGGGAACTGCGACGGGCGATGACGGATCTGGGTTTGCAGCAGGAGGGATTCCTGTCTGTCGCCGATCGTTTTACCCCGACCTATGCCAAGCCCTGCTACGTGGAACAGGACGGTCGTGGCTGGCGCGTGTGCGAAGAACTCGAGCGCATCGACATCAAGAATCGTCAGCCCACCCCTCGTGCATTGCAGGACCATCTCGCCACAGCCCTGGACGCCGGGATAGAGAGCTGGGACGCTGTCATCGTCGTCGACCAGGTCAGTGAAGCCACGTGCGGCGTCGTGACACCCCGCATCCGGCGCCAGCTGCGACAGCTCAGCCTCAGCCACCCTCGTACGCTTTTTCTCGTCGATTCACGGCAACGCATCGATCGATTTTTCGGGCTGCCAATCAAACCCAACCACCATGAAGCCGCCACCGCCCTCGGCACCCGGCCAGCGCGCTCGGTGCGTGCCGCCAAGGCGCAGGCGCAGCGTCTCTCCGGCCGCACACAACGACCGGTCTTTCTAACACTGTCGGAGCGCGGCATGGTGGTCTGTGCGGATGGGGAATCGTCGCACGTGCCCGGTTTCGCCGTGGTCGATCGCCCTGTGGATCCGGTGGGTGCAGGTGACTCAACCACTGCGGCCCTGGTCTGCAGCCTGGCCGCTGGTGCGTCACGGCTGGAAGCGGCCACCATTGCCAACCTCGTCGGCTCTGTCACCGTACAACAGATTGGCACCACGGGCGCCGCCACACCAGCGCTGGTGCGCCGCCGTTGGAAGGAGATCGCCCATGGCGTATCGCCGTCTTGATACAGGATCGGTGCGCGTGCAACCCCTCGCAATGCGCACGAGCAAACACGCACTGGCCGACATTCTCATAGACCCGGATGCCCCGGCGCCAGAGGCGGGCGCCATGGCCCCCGTCCTCGACCGTGTCGTGGCGGCGATCCAGGACGCCCGCGATCGTGACGCCGCCGTGATCCTGTGTTATGGGGCTCACCTGGTGAAGAATGGTCTCGCCCCTGTCGTCAGCCGTCTGTTGGCAGGGGGCTGGATCACCCACCTGGCGACAAATGGCGCCGGTGTCATCCACGACTGGGAATATGCCTACGGCGGACGCTCGGAAGAGGACGTACAGGCGAATGTCGCCCACGGCACCTTTGGCGCCTGGGACGAAACCGGAAGATTCACGCAGCTGGCCTTGCTCGCAGGCGCCGTCGACGGCATGGGATACGGCGAAAGTCTGGGCCGCTTCATCTGCGAAGAGGGCTGCAGCCTCCCCGACCTGAAGGTTTTACAACAAGAGGTGGCCGCCTGGGCGAGCGCGCCGGACGCTGATGAAAGTGTGCCGGCGCGAGCCGAGCTGCTGCGCGCCATGTCAGCCTTCGACTGGACGGCGGGCTGGCAGGCCGTGCCCCACCCGCACCGCGGCCATAGCTTGACGGCAGCCGCCTGGAAACAGCGTGTACCACTGACGGTGCATCCCGGAATCGGTTACGACATCGTCTTCGTTCACCCCATGGCGCAGGGCTCCGTGTTGGGTCGGGCTGGGGGCATCGACTTCGGTGTTTTCGCCCACGCCGTAAGTGGTTTGCAGAGGGGGGTCCTGCTGTCGGTGGGATCGGCGGTGATGGCACCGCAGATTTTCGAGAAGGCGGCATCCGTCGCCAACAATCTGCGCCTGCAGCAGGACTTGGAAAGGATCTCCCCCTTTGTCGCCGTCAACGACTTGGCGCCGATGGACTGGGATTGGTCCGTGGGCGAACCCCCAATGGACAATCCCGCCTACTATCTGCGCTTCTGTAAAAGTTTTCACCGCATCGCCACCGAGCTGGTCTACGCCGCCGGCGACAACCGGGTATTTCTGGGCGGGCTCTGGGAGCGGCTGCGTTGAACCCTCCAGTTAGGGGCTACTGAGCGGCGGCTTCGATCGATTCGGCGTACAAGGCGACCACCTGCTTGGGCACAACTTTGCGCAGACCGCGAGTCAGGGTACCATCCTCCTCGCTCAGAGCTTTCGGCAAGACGAGTATGCGTACCGGACGCTCGTGTCCAGACAACCCCGCCAGGTCTGCTTCTACCACCAGCTGTTGGCGAATGCGTCCATGCACCGGTTCGAATGTGCGCAACCCCTCGTCGTCGCCATCTACCACTGCCGGCAACTCCCCAAGATCGGTCTGCCGCGCTGCCTCCTCGACATCGACGGTGACGATGACGACGAGATGGCTCCAGGCCTGCTTGCCGGTGATGAGCAGGTGCTCGACTAAGGGGGCGCGGGAATAGATCGTTTCGAGCAATTCTGGGTTGACGAATTCGCCATTGCCGAGCTTGAATTGTCGTCCTACACGACCCCGGAAGGTCAGAAAACCCTCAACATCCATGCTGAACAAATCTCCGGTACGATACCACAGGCGCCCCGCCTCCTCTGGATCTTCGACCAATACCCGCGCTGTCTGCTCTGCATCGCCCAAGTATCCCCGCATCACATTGGGGCCACTCACCCAAAGCTCCCCTACTGCCCCCTCCTCGGTGCGATAGTCATCGCGATCTACTTCTGCCCTGGCCACCTCCACGCCATCTTCGCGCACGAGACGGATGTCGAACAGTGGCCGCCCCACGGTCCCGACCTTGCAACCTTCGAGATGGTTGGCCGCGATCAGGGGCGCGCACTCCGTTACACCATAACCCTCGAAGGCATGGATTCCGAGCACGTCCTGAAAAAAGGCCAACGCATCCGGATCCGCCTTGGCGGAGCCGACAACGAGCAGACTCAACTGACTGCCGACCCGCTTGCTGAGTTGATCTTTGATCGCACCAACAACTCGGCCTCCCACGGTCTTGTCCACAAGATGATCCACCACCCCCGCCTGGTTGCGCGAGAGCTTGGAACGGGCCCGCACGGCGCGATCCACAAGGCGACCCTTGAAGCCACCCGCGTCGATCTCCTTACGCACGTTAGCGAAGACCTTATCCAGCACGAGTGGCACGGTGAGGAAGCCATCCGGCTCCGAGAGGCGGATGTCGGCCAGGACACGATCCGGAGAACGCGCCAGGTCGAGAGTCCAGCCCTTGGCGAGGGGGTAGTAGATATTGAGGATGCCCATCGCGTGGTAATCGGGAGCAGACTTGAAGAAACGAAAGTCCTCGGCAGGACTGATCTTGTCCCACACGGAGCGCACATTGGCAACGATGTTGCCATGGGTCTGCACCACCCCCTTGGGGAGCCCGGACGATCCAGAGGTGTAGAGAATTTTCGATTCATCCTCGGCGCTGACCTGCACCTGAGAGGTGGTTCCATTCCCACCCCCGGCCACCAGCTCCGCCCAGCCGGTGCCCTCCCCCTCTGTGCCCTCCGTACGGATGATCTGTGGCGACTGGGACAATGCGGGACGGATCAACCGATACTGCTCAAGTCCCTTGTCATCGACGATCAGACAGACGACGGCTGACTGTGAGATGTTATGTACGAGAATCTCAGTCGAGGATTTGTGGCAGAGCGGCACCGCCGTCAGACCGGCGCGATCGGCAGCCAGAAATGCGAGGATCGGTTCGTACCCACCATCGGTGAGAATGCCGATGCGTTGCCCCTTGCACAGTCCGAGTGCTGCCAGACCGGCGACGAGTCGGTCTCGCTGTTGGTGCAGATCGGCATAGGTGCATGGCACGTAACCGAGGCCGTCCGGGCCGCGCTCGAGCCGGCGCACGGCCGCCTTGTCCGCATGGCGCTCGAAGCTTTCTTCGAGCAGATCGTTGAGCGTTTCCATGTTGCCCTCGGTTATTCCTGTGTAAGGTTGCGCGGCAGCTGGTATAGTAGCCGCAACCCCCGGGGTCGGCAATGGCACCCCCAGGCTTGCGCAAGGTGTTGTTTTCTTGTTACGTAGAACTGACTTTGAAGCGCTTCAAGGAAGCGATCAGAACTGGGCACTTGAGATATACGGAATGCCTGCCTTAGTTCTTTGTCAGGAACCTTTCTTGCCCCTTTGTGTGGTTGCCCAGTCGAAAAATCATGGCTGACGAAAATCCCTCCGCCAAGCAGAAACAGTCGATGCCCGTCGCCGTAAAACGGGTAGCCAAGATTGCCGAATTGGAACGCAATCAAAAGGAAGAACTCGAGGAGATCGCCGAGTTGCAGCGGAAGCTGGCGCTGAAAACAACGGTCGATGTGGTCAGTGACCTGTTTCGGTGTCGAGATCCGTATCGGTGAGCAGACCGAACTGATCCGCGAAGATTGCGATCGATGCAGCTACAAGCTTATTATCGACGAAGACGAACAGAAGATCCAACAGGACCCTCCTGAAAAACACACCGCGCTTCAATTGACCCCTCGCCAGCAACCTGCTGCCATTGGCGGTTTGCTGGATAGCCCCGGATCCGTCCCATGCGTCACGTTGTCTATCTACTCGGCTTGAGCCTTGGCTCGATATCGATTGTTGCCGCGCAGGACGCTGGGTCGGGCGCACGGTATGGCGCAGCGGATCGACAGAAGATGAGCCGGCAATACAGTGCCAGTATGGGTTCGGTAACCGTTCAGGACCGCCAACTCTATCGGTTGAGCTTGCGTCCGGAAATCCCTTTGGGCAAACTCGCCGTCGCTTTCGACATCGAACTTTTTGTTGGCGAGGACGGTGACTTTCAGAGCCGTGGTTGGTCTTTCGCGACCACAGCGGAAACCTTCGACACCTTCCTGCGCAAAATTTACTACGTGCGATACGGTAAGCCTGGTGACCCTGTCTTTGTTCGTGTCGGCGCGCTCGATCGCGTCACACTCGGTTACGGTCTGATCATGGACCGCTATCGCAACACGCTGCAGTATCCGGGTGTCAAAAACACGGGAATCCGTTTCCAACTGGAGCAGATGGGGGGCAGCAACTTCGGCCTGGAGGGCATGGTCAGCAACTTTCAGGATCTCGAAGAAGGGGGCGCACTGGTCGGGCTTCGGCTGTTCAATCGGCCCATGCCGAAACTGGAAGTGGGTCTGACATACGTCGTCGATCTCGATCAATACGCGGGCCTGCTGGACCGTGACGGGGATGGCTTCCCCGACGATGTCGATGCCTTCCCGGAGAATGAGGATCTGGCCCTGGACAATGACGGCGATGGCGTGTCGGACGACTTCGATGCTGACGATGACAACGATGGGGTGATCGACATCGATGACGGCAGCGGCCTGCCACTCGCGATCAGACAGGGTTTGGCCGACTTCGAAGGAGATGACTTTGCCGTCGATCGGGATGTCCGTCGACGCACCCCCTTCAACAAGACCCGGGTCGGCTCCGACCCCTTTGGCATTTTGGGCCTCGACTTCGGCTATCGCTTGTTGGAGAACAAACAACTGAGTCTGATGATCTACGGTCAGATGGCAGTGATGATTGACGACGACGACGAACTCAGCCCCGCCGCTGCCGACTCACAGGGCGTCGCACAGGGCAATCGCCAAGCCGAAGGATTCGGCGTGATGGTCCCTGGAATCTGGGCGAAGATCGGTCCCTTCGACGCCCGTCTCGAGTACCGCCACTTCCAGGACGATTTTGACGCCGGTTACTTCGACAATCTGTACGACTTGGACCGCGCCCGCCTCGATGCCGCAACCGGTCGAGCCCAGCCGAAGGACGCGCGTCTGGGACGCGGTGAGAGTCTCGATGGTGTCTACGGGCGATTGGTAACGGATCTTTTTGGTCTGGCCCAGGGGGGCGCCGATTACCAGCACATGGTCGGCGCCGGCGAACCGATGCGCCAACTCCACGCCGAAGCGGATCTGTCACCGCAATTGTTGGCGGTGGTGCCACGATTGCGGCGGGCCAGCGTCTACTACCAGAAGAACAACATTGGCACCAGCCTCGACGGCGATAGCACGCCGAACTCGGAGGACGGATTCTTCGAGTCTACGGAGGACACATTCTACGGCTATGACGTCGGTTTTGAAATGGCCGGTGGCGTCGCCGTCGTCTGGGACACCCGCTTTCTGTTCGTCCGTGCCGCCGATGGCCGACTCGATCGTCGCAAGGTGATGTCTATCGAGACCGTGTTCAGCTTTTGAAGATCACAGATGTCACCGCCCACGTTTTGCGTCTGCCCGAGGTAACGGCGGACTGCGACGGCACCCAGGACACCTGCCTGATCCGCATCGACACCGACGAGGGGTTCACCGGCTGGGGCGAGGTCGATTCGGCGCCGACTGTGGTTGCCGCCATCATCGAGGCCCCCCTGTCCCACCAGATCGCCAACGGCCTGGCCAATGCCCTTGTCGGCTTGGACCCCATGGCCCTGGATGTATGCATGGCGGCCATGGCACAAGCCGCCAACTATTACGGTCGCACCGGCGCGGGGTCGCATGCCATGGCGGGCGTCAACCTCGCCTTGTGGGACATCGCCGGGAAGGCCAATGACTGCCCCATCTACGAGTTGCTCGGCGGGCCCCACAAGAAACGTTTTCGCGCCTACTGCTCCATCCTCTTCGGCGACACGCCGGAGGCCACCTACGAACTTGCCCGCAAGCACGCGGACCTGGGATTTACGGCGATCAAGTTCGGTTGGGGTCCCATGGGCCAGAACGAATCCCTGGACGTGGCACTGGTACGCGAGGCCAGGCGTGGCGCTGGAATTGACGTCGACATTCTCGTCGACGCGGGACAGGTGTGGGATTGGAAGACGGCGCTGACGAGGGCGCGGCAATTTCAGGAGTTCAACATTTTCTGGCTGGAAGAGCCCCTGCATCCCGAGGACGTTGCCGGATATGGACTCCTGAGCGATGCCAGTCCCGTGCCGATCGCTGCTGGCGAAGCCGAATCTCGCTACGTTGACTTTGAACGACTGATGCGAGAGGGTCGCCTCGATTGGATTCAGCCCGATCCCGGTCGCTGTGGCATCAGCACGATGGTCGAGGTAGGACGACTCGCACACCGAATGCACACCCGCGTCGTCAACCACAGCTTCAAAAGTGGCATCACGATCTCTGCCTCTTTGCACGCCTTGGCCGCCGTGCCCCATGGCGAGATTTTCGAATTTTGCATGGCTGATTCACCGCTGCGCCACGAATTGACCCGGGAGCGGTTCGACATTGACGATGAGGGCTTCGTCCACGTCCCCGAAGGCCCCGGCCTCGGTGTCACCATTGAGCAGGACACGATCGCGAAGTATCGGGTCGGCTAGTCGCTAGCTTCATGATACAGACTTCCGGGACTCCCATGCTCATCGTCGATGGCCATCTCGATCTCGCCTTCAACGCGCTCCACAATCGGCGCGATCTCACGCAGAACGTGCAGACCCTGCGCGAGCGGGAGGATATTTACCGCGACGGTGTAGGACCGCAGAACGCGCATCCCGATGCGATGGGCAAAGAAGCGAGCGTCGGCGATGTGGGCGTCGCGACCGTTGCCTTACCCGAACTGCGAGCCGCACAGGTGGGGGTCGTCATGTCGACGATCATGGCCCGCGTGCAGATGCCGACAGGTTTTCTCTCCGACGGCACACGCACGCAGGCGGCTGCCCATGCCATCGGCCAGTCGCACCTGCACTACTACAAGGCCTTAGAGCGTGCCGGCGAGCTCAGATTCATTCGGACCTGCAGCGATCTCGAAACGGCCGTCACCGCCTGGCACAGCCCCGCCCTTGACGAGGGCCTGCGACAGGCCACACCCATCGGACTCGTGCTCAGCATGGAGAGCGCCGACCCCATTCTGGGACCAGATGACGTTTCCGCCTGGTATGCGGCCGGTTTGCGTTCCGTAAGCCTCACCCACTTCGGCAGCAATACCTGGGGCCACGGGACCGGCACGAAGGGGGGACTGTATGCCTGCGCCTACCCCCTGCTCGACGCCCTGCGCGCCAGCGGCATTGCCCTGGATGTAAGCCATGCGGCGGATCTCGCCTTCTGGCAACTGCTCGATTATTGGGATGGCCCCGTGCATGCCAGCCATTGCATGTGTCGCGCCCTGGTCCCGGGGCAGCGCCACCTGTCGGACGATATGATCAAGGCGGTCACCGAACGTGGGGGTGTCATCGGCATGGTCTTGGCGGAGCCCATGTTGAACCCCGATATCAACTTTGACGACCTGTCCAATGCCCCCGCCCATTCAACACGCCCCATGGCGGCCATCGGCGATCATATCGATCACATCTGCCAGCTCACCGGCAGCATCGACCACGTCGCCCTGGGATCCGATCTCGACGGCGGCTTCGGCCGCGAGTGGGCGCCCGTCGACTATGACACCGTCGCCGATTTGCAGAAACTGCCGGGGCTGCTCGAGCGACGTGGCTTCAGCAGCGATGATGTCGCCGCGATCATGCACGGCAATCTGCTCACCTTCCTGCGTCGGATACTCCCCTGATGGAGAGCCTGCCCCTCATCGTTGACAGCCACCTCGATCTCGGCTTCAGCGCGCTGCAGATCAACCGCGATCTGACCTTACCCGCAGCCTCGGTGCGTGTGCAGGATACCGTGGATACCCAGCAGAATTACGGCAGTTGTACCGTGACTTTGCCCGAGTTACGCAGCGGACGGGTCGGCATTGTCTGTGGCACGGTGATGTCCCGCCTCGATCCCGATGACCGGGGTACGCGCACCGGGATGTACCATCAGCAACAATGCCACGGGGTCGGCAGAGGGCATCTGGCTTACTACCAGGCCCTCGAACGGGCCGGTCATATCAGGATCCTGCACGAATGCAGTGAACTGGATGAATTGGCCACCCTCTGGCAACGCGCCGAGGTCAGCGCAGATGGCCTGATGGGACCGCCAATTGGTCTCGTGTTGTCCATGGAGAGTGCCGATCCGATTCTTGATCCCGATCAGGTGCCGGAGTGGCACTCTCTCGGCCTGCGCATGGTCAGCCTGTCACACTACGGCACCAGCACCTACTCCCATGGCACCGCAACCGAAGGGGGATTGCTGCCACCTGCCGAGCCGCTTCTGAAGGCATTGCGGGCGGCGGGTATCCTGGTAGACGTCACGCACCTGACCGACCAGGCGCACTGGGAATTGATGGATATCTATGACGGTCCGGTCTGCGCCAGCCATCACAATTGCCGCGCCCTGACGCCGGGGCAACGGCAGCTGACGGATGACATGATTCGCTCCATTACCGAGCGTGACGGAGTCATCGGCACCGCCTTTGACAGCTGGATGCTCGACCCGGGTTGGCAGCGCAGTCTACTCGCCTGCGAGCAACAATCAGGTGCCACCCTGGAGACGGTGGTCGATCATATCGATCACATTGCCCAACTCACCGGTACCAGTCGGCATTGTGGCATCGGCACCGACCTGGATGGCGGCTTCGGCACCGAACAAGCCCCGCGCGACTTGAACAGTATCGCCGATCTGCAGAATCTGCTCCCCCTGCTGACCGACCGGGGCTTCACAGATGACGATGTGACTGGCATTCTTTCAGGAAACTGGCTGCGCCTGTTGGGTGAACACTGGAAGGATACGCTCTGACGGATCCAATACATGCATTCAACCAGCAACTTGGCCTCGAATCCAGACCATCCATGGATTTGAGGCCTATTTTTTCCCTAAGTTTTCATTTATATAGGTCGGTGAGTGAATTTGAGACGTATTTTGTCTATTACTTGCCATATTACATAAGAAATAATTTGCGGATATGATCGTTTAGTTGATATTGTTCATGTGGCTGGTTACATAATGTACGGTTATATCGACCCTTAGTGGGTCAATTGGAGGTCTAGCTGATATGAGAGGCGCTGACGCGGTTATCAAGGCGCTTGAACGCCAGGGGGTGGAATACATCTTCGGCCATCCAGGCGGTGCTGCCATGCCCATTTTCGACGCCCTCGTCGATACGGATAAGATCAAGTTCGTGCTCACACGGCACGAGCAAGGCGCTACCCATATGGCGGATGGTTACGCCAGAGCCACCGGCAGACCGGGGGTAGTGCTCGTCACCTCGGGGCCGGGTGCGACGAATACGATTACGGGGCTGCTCACGGCGCAGATGGACTCAGTCCCCATCATCGTCCTGACGGGCCAGACGATTTCTCCCATGCTTGGCAAAGATGCGTTCCAGGAGGCTGACGTCTTCGGGATATCCATGCCCGTCGTCAAGCATTCGTATCTGGTCAAGAACGCCGATGACATCCCCCGGGTGATGATGGAGGCTTTTCACATCGCCGACAGCGGCCGCAAGGGACCGGTTCTGATCGATCTGCCAAAAGATGTCACCTCCGCCCAATGTGAGAGTGATTTCCCCGAGCGCGTGTATCTGCCCGGATATAATGTGCGCTCCAAGGCAGACCCAACCGCACTCGAGGAAACGGCCCGTCTGATTCGTGCCAGCCGACGTCCCCTGCTCTACCTCGGGGGTGGCGCCGTCGCGTCAGGCGCCCACATGGCGGCCAAGGCATTTGCCGAAAAGTTACAGATGCCGGTGACCAACACCTTGCTCGGTAAGGGTGCCTTTCCGGAACAACATCGATTGTCGGTGGGCATGTTGGGTATGCACGGAACCGCCTATGCCAACAAGGCCGTCGTCGGCTGTGACCTGATCATGTCCGTCGGTGGCCGCTGGGATGACCGAATCACGGGCAAACTCGAGGCATTCTGCCCGGACGCGAAGAAGATCCACGTCGATATCGACCCCGCCGAATTCGGCAAAGTCGTCATGCCAGATGTTTTTCTGCAGGGCGACGCCCTCGAGGTGTTGGAGGAATTGATCCACATGGTCGAGCCCCTCGAGACCGAGCCGTGGCTCGCCCAGATCGACGAATGGAAGGAGAAATTTCCCCTGAAGTATGGGCGCAAGGGGGGCTTGAAGATGCAGGCCGTCTTCGACCGTGTATACGAACTGACCGCAGGGCGGGCGGTGGTGGCCACCGATGTCGGCCAGCATCAGATGTGGGCGGCGCAGTTCTACAAGACCGCTCACAACCGGCAGTGGCTGTCCTCGGGAGGCGCAGGGACCATGGGCTACGGTTTCCCCGCCGCGATAGGCGCACAGTTTGGTCGTCCCGATGACACGGTCATCTCCATCTCGGGAGATGGGGGCTTCCAGATGACGATGTCGGAACTGGCGACGGCGGCGATTCACAAGCTGCCGTTGAAGATCCTGATCATGGACAACGCCTACCTGGGCATGGTCCGTCAGTGGCAGCATCTGTTTCACGACAATCGGCTATCGGGCGTCGATCTCGAAGGCAACCCGGATTTCATCAAACTGGCCGCTGCATATGGCATTGAGGGCTGGCACTTGAAACGGACTGCCGATATCGACAAGATTCTGACGAAGATGCTCGAATACAATGATGGTCCGAGCATCGTCCACTGCCACTGCGAGAAAGAGGACGACGTGTATCCCATGATACCTGCCGGCGCGCCGCTGCATGAGATGTTGCTCGAAGCGCCAAAACACAAACTTGCCAAGCCGACTGGGAGCACGTGATCGTCATGACACAGACCCCAACTCCACCCCTGACAAATGGCTCACGGGGCAATGGTCGCGGCGGCGACACGGCTGTCGCCGAAGCCGCCTACCAGCGCAATCTGGGAGCCGGCCAACAAGTGCGGCGAACGACGATCGGTCTGCTGGTCAATGACCAGCCGGGCGTTCTGGTGCGCACGAGCCAGGTCTTCAGTCGTCGAGGCTACAACATCGAGTCCCTCGTCGTCTCCTCCGCTCATGTCATACCTGGCACCTCGCGCATGACGATCACCTGTTCAGGACCGGCGGACGTACTGCATCAGATCATCCTGCAGTTGGACAAACTGGTCGATGTCATCCACGCCCACGACCACACCGACGATGACGCCGTCACCCGTGAACTGGCATTGTTCAAAGTCGCATGCTCAGTGGTCGAACGCAGCGAGATCCTACAGATCACCGAAGTCTTCCGCGGCAAAACAATCGACATCACCGATGAAACAATCACCATCGAAGCGACAGGCACCACCGAAAAAATGGATGCCCTGGAAAAGATGCTGGGCAAGTTCGACCTGCGAGAGATGGTACGAACAGGAAAAGTGGTGATGGCGAGGGGTACTGAAATCACCTGAACCACTGATCGGGTTTGCGCAGCAAACCCGCAGACAGGCGCGTAGCGCCTGTCAAACTCTCAAGAACGGGGAGAGCGGGACAATTTCTATCCCGCTCTCCCCGTTCCTCGTTCAAAAATCCATTCCCAACTGCACGTACGACAGCCGACCCACCTCGGGCGCGCCAATAAAGGCACGATATCTTTCGTCGAGCACGTTGTCGAGATTGGCCAGCAGGTAGAGTCCATCGGCCATAGGTAGATCATATCGGGCACTCAGGTCAAGCGTCGTATACGAATCCACCGCCCCCACGTAGACACCAGAGTTCATCGGGAATTCGCCGTTGTAACGTAGCCGGGCACCCAGCCGAAGGTCGTACTGCGGCAGATCATACTTTGTTCCGACCTTCACCTTGTGCTTTGGCGCATTCAGTGCCACGTCGCTGATCCCTCCAAGATTTTCGAAGAAGTCGTCGTTGACGAAGGAATAGTTGCCACTAAAGCTGAGGTTGTCGGTGGCGTAGTAACCGAGGGCGAGGTCGAGACCGTAGAGTGTGACGTCACCAAAATTGCGATACGTGAGAAGCACGGCCGTCGGATCGTAGGCCTGTTCAGGCGATACCGTGCCGAAGGGAATCTGTGCAGCGCCAGTGGCAAAAATCGTAGCCAGTTCGTCAGCAGCGGTACCATTGTTGTTGGCAGCGCTTACGCCAGGGATCGACACCTGATCCAGAGCCCCGAGAACAGAAGCGGCCAGTGCATTGGCGGGATCTGACAGAGACTGGTGCAAGGCGGGTACGAGAGCGGCGCCAAGCGCCGTGGGGTGCAAGAACACATTCGGCGTCTCTACTGCCAGCGGTCCGACAAAGTCCTCCACGTCTGAGCGATACAGATCGGCGGCGACAACCAGCTTCTTGCCGACGATTCCCTTGTATCCCACCTCTAGCGTCTGGGTGATGGTCGATCGTGACCGTGGTACATCGAAGGCATCGGCGACAGGATCGAACCCGGAAGTCTCGAGATTCAGTTTGAGAATGGAATTGGTCAGTCCGGGCAGCTGTTGTGGTATGAGAGAAGGCAACGCCGCCGTTACAAGGGCGGCTTGTGCCTGACCCGCGGCCTGCGCAGCGTCAGCATCCATTCCGGCGGCGATCAATTGCTGCGCGATCAAGCCAGGGGCCAACGACTCGAGGACGGGACCAAACTGGGCGAGCACAGCGTTACGACCGATCCCCCACTGTACGTTGGTGACGGTGGGGTCGTCGAGAGGGATGTAACCGTCGGCATCGACGGAGCCAGTCTCTCCGGGTACCAGTCCAAGGCTGTTGAGGAAGGGCTGAAAGGAGGAGCGATACATGGGCCGGCCCGCAGCACTGCGGCGAAAGGTGAAGCCCTCGGAGAATCCGCTTCGGTAGGTCCCCTGTGCGCGAACATCGACATTGGGGCTGAAACCGAAAGTCGGCGTGAAGGCCTCCAGGGGTGCGAAAGCCCCCCTCAGAGCCAGCAGGTCGAGATAGAGATTGTTCGTCGTCGGCGTCGAAAATGCACGGTTGTAGGTAAACCGCAGAGACTGGCTCTCCGCCAGTTTGTAAACCAGCGCACCGCGGGGTGAAAATTCGGCATCATCGAGGCGGTTGTGCTTGTCATAACGCAAGGCCAACACCAGATCCAGATCGTTACGCAGTGCCGTCTCGCCCTGCAGATAGGCGCCATACTCGTCGATGTCGTCGTCATTCTCGTTGTTGCCAGTGATCGTGCCCTTGGTCTGTGGTCGCGTGAACAATGCGTCCACACCATAGACGAATTGGTAGCGGCCACCGAGTTGTGCCGCGTGCTGCACCTGAAACACGTCCATCGTCGACTTGTCGATGATGGGTGCCCCGGAACGCAGCAGGTAGGTATCCTGCGCGTCGCTCCAGTTGTGATAGAACTGCGCGAACCAGTCTTGGTACAGCAGACGCGTCTGCACGTAGTTGGATGCCCAATCCTGCCCCTGCCCGGCACCGAGGCCGGTGAGCTCGATGTGATCACCCTGGTTGTAGCCATAGCTGACGATGGCGCTCAAGTCCTCGGTGGGCCGAAAATCCACGCGTGCCTCGAGACTCTGACGTTTTATATCGAAGTCCCGTCTGCCGATCAGCAGACCCGCCTCGGAGGCTCCCGCATCCAAAGCCGCTGCACGGGCTTCAACCTCCACCGGGTCGGTGTATTTCCAGTCTTCTCCCTTGTAGTACTGGGCCGAAATCTTGTAGGCAAGTTGCGGGCTTATGACCCCTGCGTGGCGCAGTGTGCCTTTGGCGAGACCGCGCTCACCGGCGCCAAAAGTCACAGAGGTGCCCGCCGATTCGAAGGGCGAATGCGTGATGATGTGCATGACGCCGTTGGCGCTATTCGGACCATAAAGAGCCGCCCCGGGACCAAGGACGATTTCGATCCGCTCGATATCTTCGTTGGTGATGGGAATAAAATTATGCACGTTTACGCGCAAAGAAGGAACATTGGCGATGCGATTGTCCATCAACGTCAGCATGGCGCCACTGAAAATATTGTTGAACCCACGGGTGACGACGTTGCTCTGCACCAGTCCGGTCTGGGCGAAATCGATGCCGGGTTGATCGCGGACGAGACCGGCGACGGTGAGCACGGAACGATTGGCGATATCTTCGGCTTCCACGACCGAGATCGAGGCGGGCGCATCCAGCACCTTCTCATTGCTGCGTGAGGCACTGACGACGGTCAACTCCAGATCGAGCAGAGCGGCTTCCAGCGTGATCACCAGGTTGGCACCCGAAGCACCGACTTGCACCGCACTCCGAGACGTGGTGCGGAAGCCAACGTGGGAGACACTGACGGTATAGCTGCCCCGCGGCAGGTCGCGGATGACAAACTCTCCTGACATTCCTGAGACCGCCCCAGCGGCCCGTTCCAGCCCGCCTCCGGTGACGGTGACATTTGCCCCTGGGAGTGCCACCCCATCAGTGTCGGTGATGCTGCCTGTCAGTTCGGCGGCATCGGCAGTTATTGCCGCGAGCCAAATACAAACGAGAATACTGCGAGCGATCCGGGTCATTGGCGTCGTCTCCCTGTTCCAATAGAAAAGCATGGGTTGGTCAACACATGCCTAATATAAAGCCCTTGACGCGGGTCACGTCGAGTCCCTTGCAGGGCTCGGAGTTGAATCCGAAGTTTAGCGCTTCGTCCTCAAACGATTGATATGACATGACCGAAAAACTCAATCTCGCCCTCATCGGCTGTGGGGCTATAGCCCGCTACCATCTGGATGGCATCCTCGCCGGACAGGGCCGGCTCTGTGTCACCACCGTCGTCGACAACGACCCGGACAAGGCGGCAGCCTTCGCCGCCGAAACGGGCGCCACCCCCTTCCCCACCATCGAGGCGGCCTTGAGTGACGGCGATTTCGACGCCGTGGACATCATGCTGCCCCACGACCTGCATGAGTGGGCGGCAACGACCTGCCTGGCGGCAGGTAAGCATGTGTTGATGGAAAAGCCCATGGCTCCCGACCTGGAGGCCTGCGACCGAATCCTGGCTACCGCCGAGAACTCCGGTCGCACTTTCATGATCGCCGAGAATGCGCAGTACTGGCCGGAGATCGTACGCGCCGCCAAACTCATCGAGGACGGTGCCATCGGTGACATCATCACGGCACGGGCGGCCTTCGTGGTGCAATTCGACGAATACTGGTTCCCCGACCGCAAAGCCTGGCGTTACGACCGTGAACGCACCGGGGGTGGTATTTGCATCGACGGTGGTTCGCACTGGATTCGCCCCCTGCGAATGTGGCTGGGCGAAATCGACGAGGTCGTAGCCATCACCGGCAATCCACTTACAGCGATGCAGGGCGAGTCTTTGTGTCGCTCCCTGCTTCGTTTCCAGTCCGGCATCGTCGCCTCCTTCGACGCGATGATGATCGATACCATTCTCGCCCCCGAACCATGGTGGCGTGTGACCGGTACAAAAGGCGAGATCCTCATCGACGGTGCTTTCGACGGTGGACTGAGACTGTACGACACCGACCACCCGGACGGCATGCGCGTCATGGAGCCAGCTGGATACCCTCGTTCCTTCGACCCAGAACTAGACGATTTCGCCCGTGTCATCCTCGACGGTGACAAACCCGCCGCACCAGCCAAACACTCCCTCGGTGAGCTACGCACCGCCCTCGCCCTATATCGTTCCGCTGAATCAAGGTCGTGGGAGAAAGTCTGGTAACGTCCGCATACCATCCATCGCGCGTCGTTCATCGGCTCAGGGCCACCAGAATTGTTATGATCGGCCATGAGCTCATTCGCGCAGTTCAGCGAATGGCGGGGCGAGGCGCTTGAACCACCGATGATTTATAAAAAGCCGTCGAGCGCCGCCGCCGTCTTGCAGCCCCCTATAGTATTAGGTATATTTTCAGTATTAGGCATATTTTCCTTCCTGAGCGGGGCCCATGGACCATGCATGAGCGCCCTTTTTGTTTTCATCTTGAACGCCCCTATGAACATCCTGTCACCCTCGGTCCGGGAGCTTCGGCTGCTGACCCCATCCCTGTGTTGAATCGACGAATGGCTAAGAAGGCTTCTACGAAAAAATTCATCTATCAGTTTGGCACGGCCCACACAGAGGGAGACGCCAGTTATCGAGAACTGCTCGGTGGCAAGGGCTCCAACCTTGCGGAAATGTCCAACCTCAAGCTGCCCGTGCCAGCCGGCTTTACGATAAGCACCGAGGTCTGCACGTACTACTACAACCATGGCCAGAAATATCCAACAGCGCTCGCCAATCAGGTACGCGTGGCGCTCACCGCAGTGGAAAAGAAGATGGGCGCCACCTTCGGTGACCCGAAGAACCCGCTGCTGTTGTCGGTTCGCTCCGGCGCCCGCGTGTCCATGCCGGGCATGATGGAGACCGTCCTCAACCTCGGTCTCAACGACGAGATCACGGAGGGTCTGATCGAGAAGACGGGGGACGCCCGATTCGCCTACGATGTCTATCGCCGTTTCATTCAGATGTATGGCGATGTCGTGATGGGGCTGCGTCCTGAGGGAAAAGAGCATGACCCATTCGAGGTCCTGCTGGAAAAGAAGAAGGCCAAGCGTGGCGTCGAGATCGACAATCAACTCACTGCCGATGACCTCAAGGAGTTAGTCGGTGAGTTCAAGGCGGTCATCAAGAAGCGCCTGAAGCGCGAATTCCCAGATAACCCGGAGGAGCAGTTGTGGGGTGCCGTGGGCGCCGTCTTCGGCTCCTGGCAGGGAGCGCGCGCCATCCGCTACCGTGAACTCGAAGGCATCCCCCACGGCTGGGGAACGGCGGTCAACGTGCAGTCCATGGTCTACGGCAATATGGGCGACGATTGCGCCACCGGTGTCGCCTTTACCCGCGACCCCTCCACTGGCGAAAACAAGCTCTACGGCGAGTTCCTCATCAACGCCCAGGGGGAGGATGTCGTCGCCGGCATTCGCACACCCGAGCCGATGATTGAATTGAAGAAGCTGATGCCCAAGGCCTTCAAGGAATTCGAGGCTGTCTGTGGGCGACTGGAGAAGCACTATAAGGACATGCAGGATCTCGAGTTCACCATCCAGAACGGCCATCTGTGGATGTTGCAGACTCGTAGTGGTAAGCGCACCGCCGCCGCCGCTGTCAAGATCGCCGTGGACATGACGCGTGAGAGACTCATCGGACAAAAAGAAGCCCTGATGCGGGTCAATCCTTCGGATCTCGACCAGTTGCTGCACCCATCCTTCGACCCAGCAGCCCGCCGGCATGTCATCGGCACGGGTCTGCCCGCCTCCCCCGGTGCTGCCACGGGTCAGGTCGTGTTCCATGCCGAGGAGGCCGAAGAGCTGGCTGCCAAAGGCGAAAGAACCATCCTCGTGCGCCTTGAGACATCCCCCGAGGACATTGGCGGCATGCACGCCGCGCAGGGCATCCTGACCGCACGCGGTGGCATGACATCACACGCCGCCGTCGTCGCCCGTGGCATGGGCAAGTGTTGCGTTGCTGGTTGTGGGGCGCTGGGTATCGACTACGGGAAGGACCTGTTCACCGCCGGCGGCAAGACCGTGAAGAAAGGGGACTGGATCTCCATCGACGGTTCTTCTGGCGAGGTCATGCTCGGCCAGGTTGCCACGACGGAAACCGCTCTGTCGAAGGACTTCGAAGACCTCATGAAGTGGGCGGACCGTGAGCGACGACTGAAGGTGCGCACGAACGCCGACACACCGCACGATTCAGTTGTGGCGCGAACCTTTGGTGCCGAGGGCATCGGCCTCTGTCGTACGGAGCACATGTTCTTCGAGGGCGACCGTATCGATGCCGTGCGCGAGATGATTCTCGCTGAGGACGAAGCCGGACGCCGCAAGGCGCTGGCAAAACTGAAGCCGATACAGCGTAAGGACTTCGAGGGCATCTTCAAGGCCATGAATGGGCTTCCTGTCACCATCCGCCTTCTCGATCCACCATTGCACGAATTCTTGCCGCATGAGACCGCTCAACAGCGGGAGATGGCCAAGAACATGGGGATCTCTCTGGCACAGGTGAAGGCAAAGGTCGACTCCCTGCACGAATTCAACCCTATGCTCGGCCATAGAGGTTGTCGTCTCGGTATCACCTACCCGGAAATCTACGAGATGCAGGTTGAGGCCATCATCGAGGCCGCCCTCAACTCGAAGAAGCGCAAGATCAAGGCATTGCCTGAAATCATGATCCCGCTGGTAGGCACCGTCAAGGAGTTTTCTTATCTCAAAGAGATGACGGACCGAGTCGCCGCCCAGGTCATGAAGAAGAAGAAGGCGAAGGTCAACTACATGGTGGGCACCATGATCGAGATCCCTCGTGCCGCCCTGCTGGCGGACAAGATCGCCAAGGAAGCTGAGTTCTTCAGCTTCGGTACCAACGATCTGACCCAACTGACCTTTGGCTACAGTCGCGACGACGCTGGCAAGTTCCTTCCGGTGTATGTCGACAGCGGTATCCTGCCTTGTGACCCCTTCCAGTCCCTCGACATCGAGGGCACCGGTCAGCTACTCGAGATCGGCACGAAACGGGGTCGCAAGACTCGTAAGACACTGAAGGTCGGCATCTGCGGCGAGCATGGCGGCGACCCCGCGTCGGTGACGTTTTGCCATAACATCGGACTCGATTACGTTTCCTGTTCACCCTTCCGTGTTCCCATCGCACGCCTGGCAGCGGCTCAGGCGGCCCTGACCTAGACAGGTTTGATGACTTCGACGACCGAGGCGGCCCCCGCTGCCGCGACAAAATCTCCAACGGAGAAACTTGGCGCCCGCCGGCCGGCGATCATTGCTGTCGCCAATCAGAAAGGCGGTGTCGGCAAGACGACGACAGCCGTCAATCTGGCGGCCTGCCTCGCCGTCGCCGAAAAACGCACACTGCTGGTGGATATGGATCCTCAGGCCAACGCCACCAGCGGCTGCGGCATTGAAGCCGCTGAGGTGGAAAAGGGTAATATCTATCATGCCCTGCTCGGCCATCTGCCGATTCACGACGTCGTTCACCTGACCAAGATCCCCCACCTGTCCCTGTTGCCGTCACATATCAATCTGACGGGAGCCGAGGTGGAAATGGTGAACATGATCGCCCGTGAACAGAAGCTGTCGAACATTCTCGGAGATGTGGGCGAAGAGTATGAATATGTCATCCTGGATTGTCCGCCATCCCTTGGACAATTGACACTGAATTCTCTCACCGCAGCCGATTCCGTCCTCATCCCGATTCAGTGCGAATATTATGCTCTGGAGGGCTTGGGCAAATTGCTCAACACGATCCGCCTCATCCAGCGACATCTGAACAAGAAACTGCAGATCTGCGGCGTGTTACTCACTATGTACGACCGTCGCCTGAACCTGTCCCGCCAGGTTGCCGATGAGGTCCGTTCCTATTTCGGCAACAAAGTGTACAAGACGGCGATCGCCCGGAATGTGCGGCTTGCCGAGGCACCTGGACATGGACAACCCATCGTCCTCTACGACATCGTCTCCCCTGGGGCACAGAATTACATGAGCCTTGCTGGCGAGATCATCAAGCACGGATAGAGATGGACGCATTGACACTCAACCGGACAACCGTGCCTCATGGCTAAACGTGGCCGCGAAGTCCTCGGCAAGGGTATCCACGCCCTGATCGCAGAATACCCCCAGGGCGTGGAGGAGTCGGGCACACAACTGCTCGAGGTCCCCATCACTGATATCGAGCCCAACCCCTATCAACCACGGCGAGAATTCGACGAGGAGGCGCTGGCGGAGCTCGAATCTTCGATTCGGGAAAAGGGAATCCTGCAGCCGGTGGTCCTCAACCGTACTGCACCCAATGCCTATAACCTTATCGCCGGAGAACGGCGTTGGCGAGCGGCGCAGCGGGCCGGTCTGGAAACGGTACCCGCCGTCGTTCACGAGATCGACTCTCCTCAGGAGCTGATGGAGTTGGCGCTGATCGAGAACATCCAGCGCGAAGACCTCAATGCCATCGAAGAGGCCGAGGGCTATCAGGCTTTGATAAGTCGCTGCATGCTGACCCAGGAGGAGATCGCTCAGCGTGTAGGCAAGGAACGATCGACGATCGCCAATGCGGTTCGTCTGCTGAAGCTCCCAAAACAGCTACAGATCAGTCTCCGGGCAGGTGAATTGCAGATGGGCCATGCCAGGGCCCTGGTCAGCCTCGACGAACAGAGTGCCTTGGAACTTGGCCGGCGCTGTATCAAGGAACAGATGACGGTTCGCGAACTCGAGAAGGCCGTGCGCACCCACAGCACGGACGGCAAATCCACCAAAGGGGGCGGCAAGGGCCGTTCCAGCGGCAACGGCGCCAACCGCAAGGACCCGACACTGACTGCTCTCGAGGACAAACTCCGCCACCGATTTGCGACGGCTGTCGCCATCCATCACGGGGGCAAGAAGGGTCGTATCGAGATCGAGTATTACGATGATGACGATCTCGAGCGCATCCTCGAGTTGTTGCTGGATTGATTCCGGATCCCGCAGCCCCCTTCGGGCGTCGGCAGTAATGTGTCCTGGTCCACGCAGATAACCCACTCATCTTCACTGCGCTTCTGTCTGAGTTGGGCGGCGACAATAATCGTCGCCGCCAGCACCTGGACGTCGTGCTCTCTGGTTCATCAGGACCCGGCCAACCAATCCCCCATCGTCCAGATCCGCGAGGCGGATACCACCGTCGTCGCCCGAGGGGGGAGGGTGGAACTCACCGTCAGCGCCTCCGACGAGGATGACGACCCACTGCGCTACGAATGGAGTTCCTTCGGCGCAGGCAGTTTCCAAGACTCCCTGGCGAACTCGACTTTTTGGATTGCGCCGGACCAGATTGCCAGCAGTTCCGAATTCTTCCTGATCACGGTGACCATCATAGACAATCAACCGGATACGGAAGATCCCGTGGAGACCTTCCTCATCGAGGTCGTGCAACGTGTGCCGGTCCTTGTCGCCCCAGCCGACACGGTAATTTCCTTCCGCGACCCGGGTATCGTGCTCGAGGCCCGGGCAACCGACGAAGACAACGATGCGCTGAGCTTTGAGTGGGAAATACTTGAGGGTGGATTGAGTGTCGATCAAGTGGTGCGCGAACAACAGACGCGTGGTGGCGTATCGACACTGCGATTGTTGCCTCTGACACCGGGACAGATCCCGTTGGCCGTCATGACGACGGACGGCTCTGACACACTGCGCAGGGAGTTCACCGTCACCATCACTGCGACTGAGCAACCCGAAGGGGGAATGGTCGCTCTCGAGTTGCCACGGGACGACGGGGTCAGCATCCCCTACGAGATCGACGTGTACGAGTATCCCAATCAACTGGGTGTCGATCCACTGATCGTGGATGACTGGTTTGAGGCTTCGGCTCTGTGTCGAGAACAGGGCAAACGGCTCTGTTCAAGTCTGGAGTGGACCTATGCCTGTCGGGGACCGGAAGCCAACCCCTACTCCTCGGTGGACGATCCGGAATCACTGCCTGAGCAGTACGGACTCAGATTCTGCAATGGCGTTGGGTCCGGCCTGGCCAGTGAGACACCCGGCTTCGACGAGGTTGTGCCGTCGGGAAGTTTTCCGAACTGCTCATCCTCTACCGGGGTCTACGACATGACGGGAAATGCCTTCGAATGGCTCAGCGACCTCGATCCCTTCTTCGGTCGCCAGGCAACTGCCAGTCTGAGTGGCACGGCGATTCCGGGCTCGTGTGGGTCGATCGATACGCGCCAGCCCTCCGTGCCCTTTGCGGACGAGATGGACGATGGCGATCGTGCCGCTGTCGATGCTCTTCTGGTTCAGACCAACTTCCAGGGGTACGCTAGATCAGACCGTGGCTTCCGCTGCTGCCGCTGAGTGAGCGGCTTCCTCTTGTATGCACCGGCAACTCTGATTCCGGCTGCCACACAGGTGTCTTCTCCCGTTCGAAGGGGTCGACAATAACAGGCCGGGCACGTGGGCGACGCCGCTGCGCCCGCAGCAGTTCTTCCGCCATCAGATCACACCGCGTCACCGACCAGCGACGCTGTTCACAGACCTGTACCACCACTCGCTCGGTGACCTCGCGTTCCTGGTCCGGCCCGTCGAGTTGGGCGTACATCAGGTCGATCTCGCGATCACGGCGCTTGAGGGCATCCACCAGCGTTCGGATCTGGAAACTTGTGACATATTTTGCCGTGATGGCCACGGCGAGAAACAAGGCGACGAGAACTACGAACTCGGCGCTCATACGATCCACACACTTTTCGTCGTCGAGATGACACACTCTCGCCCCACAGTCCCTTGTGGATCGAGGTTGACGGACAGGACAAAAGCAATGCCTGTGCCGGAATCCTTCCGTGGACGTAACTACCTGTCGTCATTACACTTTCAGAGAAATTATCGTGCCGTTGTCGGACGCTGGCGGGAAAAGACTGCCATCGTTGAGACGCCAAGGCCGAACTCTTTTCCGGAGTCAGTCGCGTGGATGCCGCCTCGCTGAAATCCCTGCTCGAACAGGTCGCTTCAGGATCGACGACGGCCGACGAGGCCCTTGGACGTCTGCGCGACCTGCCTTTCGAGGATCTCGGATTCGCCCATATCGATCACCATCGCAGCCTTCGCCGCGGTTATCCCGAGACCATCTTCAGCCAGGGCAAAACGCCGCAACAGACGGTGGCAATCGCCGAGCGCCTCGTCGATGCCGGCTCGCTGGTGTTGGCGACTCGGGTCGATGATCCGACAGCGGTCGCCCTGGCGGCACGATTCAGGCAAGTGGACCACGACACCACCGCCAGGACCGTCATCGTCCGCCCAACCGACATGGTGCCGCAACCAGAGACGGGTCTCGTCCTGGTCCTGTCCGCCGGCACCTCGGATCTGCCCGTCGCCCAGGAGGCGATCGTTACGGCGCGAAGCATGGGGGCCCGTACCGAGGGCATCTTCGATGTCGGTGTCGCCGGCATTCACCGACTCCTCGCGTATCGTGAACGGCTGCACGAGGCGCGGGTCATCGTCGTCGCCGCCGGCATGGAGGGAGCGTTGGCGAGTGTCGTCGGTGGTCTCGTCGAGGCTCCCGTCGTTGCCGTGCCGACCTCCGTTGGTTATGGCGCCAGTTTTGGGGGTGTGTCGGCGTTGTTGACGATGCTCAATTCCTGCGCCTCCGGCGTCCTTGTCGTCAACATCGACAACGGCTACGGTGCCGGGTATGCCGCGGCTCTGATCAACAACCGAAGCATCGACCCGATGGTCGAAGACTGACCGATGACCCCCGCCTTGCGGATCACCAACCCGCGGGTCGAGCAGCATGCTTGAGCAGCCTGCTCCTGACACCTGCGTCGCCATACTCTGTGGGGGGCTGAGCCGGCGTATGGGTGGCCGCACCAAAGCCGCTCTGCCCCTTGGTGACACGACGGTCCTCGGACAGATACTGGCGACCACGGCAGCCCTGGACCTGCCACGGCTGCTGGTGACGGGCACGGGGCCGGTTGATGCCGATCTCGCTCCTCTGCTCGCAGCCTCTGGGGTTGCGCAGACGGGTGATCGTTACCTCGACTCGGGACCCCTCGCTGGATTGCACGCCGCCTTTGCCGCTACAGCCGCCCAGCGTGTGCTGCTGCTCGCCTGCGATCTGCCATTTCTGAGTCTCGAATTCCTGCTCTGGCTTCTCGAGCAGAACCAGGAGGTTGGCAGTGTCGTCCCCGTCGATGCCAAAGGGCGCCTGCACCCGTTGTGTGCCGTCTATGACGCAAATTGCCGGGCCGATATGGAGAAGGCGCTGGAAAGCCGTCAACTGCGTTTACAGAACTTCCTCCGTGCCATCGGTGCTCGGCAGCTGGGACCGGATTCATGGGCCAATCTGGACCCGCACGGACAGCTGCTGACCAATCTGAACGAACCAGAAGAGTATGAGGCGGCACGACAGTGGTTCGCCTCTAGATAGAATCGAACACCGTAAGGATCAACAGCAATGGCAGATAGATAACGGACGCCCGCAGCAGTCGACGGGCGTCGTCATTGGAGCGACTGATGGTCAGACTCACGCCGGCGGCAAGCATACCGGCGCCGAGGACGAGGGCCCCAAGCAGATAGACGGTTCCGGAGCTACCCAGCAAGGCGGGCAGGATGGAGACGGCGATGAGCAATACGGAGAAGGCCAGAATATGCCGGCAGGTGCGCTTCCCGTCCTCTTCGAGGACGGGAAGCATCTTGAAGCCTCCGCGTCGATAATCATCACGGAAGATCCAGGCAATTGAATAAAAGTGCGGGTGTTGCCAGGCAAAGAGGATGGCGAACAGCACCCACGCACCGGCATCCAGGTGGCCCGTCGCCGCCGCCCATCCACCGACGGGTGGCAGCGCCCCTGGAATGCTGCCCAACGAGGTATTGAGCCAGGTCGTGCGTTTCAGTGGCGTATAGATGACGACGTAGAGGAAAGCGGTCAGCAGGGCCAACCAGGCCGTCATCAGATTTACTGTGAGCACGAGAACGACCTGACCTGCAAAAATCAACAAGAAACCGAGGGACAGGGCCGCCGCGGGTGTGACCCGTCCGGAGGGCAAAGGCCGATCGCGGGTGCGACGCATGACGGCGTCGATGTCCCGTTCGATGTAGTGATTGAGCACGCCGGAACCACCAGCGGAGAATGCCGTGCCGAGAAGGGTGAGTGCCAGTCTGAGTGGACTGGTAACACCATGCCCGCCAACGAAGAATCCCAGCGCCGTCGTCACCAGGACCATGGTGACGATACGTGGTTTCGTCAGTTCGAAGTAAGGATCGAGAGCCCGCAGAGTCATAAGCCTAAGAAAATAGAGCCAACCCCTTGCATGGGCAACGAAATCGTTGACCTTGCGCCACCCTCCACGTAGCTTCGCGCGCCATGAATCAGACAGAGGCGGCACTCCGCATCGACGAGTTGACGACCCAACTCGACGAGCACAGCTACAACTACTATGCCCTGGCGGCGCCTACCCTCTCTAACGAGGAGTTTGACCGACAGCTCGCCGAACTCGTCAGCCTCGAGTCGGAGTGGCCGGACCTTGCCCATCCAGACTCCCCCGCTCAGCGGGTCGGCGGTGACCCCACCTCCGACTTTCCCACCGTAGCCCACGCCACGCCCATGCTCAGCCTCGACAACAGCTACTCCCGGCAGGATGTCGCCGCCTTCGACACGCGCGTGCATAATGGTCTGGCGCCGGAGGAAGTTGCGCAGTATGTGGCGGAACTAAAGATCGACGGCGTCGCCCTGAGCCTGACCTACGAGAACAGTCGCCTGGTACGCGCCGTAACCCGGGGCAACGGTGTGCAAGGGGACGAGGTGACGAACAATGCTCGCACCATCGGCGCCGTGCCACTGCGCCTGCGCGAGCCCGGAGTGAACTGTGAGGTCCGCGGTGAGGTCTACATGACGCGCGCCGATTTTGTCGTCCTCAATCAACGTCAGCAGGATGCAGGACGGGCCGCCTTCGCCAACCCACGCAATTCCACGGCGGGAACCCTCAAACTGCAAAACCCCAAGGCCGTTGCAAAACGAAGGTTACGCTACTTCGCCTATTGGATCGACCATCCATCTGCCACCACATACGCCACACACTCAGAACGCCTCGAGGCCCTGACCCGTCTCGGCTTCCCCGTGAACCCCGAGTGGGCTCGTTGCCCTTGCCTTGACGAGGTCTTCGCCTTCTACGATCGCTACGATGTGGAACGGGACAAGCTGGCCTACGAGGTGGACGGTATCGTCATCAAGGTCGACTCCCTCGATCAGCAGCAGCGCCTCGGATTCACCGCCAAGAGCCCTCGCAGCGCCATGGCCTACAAGTTCCGCGCCGAGCAGGTCCGCTCCCGACTGCTCGATATCAACCTGCAGGTAGGTCGTACGGGAACCATCTCCCCCGTAGCCATCCTCGAGCCTGTGCGCGTCGCCGGGACCACAGTCCAGCGCGCGACGTTGCACAACGCCGACGAGATCGAACGCAAGGACATCCGCATTGGTGATCTCGTGCTACTCGAAAAGGGCGGAGACGTGATCCCGAAGGTGGTCGGTGTTGTGCCTCAAGAGCGGCCCGACGGCACCAAGCCCTACGCCTTCCCGCAGGACTGTCCGGTCTGTGACGCAGAGTTGGTGACGTATGAAGGAGAGGTCGCACGGCGTTGCGTGAACCCCGCTTGTCAGGGGCAGTTGAAGCGTCGGATCTCCCACTTCTGCGGCCGCAATGCTATGGATATCGAAGGTCTGGGTACGGCCGTCGTCGAGCAGATCGTCGACCGGGAACTGGTGCAGGATGTAGGCGATCTGTATGACCTCGACGCCGACAGCTTTGCCAGCCTGGAGCGTCTCGGCCGAAAATCGGCGAA
>Ga0310124_10000242_pt1 | contig 36866 bp, 49 predicted proteins | sample CB11b_AW_Bot5_MG_FD_203507 | JGI IMG/M metagenome (GOLD analysis project Ga0310124, IMG submission 203507) | Marine microbial communities from Western Arctic Ocean, Canada - CB11b_AW_Bot5 | ecosystem: Environmental > Aquatic > Marine > Oceanic | place: Canada: Western Arctic Ocean | collected...
AGTGTCGCTATGTCGTTACCCAAATCATATTGGCCAGCACCGGGACGCTGTATACCCGTTCGCTGTTGTCCGCCGCTTTGCGGCTGACCACCAAGTGTCGCCATATCATTACCCAAATCATATTGCTGTTGTCCGCCGCTTTGCGGCTGATTATTCCTGGCCCATCGCCTTCCCCCAAGTTGTCCGCCGCTTTGCGGCTGACCACCAAGTGTCGCTATGTCATTACCCAAATCATATTGACCAGCACCCGGACGCGGACGCTGCTGGATCGCACCGGGACGCCGCTGGATCGCACCAGGACGCTGCTGCCGTCCACCGGGACGCTGCTGGATCGCACCGGTTCCCTGACCACCAAGTGTCGCTATGTCGTTACCCAAATCATATTGACCAGCACCCGGACGCGGACGCTGCTGCCGTCCACGACGCTGCTGCCGTACACCGGCGTCCCACAACAGTTGATCTCTTACTCGTTGGCCGCGGATTTCCTGGTCTGCAAGCGAACCTTTCCGTTGCTTGTCCCAGAAATCTTTCATAAGTTGGTTCTGATCCTCTTGCAATTGGGCATTGCTTTTGGAAAGGAAACCTCGCCGCACGGGCCGAGCCGCCAACGTCCGACGCGCTCGCTGCCATTCCGACCTTTGTTTTGCAGCCCTTTGTTCTCTTAATCCTGCACCTCTTGCCCACGACAGTTGCCTACGGTTTCTTTCGTTGTCCGAGCTCTGCCGATTTAATTCATCCACGGTCACTCCCTGAGACTCGGCGAGGCGGCGTAGAATGGCGTCAGAGGACATAGACATTCCTCGCTGACCTCTGACCACAGTGGGACCCTTGGGACCACTTCCTTGTGAAGCGGCACCACGTGCTTCGTATCTCTGGGCAATCGGGTCGGAAGCGATTGCCTGAGCTCGCCTCGTAGCCACCGGGTCGTAGTTTTTCTCCAACTCCTGAACTCTCGACAATCCGTCCAAGTACTTCTGTCTCGCCAAGCTTCTCTGGTCAGTTGATAGAGCCATTGTTTTGCCTAACTTAAAATCCCTGTAAAACTTATTATCATTTCTGCATGATTACGATCATACAGTTCCATATTTATCCGGATGAAACTCAGGAGTCGCAACTTGTGCGATACCTGAATGCGGCTCGGTATGTATTAAATCGTTTCTATATAATAGCCCTTTATGCAACTATACATCTTCAAGACTGGTGAGTTCTTCATAATACGCAACAATCTCAATCGTTCCAGCAGAAAAATTTCCACCGTGCGGCGTGAATCGAATTTGAGTCAGACCGGTACCGGTTGTCTTCTCGTCCGGGACTATAAAGTCAACTTTTTGGTCCTGTGCGGAACTAACACCGGTCGCAATTGTCGTCGTGCTTCCGCCAGTGAATGCCGCAGACCACGTGCCGTCACCCGCGGTGGCTACCACCGCGGCGTTTACATTCATGCTCACACCGAGCAACCTTGCGCCGAGCGGGATACTGATTCCTGTTGTGTCCGAAGGTGAACCAGATAGCACGAGTGCTTCGTGCGAAGTCTGCCGAGTCATCCTGGCGGCGCTTCCTTCTTCATTGTCGGAAATTACACACTTCCCCAAATCTACGTCCCGATCAGGCATTGTGATTGTGCGAGTTGTACTACTTGAGATTGCGCCTGTTGAGATTTTAACCTGTTTATTAGAAGAACTAGATTTAACAACGGAAGTCGTATCAACAACCGGTAACGGAGACTGAAAACTTCCAGTATCCGGCGTCAGGTCAATATTTTCATCCGCCATTGTTAATACCCGAACAAAAGCGCCTTCCGATATCCCGTCCACTTCAATACGCATCATTTTAGACGCTCCACCCGTCTCGTCGCCATAAACTAGATTCGTATCGTCTCTAACAGGAAGAGAGACAACGCTGCCCCACTTTACGCCACAAGGCTCGGCGGCGTCCGCCATAAGGACAGAACCGTCTCCCCCGACCGTCAGTCTCAGAGATGGCCCTTCGGTATCACCGGTGCCTAAGATCACCTCGCCCTTTGTCCCCAAATCCGCGAGCGCGTCGAACGAAGCTTCTGCCGTGACCTCGCCGGTGCCGCCTTTGGTGATCGGTAACACTCCGCCGATATTGGCCAACGCCATATTTGGTTCATTGACTGAGAGCACGCCGCCAGCGTCCACGAAAATCGTATCGCCGTACATCAATCCTGTGTGTGCGATGCGATCCTGAGTGCGCGCGGCTCGACGCTCGACAGTACCGACATGGTCCCGCAACAGCGGATCACTGCCGATTTGCCGTTTGTCAATCTCTCTGGTTGAACCAGAAACCCCAAGACCTTCAGCCATTACACCGTCCTCTGAACAGTTCTGCCAATCTCACGTACTCTCGCAATAATAGATTCCATTTCCCACGATTCTCCTACGGTTGAGTTACTGATCTTCAACCACATTGCGTTAGCGTGGCACCGTTGCCTGAACGCGGGATTCTTGTCCTCCGCCCATGTCCCGCTAAACCACGGAATCGTTTCGTTAAACGCTTCTTCCGGTGATGCCCCGGAAAACAACTCAAACGTCACGTCGCTCGACCCGTTGGCGATCGTAGCCTGCAATTCGGTTAACAACGCCGATTGGCCCGGACCTACGGAAATCGGACCAAAATACACATAGCTACTGATGGCGACCCCGTCGTCGCTTTTGGCGTCCATGTCAACCTTGCGAATATATCCGTCCTGCCCTCCAAGAAGTATGGCTCGGTCGCCCGGCGCGTCACCGTCGAATACATGCGTTGTTACGGGATTGTGTGCCGATGTCGCAAACACGTCCGGATACCATGCGTGGTTGCGCATGTCGTAGAAGTAATTCGTCGAGGCCGAGGCGTCCAGTTTTGTGATAAAGACATAGATCCCCTGTTGGCGGTCGTCCCATTCCATACGCACGATATTCTCGTCTAAGTTGACTGACCTGAATCGTTCTTCAATTACGCCGGACGTCATTGAAACCGGTGTCTGATTCGGTGCCATCCAGTACACGCCGCCCTTAGAGCCGAAGAACACGAGCGCGCCGTTTGGCGTCTTGCACCACGGCCTACCGAACGCACCGCCCATTGCCGAGTCACTGACTTCGTCGATACGCCCACCGGCAGCAATGTCACCTGTCATTTGGTGGATCGAGTGGTCGCACAGGAATATCAGGCGGTCGTCACCGAACGGGACCAGTGAGTTGATCTTGTCTGGGATTGTGGCCGCGTTGCCTGAGTTACCGACAAACGCTTGAGTCTCGGTTACCGTTGCCGGGGAATAGGCGTAGTCGAGCGGGGCGCCGACCGCTGAAGCGAAGAAGTTGTGCGGGTCTGTATTGTCTCCGGACCATACTAGCCGGTTGCGATATGTGACAACTAAGCGGCAGGCTACGCCCGGCAGCGCCCCCCCTTGCTCCGGACCCGAACCTACCGGCGGATCCGCTTCCATTGGAGTAACCGTGTTGGTTGACTCCTCGTAATACTTTAGGCTCACACTGTCGTCACCGTCGGCGAAATAAATGTCGTTGTAGTGCCGGGTCGAGTGGATCACCGGTGCATCGGCAGACAAAGCACCAGTCCCGTCTCCTGGTATCGCATAAGTACTGCCGACCCCGGACGTAAACGTCTTGACGTTCCCACCGGAAACCGCGACATTCGTGAACGTCCTTGCCCCCATTGACGTGACCGCAGACCACGCCTTGCCGGTAATAATGTGGCTAATGCACTGGATATTAGACGAGCCGCTATGCTGTTCGTCGAGATACTTTGAAATACCGGGTCGCTGACCGCCGCGAGCGCGTCCGCTTGTCATTTCATGCGCACGGACATTTCGCAGATCGGGCGCAGTATTTTCAGGCTGGCCTGTGAATGAGAAGTTTTCGTTCAGGCCAGAAGTCGGAAAGCCGAGAGGTAGAGTAGCGATTTGTCCTGGCACATTACCACCTACCTATAATAGACGTTGAGTTTTCCGTCTAACGACGTGACGCCGTCCAGCGTAATAACCACTGCCTCATTCTTGGTGGCGTTATGCAGGCCGCCGCGATTTGAGAACGAAAATTGGTGCGCCCCCGTTGCGGTAATATCAACGTCAAGGATTGTTGTAGACCCGGCAACAACCAAGAGGTTTCCCGCACCGGCAGCGCTGTAACTGCAAATAATATCATCAATCACATGCACATGGTCCGCGTCCGCAGCAATCGTCACCGCCGCGTCCGCAGCCGTCGCCGCGTCTGATTTCAGTAAAGCGGTTGTTACCGCAATGGCGTCGGGTATTGTTCGCATTTACTTATCTTTCCATTATTGAACAACGCAACGTAATTGGCGCAGTATGGGCCTGAGCAAAAAGAGCGCGAGTTGCTACAGGGACGACGCATTTCTCACCGGCAAGCAGCTTGATCGTGTAGCTGTCTGACAGCCCTATCTCTATGAAATTAGTACCGTCCATGTTCTCGAAGTACGCCCTGCCTGCCGTGCCAATGTCTGTATTAACAAGGAGCGCCTCGTTGCCAGTCCCAATTACTTGTGTGAAAGAAATTACGTTGTCCCCGGTTCGATCTACGTTAAACGAAGAGGGTGTATGTGACACATTGGCTCCGGAGTCAACCAGAGAGACCGTTATCGTTGTTTCATTCGCGATTTTGATCACCGCCCTTCTAAGTAAAAGATCAACTACTTGCAGCGACCGTGTCGTTACCGGCAATACGCCACGCGAATGTTCCGGACCCGTCTTGGATTGAATAAAGTTGAACCGAATCGTTCACATCGCCGAATGTTAAAACTGTGTTTCCTGTCTGGTTGATTGCTGAGCTGGCAGTCACGACGCAATCCCCACCGTCTGTTTTCAAAACGATAACGCAGGTGACCCCCGGTCCCGCTGGATCAGCTAGAGTGCGGGTTTCCGCCGTAGCCGTCACTAACTCAACGACTGCCGGGTTACGGTCGATTGTGATCGTAGCGGCATCGCCAGGATCGTTGACAATAAGGATCATGTTGGACGCCGCGACGTGCAAGTCTTTTGCAACTCTATGTGCAGTCATTTTATCTCCGAATCACTATTCTTTTGTTAATAAAGGTCATAAAGACTTACCCAGTATTCCCCGCGTAAGTCACATATCCTGAAGTTCGCTCGATACTAAATGAACCTGAGCCGTCTCCGTTGTAGCCCAGCGTTTCCGGTGCCTGTTCCATACGATCAAGGTCAATCGACGATTTCAGCTTTTCCATAAATCTGTTGTGCAGGTCTCTCTTGCCACCGGAAGCAATTTCAAAACAACTAGCCAGAATCGTTTCGGCGTGCTCAGTCCCGCCAGCAGCGTATTGGGTCGTCGCTAAAACGGCAGGTTTCTTGCGGTAGCGGTAGAACAATTCATAAACAGCATCCGGTGCAGGCCAGAACATAATTTCCCACCGTGTCCCGGTGCTTGTGTCGAGTGTCTTTGGTCGGATTCCCGCCTTGCATGGACGGGTCGTATCGTTCCAATTCTGACGTATCGCACGGATCTCATGCTCGGAAACAATACTGATCGGAGGGTAGACAGCCGACGTACCCGGCCTGTAGGTCAACGGACCGTCAAATCCGCCGAAGTCGTCTGGCAGATCGTAGGCGGCCTGACTAAGCTCGTATGCCGTCCCAGCGTCCGCGTCTACCGACGTGTCGTCTAATGTAATCTGTGTGGTCGTGTCATACGAATCGACTGTGTAGGAAACTCCGCTAACTGTTAATTCACCACTGGCTGACCACGTAGGAAATGTTCCGCTGGCAATTGTGACCACACCTGACGCAATCGTAACCGTGCTCGACGCCTGAACCGCAACCGTCGAAATGCTTGTTTCCGGACGCAGGAATGACCAGCGGTGGTGCGTGTTGGGAAGCGGAAGGTGGTAGAACTGCTCTAGTCCTCTCTGGACAATAGAATCGACCTTCTGCTCTGTTTCGTGACCCCACGTATGAGAGTTAGGACCGAAGTCCATATATACGCCGACTTCCTGAGCGAACCAGTCGTATGTTCCGTAAGTAACCGCCGTGTTGCGGTACGGCTTCGCATCAAAGCGGCTGGCACGAATATCGATTTGAATGCTGGCAGACAGTCGATTCAAGTATTCTGCATGGTGAACCCCCTGTGAGTCGTCCAGGATATCCTCGGCGGCTGCAAGGCAGGATTCTCGTATCGTATCCGCATGTACGGCACCGCCTAATGGAAACTTCTTTCTGGTCCCCAGCTTTTCAGGGATAACATTGTAGTTGTATTCGAGTGTGCGATCGGCGTTCGGCGTCGGATAGAAAATTGCTTCAAAGCGTTGCCCCTTGAATGCGGGACCGACAGCCGACCGGATAGCAACATACTTCGGATCGCCGGACGCAGCGCCTTGGGACCGCATTGACCGAATCGCCTTTTCACTCACAAGCGAAATCGGGTTTCCGGTCACGGCCCCTTCATACGTCCAGTCGGCGGTATCCTGCCCGCAATCGTCGGGAAGCGGATACTTATACGTCCCACCGAAAACAACCAACGTGGCGATTGGCTTCAGAAACGACCAGTAGTACGGTTCTTGCTGCCCTTCCGATAAAGGCGGATAAAGAAAACGCCGATATCCCGATTGCAGAATGTCCTCAATGTCGGCGGCCAGATCCCCGTCGGCACGGTACAGAAGATATTTCCGGGACGTAGAATCCGTAACAGACGTATCGTCCAGAGTGACTTGCGTATTACTGTCCCTGGTATTAACGGTGTAGAGAGTCCCGTTTTCTGAAAGCGTACCTTTAGAGGCCCATGTGGGGAACGTGCCGCCCGTCAATGTGATTACGCCGGACGCAATAACAATCGTGCCGGTGGTGTATACTGCCCCGCCACCAACGAGACGCGAAACGTCTTTGGCTAGATCCTTATACTCGACTGACAGGGTGCTTTCAGGCATTTGATCTTTGCGTCACGGCAATTGTGACTTCCTCTTCGTTGTATTGACGGTATTTCTTCTTGTCTCCCATAACGTCCACATAGAGCTTTCCGGCATGCTTCCCGTTTTGACTCGGAACACGGTAAAGCGTCCCATGCAATATTGCGCCACCTTCTGATTCAGCGACAACTACCGGCGTCCCGACCTTAACGTCCGCCCAACCGCTCACTACCGATAACACTTCCGGCTCGTCCCCTTCTTCTTCCTCGATCTCTATCTCGGTGAAATTAACGGACGTGTCTTCTCCCGTTTGGACGGCGTCCACAAACACAGGTTCAACGTCGCTGATAGCGGCCTCTTGAGGCTGGTCCATTACCGGAGACCCAACGCCTGGAGTGAACCGCACGATTCGGTGGTCTACCTTGCTGACAGGCACCGATTCACCGTCGATTGCAATCTCAAGGTAACCGAAGTCATCTCCACGCAGGACATCCATAAACGTGCCGCTGTAAATGTTGCCGCGCCCACCGGACAGGGACTTCCCCATATAGATTCTTACGTCCGCGCCCCTGGGTACTTTGTCCCAATCGTATTCGAGCTTTTGCAACAGTTCTGCTTCGCCTTCACCGCCAAACCCCGCTAGAACAGCGATCGTCTGCAAAGTTGATACAGGCAAAGGTCCAGATTTGTATCGATGCTGCACACGCTGGAATTGACGGTAGAACTTGAGTACATTTTCGGGGACTTCCGTGACGTTGCACATCCTTTTAAGGTTAATTTCGTCTTGTTCTTGCATTGAATGCCCCCGGTTAAAGGTTTTGAAAATCCGGCACGGACCCGATATTCAACGGAATCCGTGCCGGCTATGACGGCCACTTCTTAATTATCTTCTGGCCCACGATTGACGGCGTTTCCAGTGCCGTCTCAACCGGCCAGCCTGCCTACAGTCGGTACTCTTGATATGCCGCCCACCAATCTATATGCACGATCGGATCGGTCGTGCCGCCAGACTGGCAAACTAGCGACGGAGTAAGCGCCAAGATTGGAATGTTCGCCGTGGCTAGCTGGGTCGCCTTAACGACACCGTCCACGTAGAACTCGACCTTAGTCACCCCCGTAACCTTGAAGCCGAGCTTCACGTAGGTATCATCAACAAGGGTGTGTGGCGAATCGAGAGCCGAGTTTCGAGTGCCGGCCTTTTCGCCCTGAATCAACAACACTCCGTTGTCCGAGACACTCTCAAAGCCAATATGGTTGGCTGAAGTGTTCAAGCTGCTCGCAAGAATAGTCTCGCTAATTTCAGAGAGACCAAGGAAAAACTCTGGCCCCGTGGCCATATCAGCCGCCTTGACGCGAGCCTCAAACCAAATGTCTGAGTTAGCAACCGGAATAAACCGTTCCCCGGTCGAGCCGTCGGCAAGCTGAACATTGATACCCTTAGTGGCGTCTGTGCTAGCGGAATCTGCAAGAGCCACGCCACCCTGAGCGTCGTCCATTAAAAACGTACCAGCGGTTGCGTTTGTAATGGCATACCGAGCGGAATCGGTTGTCCCGATCCCGTTCATAAAATCGTCTTCAAAGTACCAACCTGCGCTGAAATCATTTTTAATTTCGTCGCGCGGGCAGTCACCCCACAACTCATGCGAGGGTCCACGGCCAGCATTGCTGATCTCTTCGTGGGTCGTAATAAATTGTCCCATTATCTTTCCTCCGAAATTCGGAACGTGAAATTGTTAGTTAAAAACTGAAGACCGCAACTCAGGCATAACCGACAAAACAAAGGCGACGGTTGTAGCAAGCAAAGTTGCCCCAGTTATCCATAAAGACGTTCCGAACCGTGTGCTGATTCGGCGCGATCTTTGCTTTGTGACGGATCATGTTTCGGTTCTTCTGGAAGAAGTATTTGAATACGTTCCAGTTGATCCCGTAGATCGGGTCGGACGTGTCCTGATTGGCAGACGTGGAGTTTTCCAGAGAAGGAACCCACTCGACCGGAATACCTTTGAACAGGGTTTTTCCAGACGACCATGCAAGATCGGCACCAAGATTGTCGTTTCGGCCTTCAAGCAACCGTTCCAGCGGTTCCAGCATTCGGTATGTGGTATAGAACGACCAGTCGGACATTCCAGTGCCACCGAGTTGCGGGTAGTTGTGGGGAGACTTGAAGTAGGTAAACGCACACGCCCGATACCACTTGGCAATCAAGTCGTCACGGGTTTTATTCACATACTGGAATGTGTAATTCTTCCAGCGTGGGTACGTATCGGAATCCAGATTCCCTGCACCGACGGACCCCCACCCAGTCGGGTCGCCGCCGTTGAATCCTTCCGTGGCATTCTTCTGAATCCAGAAGGGGATACCGGAAGGCGGACGCGGATCTGCGGTACTTGTAGCAGGACCGCTGCCCCACATAGCTTCTTCCATGTGTTCGAAGAAATCATTGTACATTGAGTGCTCACGCACTTTGATTTCGTCAACAATGGTTTCCATGTCGGACTGGAACTCTTCCTCGTCCACGTCGTAACTGAAGTTGACCGTCTGCTTCGACCATTCCTGGGTCGCTTTCTGCATGAGGTCAACAACATTTGTGGTATCAACGGCATACAGTCCGGTGTCCTTAGCAGTACCGGTGTTTGTCGTCTGGACTTTCCAGTTCAGTTTGACACCACCTTTTTCGGGAGTCTTCTTGTCCTTGAACATACGAGACGCGAAAATGTGGTGCTGGTTATCAAGTGAGATATCAATCCACTTTTTCTTCTTGAATGTGTCGAGAGTCAATTCGACAAAGTCATCTAATTGGTCATGGTAAATTGCCATTTTCTATACTCTCTACGCCTTGCGGCGAGTAAAACGCACACCTATGGTTTGCGACCGTTCTCGTCCTGGAATTCATTCCATGCGTCAATGAGTACCGGATTCTTTTCCGGCTCACCGTCCCAAGGAACATTTTTGCGAGACTTGGTTGTTTGACCGCTGCCCATTCGTCTCCGTGACTGCTTGGCAACTTTGTCCCGATAGGTACTGCGACTTTCTTTCTGGATTTCTCCGGGGTGAGATAACCGGTAAGCGCGATCAACGAGTCCCTTTGACATAAAGGAGTCTCGACCGCTATTAGCCATTCCAGCGCGAAGTGTAAGCAATTCGTCGTAGAGCTTGCTGACATTCGCCTGTTGCGAGTCAGTCACGCTCGTAGACGATCCAAACAGGCCGGGTTTTTTAAGCCCGTCCACGTGCTCGTAGAATTGCTGGTCGTCTAATTGCTGCTGCTGCTGAGCCTGAAACTGCTGCTCGTTAACACCACGCTGCTTTTCACCCTGAAGGTAAGTAACGAGTTCTTTGAAGCCGTTTTTGAGTTGGTGATTCTCGTTCGCCTGTTTACGAAATGCCGATAGAATCGCCTCGTCTTCATAACCGGCGTCCTTGAGTTTTTCCTCAATATCCTCGTATCCCGAAGGAGGCGGAGGCTGCTTCTGCTGAACCTGTCTTTCCTGCTGTGCCTGCTGCTGGTACTGCGACTGCTGTTGCTGTGCCTGCTCGGCCTGTTGCTGTTCCTGTTGTTGGTACTGCAACTGCTGTTGCTGTTGCTGCTCGGCAATCTGACGGCCCGTTTGGGATGTCTGACGGTCATACAACTGCATGGCAAGATCAAGGCTCTCGACCGAGTCAAACCCTGCTACCTCTTCGGCAGACAGACCGTAACCCTTAGCCGCTTCGAGAAGGTCCGTATTTATTTCCGGCTCACTCTCGGAAACATCGTCGGCGGAATTATCGTCGCCGGACTGTTCGTCTTCTGGTTCAGTTTCTTGTTTGGGTTCTTCTGCACCGGTATCCGAGTCGTCGGGTGCGTGATCCGCTTCGACCTTTTCAATAACCGACGCAAGATCGGACATTGCCTGGGAGTCGTCCGCTATCGGGACGAAGTCCCCTCCGCCTGCCGATCCTCCTTCTTCGGCCGATTCTTCCGGTGCAAATAAACGCTTATCAAACAGACTAAAACTGAGAACCATGATTTCCTCACTAAAAATGAGAAGCCGGTGACAAGCACACGGCCTCATGTGTCAAGTTGTTTCCGCCTTTTCTCTGTGTTTGATTGACTTCTTCGCATCCTGCAACGACTTGGATGACCCGACTTCTTTACCGTCACGCATTATTCTAAACGGCCGGTCGGACTCCTTTTCAACTTTGATCGAGTACGGCATTGATCTATTCCTGATAGGTATATCGTGAATCTTGAAAAGTTAATGTCGTCGCGATATCCGGGATGTTTTCGGATTTGTGCAAGCCGGATCTGTCCGTGCTAACTACATGCGAACTCACAACACACCTATGTAATACATAATCGAAGTTCCATCCGATCCGTTCTGTTTCAATCTCAAGCGTAGTCACGAAATGTCGTCATTGTTATGAAACCCCCGGTGCTTCAGTTCTTTTTTCATTTGACCGCGGCTAGTAACAATCGCCATGCCGTCTGACTCGCGGTAATGAATCCCCGTCAATCCCGCCTTCTTTGCTCGTTCGTTAAACTCTTTCGCTTGCAATGGGTGACAGGCAAGCCCGATCGATTCGTGCTGACGCCAATGATCTGACCGGGACAGATTCGGGACACCTTTGTTTTTTTGTGCTCGGCTGAGTTTCAGGAATTCTTTTTCGGAAACCTTCTCGCCGTCTATCGTATATTTGAATTCGTATGTCATTGCGATAAGCTATTAACTTGGTCCTGATTGGCTGCGCCCATTAGGGCCATGCCCATTGCGTTGCGCTGGCTTTGCGGTGAGCCGCCCGTCGGGACGCTCTGGTGCGTATACGTTCTGTTTGTGTTTGCCGGTCTAGGCGGCTGGCCCTGCGGGGGTGCATTCGAGTCGTCGCTGCCCGCGCTGGGAAACCGGACGATCTCTTTCAGTCGCGGCATGTCGTTAAGCTCGGCGAGAATGTCAATCGTTTTCTCGAAGTCAATCGGTAGCTGAGCGGGAATCACCAATTGCGTTATGACACTCATTAAGAACTGAGCACGTTCGCTCGGCGACTTGTATGCCTGAGAGTACGGTTCAACCTTGAAGTTGTAGTCCAGATAGTCGCCTTCCCTGTCTTCAGGGGTCCAAGGGGCGTCGATTGATCCTGGCACTCCTTCGATATCATACTGGCCCGGCATGCTCTTGACGCTGTCTACCCAGAGCATCCACCCTAAGTCGCGGACGATCCGCTCAGTGAACGCAACAACCTTGAACTGCATTTTCGCTTCGCGTTTCGAGACGGCACTGTGGATCAGTTTGTCCTGGCCCAGCGTATCGGACTGTGGCCCGAGCCCAGCCATTGCGTCTAGGTTCCCAGCCATGCGGCTGTAGATGCCTTCGACTCCATGATAGAACGCCATATTCATCTGATCCACGCCGCCCTGCTTCAGGGTAGTCGTAGACGACGGGTCGCTAGACCGGACCATTTCCCCGTCTTTAGCCTGCTGAACTCCTCTGGCGTCTTTTCCGTCTCCACGGAAGAGAGTAATGTCTTTTTGCCGACGCGCCTGATTCGCCTGCTTTCTCATAAGAGAATTCATTAGCCCGGCAAGAGGTGCAAGGTTTTGTGCCGGTGACGACGGCATGATATTGTCAGGAACGTCCGAATAAGTGAGCAAGTGAAACGGACCTGTCTCTGGGCCGTCCCAATCTTCTACGAGTAACGGCGGCGTATTTTTATCTCTGGGAAACACACACCATTTGTTCTCGCCCGGAATCCAGACGTCCATGAGGTCGATCATTGGTTCTAGTTCGTCGTGGTCGCTACGATCGTAGTTCGCAATCGCTTTTACTTCCGACTCTCCGTCACTGCCCATGTACCCGCCCCACTTGCTCGACGGGCCAAGCATCCCAACGACATTTTTGTCGAAACGGTCGTCTGATTTCATGGATTCGTAAGTGACGCGGTAGTAATGAGCGGCAAAGCGGATCTTTTCCCAATCAGTCGCTTGGGTATCGTGAACCCAATCGTCTAAGCTGACTCGCTCAACAAACGGCTTGCCGGGGTCCATCCAGATCGTTTGTGGCATCGACCGCTGTGCTTCAGAGTATTTCTCCCATTCTTCAAATCCCGCGAATTCACCCGGATCGTCCGGGAAGTCCGGATTGGCAATCTCGACCTCTTTGCCCATATCGGCGGTGTATACTTTGGCAATTCCAACCGTGAAGAAAGCGTCCAGCACGATCCGACGCAACGTCTCCTCAAGGTGGATTTCCTGGATGAGATTATTAACCGCAACCTGAAACCGCTTGGAAAACGCAACTAGGCTCAGGTCAGTGGCAGAGAGTAAGACGCGCGGTTTGTTTGCGGCCAGCGACATGGTGTATGTGTCCGCAGTTAGGTTCATCCAATTCGCCAGCACTTCGCGCTTCCCGCTGGCATTCGACCCACTGCCCTCTCCCCAATTGCTACCCACATATTGCCGCACCATTTTTTCGCGACTCTCACGAAAAGGGCGCAACGAGTCACGGGACGTTTTCATTGCCCGCAGTAGGTTCTCACGGTGCCTTGGGTTACTTGGATTCATTCACCAGTCCCAGTTATATAAAAGGGGCTGAGCGCAATAAAAAACGCACCTAGCTAAGGATAGCGGCCCCGCTAGGCACGTTTTATGTTTCTGGCTCACACTGCTGCTTCACGCGCATGAAACAGTAGCGATTGCCCCTTTTTTTGTTGTCAAACAAGGCGGATCAAATAGATACGCCATACTCAATTTATAATTCAGACTGACTGGACTGTAAAGTGAGATCCAGTTACCAGTCAGTAACAGACTCAGTATTCATGAGTATCCTAGAGTCATACTCTTTGAGCCTGAACGCCATAGACCCTTCTTTCGGATCCGCCTTTGGCGTGTCTTTTTTGGTGACGGGACTATCGCCGACTCCTAGCCAGGAACAACCGGCCGCGATTGCTACGTCGCCGTGCGTCATTCCTTTGTCTGATTCTGAATCTGATATTTTGGAACCCGCATGAGATAGCTTGCCGCCTTCCCATTCGTATTCGAGCAGTTCGTCTACAACCGCTTTAGACCGGATTTTTAGCTTGCTCATTGCCATTGCGTCCTGAAGGCTACTAAGCAGTTTGGTTCCTTTGTCCTGATTCTGATAACCTAGCTTCTTAGTTTTCTCGTACCAACCGATCTGCTCAACGTTACGTCGGTAGATATTCCAGTACCCGACCTCTTTGACTTCGTTTATAAACGCGGTCCCCAGCGGCCCGTTGACTTCAGGGACCAGAATTGCGTCGTGAAACCACTTGCAGACCCCGACGCAATACCGAGCGAACGGTTCCGGCTTCATGCGATTTGTAGCGAATTCAGCAACCTGCTCTTTCGTAAACTTGTCGATCACCACGATTGCTGAATTGGACGTGTATTCTCCAGCCGTGCCTGCCGAAATATCGACCCCGGCACTGTATTCTGAAACAGGCGGCTTGATTCCATCAAATTGGCACCAGACCCGAAACGGCGGGTACGGTCCACCGCCACCCCTACGCCACATGGGAATGCAGTTTTCGCTATCAACGACAAGTGACCCCTGATCGGACGGGTCACGCACGTCTTCGTCCATAACCCTGGCCATGACTTCCGAATCGGCGAACCGCTCTGACGAACCGAGGAAGTCCATGTCGAATTCCTGTGCGATCACCTTATCGCTGGCGGCACGTTTGCATTCATTGTCGTACCACGGGGAGCGCGGCTTATTATCGCCGTGGAAGCAGAGTTGTTCAAAGTCGTAGTCGTTTCTCCAAGAGTATGTCTCGTCCAGCGGCACCTTTTTCCCATTAACCAGCTTATACAATCCATTGCACCTCTCAGGGTGCTCGGACCAGTGCATGAAGAACTTCTTGGTATGCGGGTTCTTGGCACGCTCATAGAACATTTTACCTACCCCGAACCTGCCGTTAGGGGTACTATTGAAAACCCGGCAATTGGAAACAGCCTGCGTAGAGGTCGCAATCGCGGCCGCTTCTGACATTTTTGACGTTTCGTCTAAGAGGATTGCCTGTCTCCGGTCGCCGGTCCCCATATTCGCCACGGTCGCCTCACCGTCAAAACTACTGCCGTTGTCGGGGTTGCCTAAGTGGTTCTGGATTCGGGACGACTTGTTCGTTCTGGGAATAATCCATTTCGGATAATGGTCCATGAGCCAGTCTAGCTTTTGGAACAATGCCTTTTGGTTTCCCGTCTGATCGACCAGTTCGGCTTTTTGGGACGTGAGCAGGAACAACTGATTCGGCATAAAGTGCCAGCGGTGCTCCATAACCAACAGACAGAGCCACGTCGCACCCATGTCCCGGCTCTTGAGAGTTATAATATCCTCTTTGCCGAGTGACTTCTGGAATTCAGTAATATCTCTTTCCTGATATACATACGGGATAAACGGACGTATCGGATTGTCCGGGTAGTCTTTCGGACTGATAGTCCAAGCGAACGTCCCGACAAACCACAAAATGTCCCGGCTAGAAATGATCCACGCTTCACGGCGAAACTCTGCGTTTAAGTAACAGAGTTCAAGGACCCTCTTTCGGTAAGCAAGGTTTTCCTGCAAGTCCTTCGGGACTAGTGTTTCATAAAAGAAACTCGTGTGCCCGAGAGGACATTCGTGGGCATCGTTTACTAGATTCATGTGGCGACGTCAGGTTATGCGGCACCGACATATGCCGCTATGCAATTAAAAACGGGAACGTCCAGCGAAAGGGAACCAAACGCTCCCGGAGGAGGCCCTACCTCTTCTATAATCTTCCCACACGTCTCTTCAGTTTGTCAATCTCTGATTTGAGACGTTAATGCCGTTTCATGCTGTTTCATGCTGTTTCATGCTGTTTCATGCTGTTTCATGTAATTTCCATATAGGCAACCTGTATAGTGTGGTGGTTTTTTTATTTACGAGGACGAAAGAACTATCTATTCTGTGTCAGTAGGTGAGTTCTTGGGAAATACATATTGTTAACATTGAATAACTGAATGGAAACTAATGGATCTGCCTCCACCCACAATGGAAGAATTTCTCGAAATGCCTAAGCACCTCGTTCTCAAGTATTACGAGAGTGAAGGACGCAAGGATATATTCGAGAAATTAAAAAGAGAGATCAGGTACAAGTATAAAGGCAAAGACGGAAGTCCGGATCTCATGGCCGGGTTTCGTGCGGCACAAAAACTCATGCCGCTCCTCACACTAGCAGACACAGATTCGAGTCCCGCCGAGCCTGAGCCTGAACCGGAGCCCGAGCCGGAACCGGAGCCGGAGCCGGAGCCGGAGCCGGAAGGATCAATCTCTAACCTTACGGACGACGACCTGAATAAACTGATCGCAGAGACCGGATCTACCAATTTTATTGAGGACTTCCAGTGGTGCTACGACAACATCGGTCGAAAAGGACTAAAAGTCGAAGACGCACCCAGTAGTGCCGCGCACGGAATGTGGGATCGTTATAAGAACAATAACGCCGCCGAATCGTTTCAAAAAACCGCCGAACGTATACACATACTTCAACTTAAAACCTCCGAAAACACAGACAAAGCAATGAAGGACGACAAGCGTAAACAGTTTGCACTGATAGACGCCCTGCTAAAACCTAAAGAGTGTCCGCATTGTGGGGAAGGGATATGAACTCTTAAAATCTATTTTGGAACTAAAGGGAAACCATGACTGACTACGGAAAAACTTCCGGTCAGAGGTTATTCCACGATTTTGCAATCTGTAGCGTTGTTTCGCCCTTTAATGATTGGGTAAGAAATCTGTGACGGGAACCGGACTTTTCAAGTAGTCCGGTCTCGCAAGACCGGACTAAACCGGACTAAACCGGACTAAACCGGATTTCTTGAAAAATCCGGTCTGGTATTTCCTATCGACTAAAAGTGCTGCCAGGCTTAGGATTACGTCATTCTCTTCGCAAATTTTTTACTATCCTAGAAGATCCGGTCTGTTGTTATGTGTTCAGACTCAGCCACTCGCAATGGTGCGGTTGGCAGGATCGCCAAGACCTCAGAATGCCCCTTTATTTGTCCGCTACTCACCATGAATATGAATATCATCTACACGCACGGTAACTCGCTCACTTACCAAAATAAGCAAAACTACAATCCCCCCCCCCTAACAACAAAGAAAACATGCAACTGCGATTTGTGCTGGTGGGCGTCGAGTTACTTCATCAGAAAAAAAGAGGAGAGAAGCAATGACCGAAAAAACTGAACAAAAAATTGTGGATGCTCGGCTCCAGTTTCTTCTTTCGATCGATCGGCTTCTCAAAGCGTCTGAAGAGGCAAAGCGAACCAGAGATCTTCTATTTGAGATTGTTAACAGTTCCAATCTGAAAGATGGAGCAATTGAATAATTACTCCATCGAGTAAGTACTGCGTATCAATCGGCTTATGATTGCCTCGATGGAGCAATTGAATAATTACTTCATCGAGTTACTTCATCGGATGGTGAACAATCTCTCAGTCCACAGAAGTTGGCAGGAGTTCCGAAAAACCCACGGGAAAAAATGTCCCTTTATTTGTCCGTCATTGACCATAAATATGAATGCCACCTACTTAACGAAGACCGAGACAGAAGCGTTAATCCAAGATATTCACCGTCTTGGAATCACCCTGAGGGTCGATGGTGACAATATATGGTTTAACCCGCAGTCGAGTATGATCCCAGATCTTCTGTACCGTCTCCGCAACCACAAAAAGGAAGTGATTTCAAATCTCACTGCCTCTGTCTACACGAACAGCCCCCCCCCAAACAACGGGGAAAAGGCAGGTGCCGTAGTCAGGGGTTGCCAAAATCCTCCGCCTGTCGGGAATTATGTCCTGAGACCAGATCACCCTCACGCCGATTTCGACCACGACGCGGCCTTCGGCCCGACACCCCGTTTCGTCCAGCACAAAGACAAAAATTGCGAGTCCACGATCTACTGGCAGCATATCTGGGGATCGTTCCATTGTTTGGAATGCTGGCCGTCCACGGACCCCTCAATGATAATCGAGACCGAAGACCGACCCATACCGAGGAGGGAACTAGGAAGCCGGGGGGAACTGGAAACAACATGGACTTCAGAAGAATCAGCACTTATCGACTGGTTCAATCGTAACATTGATTCTCTGCCTTCCCGAAACTTCCAGCATGAAATCAACCTAGCCGGACTCCAGCAGAAACTCAGATACAGGCTAGATTATAGTAACGCCAGAAAGGCAATTTCCGAACTGAGAATCCTTAAATCCGAAAATAGAGTATAAGAATGCACAAATCTGACAACGTAGTCGCCGCGCGATCCGAGTTTGGTACAGGGGAATTGCGATTGGGACGGAAGGCACGGAAGGGACGGAACCGTAATCCCATAAGTTTCCTTACGGGCGCGCGTATAAGAAAGTTATAGGAAGTCCCTTCCGTCGGTTCCGTTGGGCTTAAGATAGGGAAGAGTGTGAATGTGGATTGAGAACGACGACTAAGTAGTCCTGAGAAAGGAGCAAGCATGAAATGGCATAGATATTTATCTTATTGGGATCAGATTAAGCACTGCACTCCCTTTGATCATGGCGGGATGTCTCATGAAGAATGGAATAAAGTTGCTATTCAAGCGGCTATTTATAACAAAAGCGAAAAGGGTAATGTTGCAGCAATCACACTATCTGCGGAAGAAACGTGGCGTATTAATCGTAAACCCTTTTACAATGTGTGGCCTTGTATTGGAGAAGCATTATCTAATACATCTCTGGAATTTAATTGCCAACATATATTAGAAGGGTGGAGTAAACTTTGTAATGAGCACAGTGCTGAAGTAGTTCTTTTACGCTGGGCAGCAGGAAATGAACTATCAGAAATGGTAAAGACTTGCTTAGCATGGATCAGACCAGTTTTTCCAGACTGTCGTCGGGATGAACTTGGACAAGTAGAACATCTTGGAAAGTTTTCTCATTTTGAGATATGGTCAAGAATAGATGCCGGGGAGTATAAAGATGGTCAGTTACAGTATTGGGATAAAAATGTTCATTTGTCCCCCCCCAAGACACTTTGGGAGTGTACTCAAGAACAGTCTTATTCTGACGATTTTTTACCCGAAGAAAAGGATATCTTTGAAAAAGTTTTCAAGGTGGTGTCGGCTGTGTTTTTAATGGCAAAAGATCCTAATCATTCTTTAATATCTCCCATAGTTATGAAAAAGGACCAAGAAAAATATGATTTGAATAGTAATACTAAGTATGTGGAAAAAGCCAAGCGTAGGGGATTAGTAGGCTGGAATATCGGAAAAGATATAGAGTTTTCTCCCCATATGAGACGACCGCATTTTGGATTACGTTGGACAGGTAAAGGAAGAGAAGTTCCGAAAATTGTACCAATTAATGGATGCATTGTAAGACGTAATAAAATGACTAAAGTCCCTACTGGGTACTTAGAACCTAAGGAGATAGAATCTAAAGTATAAATGAGATATTCTAAGAGACATAATTTATGGACACGCGCATGGACGCGCATGGACGCGCATATACGCGCATGGACGCGCATATACGCGCATGGACGCGCATATACGCGCATGGACCTTAAAATTCTCCGAAAATATACCCAAACAATTGAAAAATCTTATTGCATCTTTAATGTCAGATTGAATCTGACTGAGTCAGACGAAATCTGACACCTATCCCTACAGAATCCAGGCGATCACTGGAATCGCCGCAAACGATCACCTTATCCCCGTTCGGCCATGATTTGTTACTGTTGTTACGTTTGTTACTGCGTTTGTTGGGGAACATCAACAGTGATCTCCAGATGCGGATTCAGAATTGCGAATCCGCGGTGCCAATGGTAAAAACTCGCTGAATTCGTCAGCCAGTTGCAAAGCTAAGCAAGATGAATCCGGCCAGTGGACTCGCACAGAAGTGCCGTTTTTTACTTTTCGCGGCTATCCCGTTGCTCACGCCTACAACCGTACACGTATCCGGAATAAAGGCAGCTTTCCGGCGATAATTAGCCGAGCGGCTAGCTGAGAAACTGTAGGAAACTGTAGGAAACTGTAGCTACAGTTTCTACACCGACTAATTCCGCATGTAGACCGTCCGAAGAAGTAAGATGAATTCTTACGCCATATAAATCGGCCTCACCGGTCCCACAACCACTCGGTCAAGGAACAGCACCACGTAACAGGCGCGTAACGGATTGAAAAGTATGGCGAAAAATAAGCAACCGAAAGTCATCGACCTCTTTTGCGGTGCCGGTGGCATGACTCAAGGATTTTACAACGCTGGATTCAGGCCGATCTTTGCTGTTGAGCACGAAAAGGATTTTGCAGAGACGTATGCTGCAAATTTTGGTACTCACGTTGATGCGAGACCGATCGAAGAGGTTGTGATCGACCCGAAAGTAAAGAAGCTACGAGCTGATGTGGTAATTGGTGGACCGCCTTGTCAGGGTTTTTCAAACCTTGGACCGAATCGGCTTGATGATCCCCGTCGCGTCTTGTGGCAGTACTTCATGGACATTGTCGAGTCGTCCAAATGCAAAGTGTTCTTGATGGAGAATGTGCAAAATCTCTTAAAAAGCGAAGAAGGTGAGGCAGTATGCCAAACGGCGATTGATATGGGGTTCTCAATCAGTGCAAAAGTGCTTCTCGCCTCGAAATTCGGTGTACCCCAGAATCGTCGAAGAGCATTTATTCTTGGAAGAAAGTTGGGAGAAGTGGATTTGCCAGAAGGCACTAACGAGACAATGACTGTTCGTGAAGCCTTTCGGGGAATTCCCAAAAAACCAACAGTGACAAAATTCGTCCAGAACGGTCCGGTTGTAACATCGAAATTGCACATCGCACGAAATCCCACAGAATTAAGCAAAAAACGATATGCTCTGATCCCGCCCGGTGGAAACCGTTTCGATCTTCAGCGTTTGGCCCCTGAACTGACACCAGCTTGTTGGATCAGGAAAACGAAGGGCGGAACCGACCTTTACGGCAGATTGGTTTGGAATGAACCTGCTCGGTGCACAATTAGAACGGAATTCTACAAACCAGAGAAAGGGCGATTCCTCCATCCAAAGGAAGACAGACCAATTACTCACTGGGAAGCGGCACGACTGCAAACGTTCCCCGATGATTTTCTTTGGTGTGGGTCAAAAATCCAGATCGCCATCCAGATTGGTAATGCTGTTCCACCGAAGCTCGCAGAATGCATCGCACGGCACATTCTGAGTTTTTTGAATGGAAAATCGCCCCGAAGAAGCAAGCAGTCAAAAGCAAGCGGTTAGTCGTGAGGATGCTACAGGCGCGTAACAGGCGCTGTTACGCTTTTAGCTAACAAAAATGTGCCGATCCGCTGCGTCGTCCTCAACGCTCGATAAGAGGTTTATTCTGTCGTTGTCTTTTTGATGATCGCTCGATACCATTACTTTGCTTTCTATTTTTGCCCGGTTTGGCCTAGTCGCCGCCGGGCTTTTTTCGTTATTAAGCGTCCGCGCCATTCCGACTGTAGGAAATGGAGTACGGAATTTAGCTCACTGGTACACAGTGGTACGGTCTGTACCAGTGCGTACCAGTGTGATTAAGGGATTGAAGAAATGGAGAAAAAGCTGAATTGCAGCGTCACGATTTGCAATTGCAATTCTTTGCTATCTAATCGTGGTGGACAGATGTGAACCAGGTAGGTACAGATTGTACCTACCGCGTGGACAGGCGTTAACCAGGTAGGTACAGATTGTACCCACCTGGCCGGTTAATTCGAGCCTGTCGGTTGTCGTGCTTCAACCCCCCAACCAAGACGTTGTGGTCAGGAATTGCATCTGCAGAGATCTCAGTGATATCGCCTTCAATGGCGTGATCATCGACGAAGTTCGCGGAATAAGCTTTCTGAGAATGCGTGTCCCACTCAGACGCCCATACGCACTTACCACCGACAGCCTCGAATCCGATACGAGTCACCCCCGATACCAGCGAATAGATCAACGAATGTAAAACTAACCTGCCCCAATCTGTGTATGCCATTATCTTCGACAGACTTCATAACAGGTTTACCTATCTTAACATGCAGTTTTTGTATGTAATTTTTGTGTGTAATTAGAAGGCACATTTCGTTATATTATGGAAGGTTACCTATCTTAACATGTAAAATCAATGTGTGATCAGAAGGGTTAATTACTATTACGCGCGGGTTTAGGTGGGGGGGGGTGGATTAATATATACGTATGTCACCTAATATACATCCGATACATGATGAACTTTTTTCACGTGGTGGACGGCCAAATAGGTCCACCCCGCTGCGTCGAGGCGTCTTGACCGCTTGAGCATCATCCTCATGGACCCGCCGCCGTCCCGTCCGGCCGCTGGCCTATCGATTCAGCAGGAGCATCCGTCTGCTGGCGTCCCGGCGGCAGGGGGAATCGATGCTGCAGCAGCATCCGTCTGCTGCGTCCCGGTGGCGGGGGAATCGCTGCTGCAGCAGCATCCGCCCGATGTGTCCTGCAGCGGGGGGAATCGGTTTTCGGGTTGGCGTCCCGGTGGTGGACGCCCGTCAACGTGGACACCCGTCAACTAGGTAGGTACAGATTGTACCTACCTAGTTCACATCCGTCCACCTAGCTCACGTCTGTCCACCAGCGATTGGGACGATCAGGGCGCCGATGGACGCCGATTCCGCCAGGGGCCTTGCGAGGGGAAACCGGCTGAGGCGAAGCCGGCCGGAAGAGGGTTTGTTAACTGTCGTTTGTTAACTGTCGTTTGTTAACTGCCGTTATCATTCTCCCTGTCGTCTCATTCCTGTCGTTCCTCATTCTCCCTGTCATTTCATTCCGCAATGCGATCCAATTTGGCGAATCGGCCCGCATTGGCCCGCTATCGCGTCTCTGAGCGAAACACGACACATCCATCATCCGCACCCATGCAAGCCTCTCAGGTCGCCGCACCTGTCCCCTGTTTTTGTATCTCGATCATACGTTCATCACGTGGACAAGTCTCGGCTGTACGTAAAGTCTGAAAAGTAACCACTCTAATATAGTAGCGTTTCCGACGCATCTATTAATTTTTATATGTGTGTATTATTATCACACGTTTTCCGTAACTACTTAAGTCTCACCAGTTTACGCCATAAAAGCAACCAAAAACCGACCGAACGTCCCCCCTATATATAGAGGGTGGTACTTTTTTACAGACACTAACCGCAAGGGGAAACGATGAAACATGAACCAGAAATTATCGAGGCGGGAGATCTATTCGATCTATTTTTTCTTGACACCGACGACCCAAGAGTCTTTGAACACATCGGAATTCCGGAGATCGTTACGGGAGAATGGGAGTTTAACAAACGGCTGTCCGGTCACCTCTATGAGGTGAGCTGGCCAGAACATTGCCTCACAAACTCAAGATACAACTCCGACTGTAGCGCTAAGGGAATCCACAACGATGATCTCCCACACAAACGACCGGAATAGTTCGGCTTTTTTTAGACATTTGACAGGTGTACAGTTTACCATACCAGCAGTGGGTTGTATACTTCATGAGAAGGAAACGAACGATGAAACATGAACCAGAAATCCACGTCAAGCGGTTGTTGGACTTTGCGCGATCGAGGCGTGTGACTTATTCGATCTATTTTTCCGAGACACCTCAACAAAAGGGGAGAACGAACGATGATTATCACGAGAAAATACGCTCAGCGACTGATAAGGGCAGGAAAGGCGTGGACAGAGGGAATGACAAACTCGACGTTCGCATGGTACGTGATCCTAATCAGGCACGATCTACAACGAGTGGATCATTACGAGGCTACCCACGAAGACTGTATTCGTGAAACTGGGAGAAGTTTTGAGGATCACTGCAAGGCTACCTCAATGATTGTGGCCGAACGGATTCGCAATGAGGATCTCGGTGGCGACGTAGAGCCGCTGTGGAAAAAATACCACTGCACACAAACCGCAGGAGAGAACAACGATGGATAGGCGGAATAGTAGTTCGACTTTTTTTAGACTTTCAATACATGTACAGTTTACCATATCTTCAGCCAGTAACAAAAAAGGGAAACGCAATGACTAAAACTGCACTTATCAACCCGGAAAACATCCTGGCAGCAGTAATCCAAGATGACATGATTGCATTCTGTACGGCCTGTGGGGAAGAGCATTATGGCTATGAGCCAGATGCCAGGGAGTGTGCTTGTGGTAAATGCGGAGAGTGGCGAGTTTACGGCTGCGATGAGCTTTTACAAATGGGATTCGCTGACTAAACCAAATAGCCGAAAGGGAAAAAATGACACTAAAGACCGAGAGCCGATTTCTGTCACACGGAGACAAGAACACCAAGTTGAGGAAGAGCAATTCCCAGAGAGATAGCAATTTCACCACCTATGGGTTGGCACTCGCTCCTTCGCGATCGGGAACGGGACACAATGTGTGCTGGAGCGCGTCAAAAGGATGCATTCGCGCTTGTGTTTTTAAGTCTGGGAACGGCAGATACTCAACTGTGCGAGAAGGAAGAACACGGAAAAAAAGAATGTTTTTTGAGGACCGCCCGCAATTCGAGCACAATCTGCGCGAAGGACTAAGATCTGCGCAACGGAAAGCAAAAAAGGAAAAGAAACGTGTTGCTGTCCGGCTTAATATGTACTCAGATATCGAATTCGAGAAAGAAATTCCATGGATTTTTACCGATCCCGAATTCTCCGACATAACTTTCTATGACTACACCAAGCAGTACCCGAGAATGAAGCGTTTCTGCAACGGAGAATTTCCGGAGAACTATCATTTAACGTTTTCTCGCTCAGAAGACAATGAACGGGAAACGTTAGACATTCTTAAACAGGGCGGGAATGCTGCAATAGTACTGGCCAAGGAACTTTATCACACAGTTACAGAAAATGAGAAATCAACATGGTACGGATTCGATATTCTCCCAGGAGATAAAACCGACCTCAGATTTTTAGAAGGCAAAAAATCGGCAGTGATCGCGCTTTACGCAAAAGGTAAAGGGCGTTCAGACACTACGGGCTTTGTCATCCGACGTCCTCAACACGTGGAAGATCTCCCGCGCGGTTTCGTCATCGGCCGATGACGAAACAACACATTTCAACCTAACTACTAACCACAAAGGAACAATCATGCACGATGAAACTGAAACTATCCGGAAGCAAAGAATCGCTGAGATCAACGCAGACCCGGGAAGTCGGGAGACGCTCAGGAAAGATCACGGAGAAGTGTGGACCACCAACCAACTTAGGGAAAATTTCGACATCCTCGGGTTTCTTGCTCCGTATGTTGTCGTTCGCCGACGGTCGGATGGAGCGAAGGGATCGGTTGAGTTTCAACATAACCCCAGAATGTACTTCAACTTTCAACCGGACAACTTTCAACCGAAATAAACACTGAACGCATCCCGACCTAAGCAAGTCCCAAAACTGCTTTTTTTGACCAGGATTTTTACAAACACAAACAGAAGGGAAGAACATGATCACAATCACAACACAAGCAGAAGGGAAGATTGAAATGAAAAAAAATGTCGCGTTCACCGACCGAAACGGAGCTACCAAAACTGTCACCGTTATTGCAGAGGAAAAACGTTCGGGCTTCAAGACCGTCAGTTGCCGATGCGATGATCTTCGCGGAGCAGTGGTTAAATTGTGGACGGATGGACACGTCGGAACCCGACACACTGCCATCAGTAGCGGCAATGCGGCCCTTGTCATCAAAGGGAAGTGCCAGCGGATTTTTCAAGGGCACGGCATAGGTGCCCGCCTGTCTTACAAAATTAACAAGAGCAACCCGCAGCCCAAACTGTTCGTGCCGCTCAATAAGTTTGAAGAAACCTGCCGCCTTGTTGAAAAACTGCAACCGCAAAGATGACTTTTACAACAAACAGAGAAGGGAAGAACATGATCACAATCACAAACTCGGAAGGTTCCGGATCCGAAACCGGAAACGTTCGTGAAGCAAACATCCAAATGCACATCGCGGCACGCGACACCTTCGCGCATGAGGCAGAAATACTAAAATGTTATTCTTTTGACGAAAATATGTACACCTATGACGGATCAGATCCGGTCGGATGGATTTCAGGATCGAGTTGTCGGTACGTAGGTGAGATCGTTTCTTATGAAGATCCCGAATTTTATGGCGACTCGAAATTCATTTTCTCCGAACATGAATTCGCTGAGCTTTACCAAAATTCCGACAGAGTCGTAGAGCGAATAAAAATACAATACCTAACTGAAGAAGAAACAGAAGACGAGTAATCCAATTTTTTTAGACTTTTAGCACATGTACAGTTTGCCATATCCATGGTGGATTGTATACTTCACCGAAAGGGAAAAGCAAATGTACGTTGCGTCAAATCCGCGGACAAAAAAACAACTGAAAGAGTCCATCAAGGCCGGGAATGAAGAGGTTGTTTACGCACCCGGTCAGGGTTCGATACCTGAGAACGGGACAGTTCATCTGGAAGGACCGCATTTCCCCGAACCGCACAAGTGGTACGCAACGGGAGTACTGCGGGACGGGCTGCTTATTAAAATCTCATGACCGATTTCAACAACCACAGATGAAGGAAACGCAATGACGACGAAAATTATCTGCAGGAAACGATACGATACCGACAAGTCCACGCTTGTATATTGTGAAGAAAGCCCACTGTCGGTGAATGATTTTGAGTACCACACAACCGAGATCTATCAGACGGGAGCGGGGGACTGGTTTCTGGTCGATCAGTATCACGACTCGAACAAGATCTCGGTGATCTGCCAAGACAAAGCGTACGAGTACCTCGAATCACACTCAGATGACCCGGCTGCGATGGCGATGATCGAGTTACATTTCGCTGATTTTTTCGAGGAAGCATGACAACAACCACAGATGAAGGAAACGCAATGACGACGAAAATTATAAACAAACAACAAAAGTACCGTCTGAGAGATCCAGCGGGGTGGGAAAGAATCCGAAGTCCAGAATTCCAATACATCTATGACGATGAGGAGCGGGTCGGTACTAGCAACTATCGGGGAGTTGCCTATTTTTGGTCATACGCATATCGGTTTATTTTGCGGGGAGATATTTTCTATTGGTTTGAACCAAATATTGAGGGCATGACCGAAAGCCGAAGCGGGGCAATCATCTCCCAAATGCGAAGGAGCATCCATCGGGATTTCCTGCGATGCGGGCTGGAGCTTGACGGCGAGTCTGATGTTCACGCTGCGATAATTAAATATCACCACATAATAGCTAAAAATAAATATTGATGCCACGTTCGAGATGTGTACGTCTCGTGAAAATAGAGCGGATAGTATTTCGAGATCTACTTCTAACTAAAAAGGAGATGCTGCAGGTGGAAATTACATCGAAAGAACTGCTAGAGATTACAGGCGTAAAAAACGACGCCAACCATTCGTTTGAAATCGGGCGGAAATATTTAATCAGAACGGTCACGCTATACTACACGGGGCGGATTACAAGTATCACTGGCAGTGATCTGGTCCTGTCTGATGCGGCGTGGATCGCCGATACCGGGCGATTCAACGACTGCTTAAAAAATGGCGAATTAAACGAGGTCGAACCGTTTGTTTCCGATGTAATATTGCCGCGATCCGGTATTATCGACGCGACGATTTGGGATCACGAATTGCCGAGGGTACAGAAATGAACCAAGCACTTCTGATATCTGGATTGCGGAATGAGTCGCCGGAGTCGCGGTCGCGGTCGTGGTCTGGGTCGGGGCGGTCGTGCGAGGCGCGGTCGCGGTCGTGGTCGCGGTCGCGGCGGTCGCGGTCGTGGACGACAGCGTCGTTGTCGGAGCGGTCGTGGTCGCAGTCGTTGTCGGGGTCGCGGTCGCGGGGGTCGGGGCCGTGGTCGCGGTCGCGGGGGTCGGGGTCGCGGTCGGGGTCGCGGAACAAACCCCTCTATATATAGGGGACAGCATACTACCATCAGTAACAAAAAAGGACCTCACGCCATGACGAACGTCATAAAAAAACTCCGTCGTCGGAGACTCGCTGAACCCAAAGTGGAACGGGAGCGAGACAAGGTAAAACTCGAAGCCCTGTTGATCGACGCCGATCCATCGTTCAGCGACAGGCAGCCCATCAAAGTCGTCGCCTATCAACAGGGCGTTGTCATCGACGCAAAGGGATACGGCGATTGCTGCTCCGCTGATGGTCACGGATCGCCGGTCTTCCTCGAACTGTACCAGGGACAACTGCGACTCATCGTATTCGCAGACATCAATGAACAAGACCCGGAGATCATCAATCTCGACGGAGCAAAAGAAGATCGGCGAATTGTGACGTAACACCACAACCACATTGATCGATGCAAGGGTACAGAAATGAACCAAGCAATTCTGATATCTGGTTTGCGGAATGAGTTGCCGGGGTCGCGGTCGCGGTCGGGGCCGTGGTCGCGGTCGCGGGGGTCGGGGTCGCGGTCGGGGCCGTGGTCGCGGTCGCGGTCGGGGTTGCCGGGGTCGTGGTCGCGGTCGGGGTCACGGTCGGGGTTGCCGGGGTCGTGGTCGCGGTCGTGGACGACAGCGTCCCACCGTTCATCCCGACCGAGAAATGATTCAATGAATCAATGATTCAATGAATCAATGATTCAATGAATCAATGATTCAATGAATCAATGAATCAATGAATCACTCTAAGCGCGCATCCGCGTGCATCCGCGCGCATCCGCGTGCATGGATGTCTGGAAAAGTTTAGATTTTCGGAAAAAACGATATATACACCTTGCCACGTGGCATGGTGCCCCGTATACTTCTGCGATTGCGATTGCGATTGATTACACACGGAGGTGATCAAAACTATGGCATCTGAATTCTTGGATTTATTTGGTCGGCATCGAGCGCCGAAGATTATCCGCCCGGAGGCGGACAAGGACGCAATTTCACTCGATCATCACCATTCCATAACAAGGCAATTAAAAAAACCAGTGTTGTGCCGTGCTTCTCGTTGGTCTGACAGGCGGCGGCAGTACCATGTACGAGAGCAAGACTCGCCAAACAAAATTACTCATTGCGATAAAATATTCGGTGGCGACGTAGGGCCGCTGTGGAAAAAATACCGCCGCGACCCGAATTGGTGCCCTAAATGCAAGAAATGGTGCGAAATCTACTGGGATAAAGACTCATGATGAAAAAAAGACTGACGTACAGGCAACAAGAAATTTACGCGCATCTCGTCGACAAGTCGGGACTGTTCCGAGACGGCAGTCGACGCTGCCACGAGCCTGTGCGGGCTATTTGCGTCCAGTTCGGGATTAGTTCGCCGAACGGGGTGCAACAACACTTGAACGCAATCGAGAAGAAAGGCTGGATTCGGCGAATTTCGCGCCGGTGCGGGATTATCCTGGTCGAGGACCACGCCGCGCCGCAACCCACGGATGGGGCACGCTAAAACCGGCAGGATCCGGGGCGCGGTGTATTGTGCTAATCGCAACCACATGTAGCGTTGCGCACAATGAAAATATATATTTGTAGCGCTGTAGCGCTACGGCGTAGCGCAAATAGTTACGCCGTAGCGCAAATAGTTACGCCGTAGCGCAAATAGTTACGCCGTAGCGCAAATAGTTACGCCGTAGCGCAAATAGTTACTTTTACTGTACGTAGCAATATCGGAATCGGAAGGGGACATAATGCTCGTTTTAAAGCGAAAAATCGGACAGTCTGTCGTTTTGCACGAAAAAAGTAGCGGCGATACGATAAAAATCACGCTGATCAAAAGGGACAGTGGCGCTGGCGGCGTGACAATCTCACTCGACGCGCCACTAAAATACAACATTTTACGAGACGAGCTACTATTGACTCCATCTTCGGCTGACGCTGAGGTTGATTTGGTCGACTCAGAGAGGGACTTCTGATTTTGTTCACATATCGCGTCGAGACGCCAATCACACCGGAAGATCATGAATACCAACGACTCTACGACGAATTGCACCCGACGGTTCCATCGTGGTGGCGCGAACTTGCAGACGCCGAACCCTGCCAGTGCCAATCCGGGTACGACGAACGAGACTGCCATCAGTTGCCGAGCGACGGTCGACTATCCGCACGCATGTGCAGGCAATGCAAAAACATAACACGTCATTTTACGGAAGGGTAAACTATGGAAACTAACGGCGGCATCGTCATGATACACGGCCGCGAATACAAAACGGTCGCGCTCCGAATCCTCGAATTTACGACCGGCGAAAAGTTTTCCGGCCACAGAATTGAGACAGAAATTCTAACATCAAACGACAAAATGGTACTCATCCGCGCTACAATTAGAGATGCAGGCGGAGAAATTGCCTCGACTGGACATGCCGAGGAGTTCCGCGACGCGAACCAGATCAACAGGCATTCGGCGGTCGAAAATTGCGAGACGTCCGCCGTAGGACGAGCGCTATCCTTCCTCGGATTAGGAGGGAGCGAGATCGCCTCTGCGGACGAGATCAGCAACGCGATTTTGTGCCAGCAACAATCTTCTTCCGGCTCTCCGGCGGCGCCGACCTCTCCGCCGAAAAAGTTCAGCGATCGGCCATGCCCCAAATGTGGTCAACCCGAAACGATCAGGAAGAGCAAATTTGACGACTCGCCTGGGTTCTACTGCTTCAAAAAAATAGGCGGGTGCGGCGCGAAATGGGATCACGACCCGCGTGCCGAATCGAATAACGCCGAACAAAAAGATGAATTCGGCGAATGGGGATCGAAGCTTCACCAGCACATCGTTTCCCATTTTGACGATTCTTCTACCAATTCTGATCGAGACAGATGGCTGTCTCGGGCGCTAAATTCTAAAGCGAACGCGATGCTCGTCTGCCAGAGTGAGGATGACGCACGCGTTGCCTTCGGTCTTATCCGCGACCGGGCTGCGGACTCGCCTGCCCGGCCGCCTGAACCGGCCTGGGAGAAAATATGATACTGCTCATGAAGAAGACACCAATCTGCACCGAGTGCGTGTTCCACAGGCATACCGACGGATACGACCGTTGCACGCATTCTGCCACTGCTCGCCCGCCAGCGCACAACCCAGTCACCGGAGTGCCAGGATTTCAGAAATCCGACGGAGATTGGACCGGCCTGAGTCCGTTTCCACTCTGCCATCACCTAAACACGCTATACTCACCATGCGAAATTTCAGAAAAAAAGGAGCCAACAGATGGTGTTTTCGACACGGACGTCGATCCCAAAAACGCAAAATCAAAGTGAGGTACGAGATCCCCGCGAACTGAAAAACCATCCTGTAAATCAGACGATTTATGGCGACATGGATGCATCAGGCGATGGATTTCTTGCTGACGTGGCTGCCAGGGGGATCCAGCAAGAAATCCACATCACTCCGACCAATATCGTCATTGCAGGGCACCGGCGTAGGCGAGCCGCAATAACGCTCGGGATTCCCGAAGTCCGCGTCCTAGTCCGGCACGACCTGACCGAAGAAAATGACATCATCGAGGCGTTGATCTGCTCGAATCAGCACGTACGAGAGCGGACCACCGAGCAGAAAGCTCGTGAGTTCGATCACATCAGGCGGATCGAAATCGATCGCGGGAAGCAGCGTATGGGTGATGGCGGAAAAGACACGGTCAAAACGGCCGGACTTTCTATTGAATCGAGAAAATCGAGAAATGTGGCTGCAAAACAGGTTGGACTGGCACCGTCGACGGCAACCAAAGCGTCCGAAGTCGTCAGTGCAATCGACGCTGCCGAAGAGTCCGGCGACACCGGAAAAGCGAGCGAATTGCGCGAGACGCTGAACAAGAACGTCACCGAAGCCCACAGACAGATTCAAGAAAATACGCCCGCAAAACCAGATCAAGTTGTAGACGCAAACGGCGTCCCGGTCCCCAAGAAGGCCGTCGCAGCATTCGAGGCGCTGCCACGATACACGGCGATCAAGTCTGCGATCAGTAAAATCAAAAAGGAAATTTACGATCTCTCGCAAACGGAACCCGGTGCGTTGGTGCGATACAACCGGATAAAGATCGATTTAGAGAACGTGTATCGATCGGTCAGGTTTTCGACTCCCTACTGCGTCTGTCCGTATTGCCGAGGCAGGCCCGTCCTCTCCAGGGTAGCAACCTGTGACGCCTGCAAGGGGATCGGCTGGGGTGGAGAATCGCTGTACGACAATGCGCCAGAGGAACTCAAGTGAAACTGGAACTTCGACCGTACCAGGCAGAATGCGTCAGCAGGGTGCGTGCTGCGTTATCTAGCAGATCGCAAAGCACGCTTGCGGTATTGCCGACAGGCACCGGCAAGACTGTAATTTTCGGCCATATCGCAAGCGACTGGACGGAGGGTCGTATTCTGGTTATCGCACACCGGGAAGAATTAATTTTCCAGGCGTGCGCCAAGATCAGCCAGATTACAGGAGATTATCCCGATATCGAAATGGCCGAGAATCGTGCCGAGCGACACGGGCTACTGACGGCTAGTAATGTAGTCGTCTCGTCAATACAAAGCCAGAATGCAGGTCCGCGTTGCAAAACGTGCAACGGCGAAAAAAAAAACCGCGACGAGAGATGTAGAGATTGCATCGACGGAGTCGCTCGCCGCATGCAGCGATTTGATCCATCTGAATTCGGCCTATTGATAATAGACGAAAGCCATCATGCGACCGCCAGTTCGTATCGCAGGCTGATTGACTACTACTCGCACAAAAATCCAGATCTGAGGATTCTCGGCGTCACCGCCACTCCCGATCGCGCTGACGAGCATGCCCTTGGCCAAGTGTTTGATTCCGTCGCATTCGAGTATGAGATTCTTGATGCGATCGAAGACGGGTGGCTAATACCCATAAAACAGGAATTGATCACATGCCAGAATTTGGATTTCTCGGCCGTGAGGACGACGGCTGGGGACCTGAACGGCCGAGATCTGGAGAATGTATTAATGGAAGAAGAGAGCCTCCATGAGGTCACGACTCCGACCGTTGAAATATCCGGTGATCGGCCGACCTTGGTTTTTGCCGCTACCGTAGCGCACGCAGAGGCAATGTCGGAGATTATTAATAGGCATAAGCCGGGTTCTGCAATTTGCATTCACGGTGGCACCGATAAAGAGAAAAGGAGAGATCTGCTGAAAGAGTACCGCCAAGGTAAATACCAATACCTATGCGGGTGCGGAGTGTTTTTGGAAGGATTCGACGAGCCGCGAATCGAAGTCGTGGCGATGGCGCGGCCTACAAAGAGTCGCGCTCTCTATTGTCAGGCGATCGGGCGCGGCACGCGACCGATCATCCCGCCGACGCAAGCGACACCAGAAGAACGCAAAGAAGCCATCGCGAGGAGTGGCAAACCGCATTTGTTAGTCTTGGATTTCGTGGGTAACTCAGGACGACACAAGCTGATTAGCACGGCAGACGTCCTCGGCGGAAAAGGAAAATTTGATGATGATATTATCGCAAGGGCGGTGCGTAAGGCTAAAGAAAAGAGCGGCGAACTAGACATGCTCGCCGAACTCAAGGAAGCCCAGGAGGAGGCCGACGAAGAACGTAAAAGGAAAAGGCGAGAGATAAAAGCCGCCGCGAAATACAACCGCACAGCAATCAATGCGTTCGACGTTTTCGACCTCGCGCCCGCACGGGAGCCGCCGTGGCACAAAGGCAGGCGACCGACAGAGAAAATGGCCGCCATGCTCAATCGCAATGGGATCACCACCCACGACATCTCGTTTTCTGAAGCGATGCAATTGATCGGCCATATTAAAGAGCGAAGCGAATCGAATCTATGCACTTACAAACAAATGAAATTGCTCTCGAAATACGGTCAGGACACAGAGATATCAAAAGATGAGGCATCAATCGTCATCACCAAAATAAAAAACAACGGCTGGAAGCCCCTACGTATAAAGGCGAATTGAAATTTCACGCTGCCGAGTAGAACGACCGAGAGAAGTTATCGGTTCGATTTCTCACAGGCGAATGTGGATGTGCTGGTGGCGTACTTCAAATCGAAGCAGGCCACCTCTGCATAGGATAATAGATAGAATGGAAGATTGTGGCGAATAATCTTACAAAAACAAATCCCAGAGACATTACCCTTGGCGGATTCACGTTGTCCGCCGTTGGTGTCGTAGCCAAAGGGAATCCGAGCATTGAAGAATGGCAAGCCGCAATGCAGTTCGTCAATCACGCAGGTGGGGCGGTCATGTGGTGGTTTGGCGATCTGCTCGTTCATGGCGAACGAAGCTACGGGGATCTAGCGAGTCAAGAGGACGGGGACGGGAAGTTTGAGAAAGAGACTCTATATAAGGCACGATACGTATCCGAACAGGTCCCAATTTGCATACGTATGCAAACGTTAGCCTGGGCGCACCACCAGATTGTGGCCCCACTCTCTTCTTCCGACCAAAAGAAGTGGCTCGTCAAAGCTGCCGAAGGCGAAAACGGGAAGCCGTGGTCCGTCGCAAGGCTGAGGCAAGAAACCGCCGATCACAGAGCACGCAAGACGCTGTCAGAAACGCCGCTACCAAAAGGCAAGCACCATGTGATCTATGCTGATCCACCGTGGAGGTACGACTTCAGCCAGTCTGACAGCCTCGAAACGCCGCGCGTCAGGAAGAATGAGAATCTGTATCCGACTATGGATTTGGAAATGATCTGTGGCATGGAAGCAGAGAAGCTGGCAGCGGCAGATTGTGTTCTTTTCCTCTGGGCGACCAGCCCAAAACTGGAGGAGGCATTTCGAGTCATGGAATCGTGGGGGTTTGAATACAAGACCTGCATGGTTTGGAAAAAAGACAAGGCCGGCCCTGGTTATTACGCGCGACAACAGCATGAGATTCTACTGATCGGAACAATCGGGCTTCCTCCCCAATCTGATCCGTCCATAAGGCCCGCGTCCGTCATAGAGGCACCAAGAACAGAGCACAGCAAAAAACCGGAAGTGTTCTACGAGATTATCGAAGAACTGTATCCGGACACGAAAAAGGTAGAGCTGTTTTGCCGCAATCCAAGAGACGGCTGGGCCGCATGGGGGGGCGAATTTGCATAACTCACAGAAAAATAGTGGTCAATCTATTTGAATTTCCCGGCAGAATTTACGGACGTGTTTTCTCGGCTAAACGTCACCAGACAGCGTGGACGTGACTACGACTGTCTATGTCCGGCACATGACGATCGCCTAGCGTCCCTGGTGGTGACAATCTCGGAAGACAATGCGTGTTTGCTGTTTTTCTGCCGGGCTGGCTGTGATTGGGAGAGCGTGCTGTCGGCGGCAGGGATAGAACGTAGGGAATTGTTCCGGCGGAACGAAAAGGACTGGAAGCCTGTGGTCAAACGAATTGCAGCCGAGTATGCTTATCACGACGAGTCCGGCAACGAACTGTTTCGATCCCGCAAATATGAGTGGAAGACAGAGGACGGCGAGACCCATAAGTCGTTCTCGCAGGGACAGATGCTGAACGGAGAGTGGATCGGCAACATCCAGGGCGTGCGGCGAGTCCTGTACCGACTGCCGGAACTGATTAAAAAAACTGGTGGCACAATAATCGTGGAAGGCGAAAAGGATGCTGGCCGATTGATCGACCTTGGGTTCAACGCAACGACGAACCCCGGTGGGGCAAAGAATTGGAAGGTCGAATATGCGGAATACCTCACCGGCAAGCAGGTGGCGATTATTCCGGATAACGATTCGGCTGGTGTTGCCCACGCCATCCAGGTTGCGGGGTCGCTAATCTGGCACGGAGCGAAGTCAATAAGGATCGTTCGGCTGCCTGGGCTGAAAGAGCACGGAGATGTCTCTGATTATTTTAATGCGGGCGGGACACGGGAATCTTTACTTGAGATAATTAAACAATCAAGGGAGTGGTTGTGACGTGACGAATATGACAGATTCGCAAGGTGACAAGTCTTGCAAAATGATGGCCCTGCTGATCGAAGCGTATTTGGAGCTAGGTATATCAGAGCAAGATACCGGTGAGATGCTAATGTCCGCTGGAATACAAGGGCTCGACTTGTTTCGAGGCGATCCGCATATCCAGTCGGACGATGCGTGTCAGGAAGAATTGGACGAGATTATCGCGATGCTGACTGAGCGTAAAAACGCAGGAGCTTAGCGTGTCGCTGTGGAAGATTGCCGACACGACTCAACCAGTCATGCCTGAGTTGCGGGGGATATAAGATTGAATAACGAACCAGAAAGATACGAATGGAAAGACGAGATAGACCCGAGGACGTGCTGGGTGTGCGGTTACGACTTCACAAGGTTCAATTGGGGTGACTATCGTATTCGGGAAATCCACCACATAGAAAGACGTGGCCATGCCACCGGAAAGAAGGAAGACGGGACGCCACGATACGACGAAAAATGCAACTTCTTCTCGGCCTGCCGGCCGTGCCACCAGGACAAGCTCGACTCCGTGGGCACTATGTCGCACGCGCTTCAGCTTGGGATCAAAATGAGACACGACCCCAAATATTTCGACCTAGAACAGTGGTTGCGGTTGAGAGACCAATCTTTGAAGTCAACTACTCGTGTGACGCTTAAGGAGATCGAAGACGCACTCGATTGGTGGGAGAACCAGAATTGAACAGAAAGTGTGTCATCGGAACAAAACGCATGACTGACGCCAGACAAATCAGGGTGGTCATCGACCTGCCACCAGACGAACTGAAACCGAACGCTCGGCCGCACCACTTTGCCAAAGCGAAGGCGAAGAAGTGGTACCGATCTATGTCAAACATCGCTGCTAGAGAATTACTCAACGCGACAATGCCGTGGAAAGAAGCGGAAATCCGAGTCGCGTATCACCACAAGACTCGAAGATTTTGCGACCCAGATAACATACTGGCGTCTCTGAAATCTGCGTTTGACGGATTGGTCGACGCCGGGGTGCTGGCCGACGACCGCGACGTGACGTATCCGCCAGTCGTGCGCGAACACGACAAGGAAAACCCGCGGGTTGAGCTCACGGTGATTTGTTTGGATGGAGATGACGCATAAACATGGACCAAGTGTACACCACCGGTCAAGTGGCGAAAATCTGCAACGTATCGGCCAATACAGTCAGCAAGTGGTTCGATTCGGGGCTCTTGC
>Ga0310124_10000245_pt1 | contig 36543 bp, 22 predicted proteins | sample CB11b_AW_Bot5_MG_FD_203507 | JGI IMG/M metagenome (GOLD analysis project Ga0310124, IMG submission 203507) | Marine microbial communities from Western Arctic Ocean, Canada - CB11b_AW_Bot5 | ecosystem: Environmental > Aquatic > Marine > Oceanic | place: Canada: Western Arctic Ocean | collected...
CCTGGAACTCCAGGAGCAGCGGGCCTTACTCAAGCAGCCCGTCGCCCTTGGCGAAGGCGCAGAACATCTAATGAAGGTCCCCGAAGTAGCTAAGTTCCTCGGGAAAAGCGAGGACTGGGTCTATGACCACAAACTTGACCTCGGAGCGGTCAAGGTGGGGAGAAGTATTCGTTTCCATAAGAAGGAGGTAGATGCCTACCTCCATAACCAAAAAGGAGGTTACTCATGAGCAACAGAAGGAACAGGGGCAGCGGGTCGCTATACAAACCGGACAGGAGCCCGTTCTGGTGGATGAGCTATTACGATGGGAACGGTAGGCGCATACGGGAGAGCACGCGAACCAAGTCCAGGACCGAGGCTCAGAAAATCTTGACCCAGAGCCTTGCAGCTATCCACCGCGAAGGGGCTGTTTTTACCCCGGCCCGCCTCAGGGTGAACGATCTTCTGGACATTCTTGTCGAGGACTACGAGATCAACCAGAGGAAGAGCCTTCATCACTTGAAACGCCGCGTCGTGCCGATCCGAGAGGCCATAGGGCACATCCTCGTAAAAAAGGTCACCGAATCGACCCTGATCCGGTACAGGGACCAGAGGCTTAGGGGCGAGGACCCTCACAGCATGAAGAAATATGCCGTGAAGACCCCCAAGGCCCCCGCAACGGTGAACCGTGAGCTGGCGGCTCTCCGTCGGGCCTTCAATTTGGCTAAGAAGAGAAAGCTCATAGCCATTGTCCCGGGGTTCGAGCTCCTGCAGGAAAACAACGTCCGCAAGGGGTTCATCGAGGCGGAGGAATATGAGGCCATACGCCGCCAGATTCATGAGGACCTCCGTGAGATGGTCACCTTTCTTTACTTCACGGGCTGGCGAAAGAGCGAGGTCCTCGGGCTCACGTGGAGCCAGGTTGATTTCGTCAACGGGATTGTCCGCCTGGAGGTTGGCACCACGAAGAACTCCGAGGGTCGAAGCTTCCCGTTCAGTATGCTGCCGGGTCTGGAAGCATGTCTTTACCGCCAGCGGGAGCGCACCCAGGCCCTTGGGCGCGAGGAATCCAAGATCGCCCCCCGGGTCTTCTGGCACGGCCGAGGGAAGCCGATCAAGGACTTCCGGTCAGCTTGGGATATTGCGACCCGAAAAGCGGGCTGCCCCGATAAGCTGGTCCATGACTTCAGGAGGACGGCTGTAAGGAACCTGGAGCGCGCTGGCGTGTCCCGTTCCGTTGCCATGAAGCTTGTAGGCCACCAGACCGAGTCGGTTTACTTGCGCTATTGCATTACTTCTGAAAAGGATCTCCAGGAAGGGGTAGGGAAACTTGCCCAACTTCACAGAGAAGAAAACACCAATACGTCAAAAAGGAAAGGAGGTTAGATTACGGTGTGTTTTGGCGCCCTTGGGACTGAGTTTAGTCATACTGATGGTCATACTGGCCATTTTTGCCCCCCTTGCGGGAACGTCCCTGAAGGCGTAAGCTCAATTCCTGTGCCACTTAGAAACGAGTGCCGGGGTGGCGGAACTGGCAGACGCGGGGGACTTAAAATCCCCTGGCCGCAAGGCTGTGTGGGTTCAAGTCCCACCCTCGGCACCATCTCTTTGTTCTATGGCCGGACGCGGTTAGCATGGGGGGACAGTTTTCCCCCTCCGTTTTGAATCCAACCAGGGAACCGGACCGACACCATGAACAGATCGTTCGTCAGCCGGACAACGAGGGCCGGGCTCATCGTTTTATTTCTGCAATTGGTCTTCGTGTTTACCGTCCCCTGGGTTCGCGCGGATGACAGCGACAAGGGACGCTGGTGGAGCGGCAAGGTCGAAGAGGCCCTGGGCCGAGCGGGGGGTAATCGCGGCGAGCTTCTGCGCTTCCTCGGCAAGGTCTCCGATTCACAGCGACCCGCGGCCTCCTTCCTGCTGGAGAACATGCCGCAGCGTGACCTCGAGAGCCTGAAGGCGGACTATCTCCGGGAGAACCTGCGGCTGGCCTTCGAGGCGAAGACTACCGCGGCCTGGGGAAAAAAATTGCCGGAGGATGTCTTTCTTAACGATGTTCTCCCTTATGCGAACGCCAACGAGGCCAGGGAGGCCTGGCGTTCGAAGCTCCGGGAGAAATGCCTGCCGCTGGTGAAGGAATGCAAGAGCCCGGGTGAGGCGGCGCATGAGCTGAACAGAAAGATCTTCAAGCTCCTTGGCGTGCGCTATTCGACAAAGCGTAACCGGGCTGACCAGGCTCCTGCTGAAACGATCGAGACGGGCCTGGCATCCTGCACGGGACTCTCCATTCTGCTGGTGGATGCCTGCCGCTCTGTAGGCGTGCCGGCCCGGCTGGCGGGAACCCCAAACTGGGTGAACAAGAGCGGCAACCACACCTGGGTCGAGGTCTGGGATGACGGCTGGCATTTTGCCGGTGCGGCCGAGCCCGATTCACGCGGACTCGATCACGGCTGGTTCCAGGGCCGCGCCGCGCAGGCCATCGAGGGCTCTCCTGAGCACGCGATCTACGCCACGAGCTTCCGCAAGACAGGAACCTCCTTTCCGCTGGTCTGGGCCCCAGGCGTCGACTACGTCAGCGCCGTAAACGTCACCGGCCGTTACGTTCCCGCCGGCGCGAAGCCGCAGGACAAGCCTCGCCTGTTGGTGCGGGTACTGGAAGGCAAGGGAGGCGCTCGCGTCGTGAGGTCGGTCGAGCTCATCGACCGGGCCGATCTCGAGAAGGTGCTGCGCGGCAACAGCCGGGATGAGTCCAACGACACCAACGACATCCTCTCCTTCAAGGTCGAGAAGGGCCGGGCCTATGATTTGCGCATTCTCGATGGAAAGAGAGTCCTCAGCCGGGAGTACCGCTGCGGCGGCGACCGCCAGGATGTCGTCTCGATCTTTCTCGCCGATCCTTCTACCCGTAAGTTCAAGGCGGCCGATGAGAAGAAGCTGACCGCGGCGCTGAAGGGGTATTTCAGCGCTGATGAGAAAAAGCGCGCCGGGTGGAAATTCAGCAGGTCGCTCGACAAGCTGCTCGCCGGCAACGAGGCTGCCGCAAGAGCTGCCGCCTGGAAGGCCTATCTCGAGGCGCCGCTGCATTCAGCCCGAAAGGAAGATTTCGACAAGCTCCAGGTTCGTTTCAAGGCCCACCTCAGTCCCTACACCTTGAAGAGCGTGGGTAAGCGTCCTGAGGGCGGCTGGCCGCTTTTCATCGCCATGCACGGCGGCGGCGGAGTTCCCAAGCGGATCAACGACAGCCAGTGGCGGCATATGCAGATTTACTACCGTGACCAGGCCTCGGTCACAGGCTACCAATACCTCGCCCTGCGGGCGCCCAACGACACCTGGAACGGCTTCTATGCTGATTATGTCTACCCGCTCATCGAGAATCTCGTGCGGCAGTGCCTTCTCTTCGGTGATGTGAATCCCGACAAGGTGTTCATCATGGGTTATTCCCATGGTGGCTATGGAGCCTTCTCGATCGGCCCGAAGATTCCCTACCGCTTCGCCGCCATCCACAGCTCGGCGGCGGCGCCCACCGATGGGCAGAGCTCCGCGAAGACGCTCCGGAATACGATCTTCACCTTCATGATCGGTGAGAAGGACCAGGCCTACGGCCGGCTCAAGCGCTGCCAGGGTTTTGACGAGAAGATCCGCAAGCTGCGCGGCGACCGCAAGAACATCTACCCGGTGAAGATGGAATACAAGGCCGGCTACGGTCACGGAGGGCTGCCGGACCGCGACAAGATCAAGACCATGTACCCGGCGGTGCGTGACCCGGTGCCGGCAGAGTTGACCTGGGAAATGACAGATGGCGTGGTGAAGGACTTCTTCTGGTTGAGCTCGCCGGAGGCCTACAGGGGCCGGGAGCTCAACGCCTCCTGCCGTAACAACAAGCTGGTCATCACCTCCCGGGATATCAGGAACTTCAGTGTCCTCCTCGATGAGCGGCTGGTTGATTTTTCGAAGCCGGTGACCATCGAGCTCAACGGCAGGAAACTCTCCGCCGGAAAGCTGAAGCCTTCCCTCAAGACGCTTGTCGAGACGCTCAGTCGGCGCGGGGACATCAGGCTGGCCGCCACGGTGGCCTGGTCACCCGGGTCCTGAAGCGGTGGGTTCTTTTCCCCGGGTCCGAGCAGTCTTTACTTTCTGTTTTTCAATGAGCGTGTCCGCGGTGATTTGCGGGCAATGGAATGAGACAGGGATTCCCGCTTTCTGGAAATCACCACCGGCCGCCGGGTTCAAAAAATCCGCCGGCTACGCATGGTTTCGTTGCGGGGTGAAAATTCCGTCGAGCTGGGCCGGCAGGCAGATCCTGCTCTTTGTCGAGCCGGTCGACGATGCGCGCCAGACCTTCGTCAACGGGCAGCGGGTGGGGGCCACCGGGACTTTTCCGCCGCGCTACCGCAGCGGCCTGGGTGAAAGCGGCCGCTTCAAGTTGCCGGCCGACGCCCTGCGCCCGGGCGAGGTCAACATCGTGGCGGTGCGGGTTTACTCCAGCGGCAGCCGGACGAACTTTTCCATAGCGCCGCCGACGTTTCTCGCAGGTGGTGAGGGAATCCGGCTCGAGGGAGAATGGCAGTACCGGTTCGGGGATGAACCTGCCTGGGCCTCGGCGAAGGCCGAAGAGCTCCCGCAAGAGAAGCTCTTTTCGACGGTCGACAAGGTCAATGACGCTGACGACTACCTGCTTCGACGCAAGGGCGACAACGAATCGGTATCTCCCCGTGAGTCGCTGCGCCGCTTCGAGCTTCCCGATGATCTTCGCATGGAGCTTGTTGTCGCTGAACCGGACATCGCCCAGCCGCTGTGTTTCCATTTCGATGAGCGCGGCCGCCTCTGGGTCCTGCAGTACCGCCAGTACCCCGACCCGGCCGGTCTCAAGCCGTTGAGCCGTGACAAGTTCCTGCGCACGGTCTACGACAAGGTGCCCACCGCCCCGCCTGGCCATGTTCGGGGGCGGGACCGGATCACCATTCACGAAGATCTCGACGGGGATGGCTACTTCGAGAAACAGAAGACCTTTCTCGACGGTCTCAACATCGCCACCAGCTTCGCCCGCGGGCGGGAGGGTGTCTGGGTTCTCAATCCTCCCTACCTGCTCTTCTACCCGGACGCCGACGGTGACGATGTGCCGGATGGGGATCCGCAGGTTCGGCTGGAAGGATTCGGGCTCGAGGATTCCCACTCGGTGGTCAACAGCCTGTGCTGGGGGCCCGATGGCTGGCTCTACGCCGCGCAGGGAAGCACGGTGACCGCCAGGGTTCGCGCTCCCGGCAGCAAGGCTGAACCTGTGCATACCATGGGGCAGCTCATCTGGCGCTACCATCCGAGCGAGAGACGCTACGAGGTCTTCGCCGAGGGCGGCGGCAATACCTTTGGTATCGAGATCGACTCCGGCGGCCGGATCTACTCCGGCACCAATTGGGGAGACTCGCGCGGATTCCACTACGTGCAGGGCGGCTATTACCGAAAGGGCTTCCAGAAGCACGGCCGGCTCTCGAACCTCTTCACCTTCGGGTATTTCGATGACATGGATCACAACTCGTCTTCGCGTTTCACTCACGACCTGGTGATCTACGAGGGCGTGGCGCTTCCCGGGCGCTACCGCGGCCGCCTCTTCGGTGTCGAGCCGGTTACCGGGCAGGTCGTTTTGAGCGAGATCTCGAGGGACCGCTCGAGTTTCAAGACCCGGGATGTCAATCGCCCGGTGAAGACTGACGACCAGTGGTTTCGGCCCGTTAATATCGAGCTGGGGCCCGGCGGGGCTATCTATGTGGCTGATTTTCACGAGCAGCGTATCGATCACTCGAGCCACTACGCCGGACGGGTTGCCCGGGGTACCGGGAGAATCTACCGGCTTGTCGGAAAGGAAACTCCCAGGGTCCCGCCGCGGGACTTTTCCCGGCTCGCCTCAGCCTCCCTGGTCGCTCTTTTCTCGAGTCCGGACCGCTGGGTTCGCCACCAGGCCTCCCGCCTGCTCGGAGAGAGAAGAGACGAGACGACCCGCAAGGCGCTTGAGAAGGAGCTCTTCTCCGGCCCTCGCCCGCTCGAGGCGCTCTGGAGCCTGGGCTTTGGAAGGCCGCTCGATGACAGGCTTGCCCTGCGGGCGCTCTCCCATCCGGATGAGCACGTGCGTCGCTGGGCTGTTCGGCTGGTCTGTGACCAGCCGCAGGTTTCAGGGACGCTGGTGGACCGTCTCGTGGAGCTGGGAACCGAGGAGAATGCGCTCGAGGTCAGGAGCCAGCTGGCATCCTCGGCAAGGCGATTGGGTTCGGTGGACTGCCTGCGCCTGGTCGAGGCGCTTTCCGCCCACGATGAGGATTCAGGAGATGTGCACATTCCGCTGCTTTTGTGGTGGGCGATCGAATCAAAGCTCGAGGCAAATCAAAACGATGTGGTGGCTCTTTTCGGGAAGGCGGCGCTCTGGGAACGCCGCCTGGTTGCCGAGCACCTGGCCTCGCGAGTCATGCGGCGGTTTGCCGTAATGGAAACCGAGGCGGGGTGGGCGGCCTGTCTCGGGATGCTCAGGCAGGCTCCCGGCAAGGAAGATTCAAAGCGCCTGGTTGCGGGCTTCGAGAAGGCCTTCGCGGGGCGGACGCTGCCGAGGCTGCCGGACGCTCTCGTGGCAGCTCTTCTCGATGCGGGCGGGGCCTCTCTCGAGCTTCGTCTTCGAGCCGGAGATGGCGAGGCGCTCGAGAAGGCCCGGTCGCTTCTGGTCAATGCCGGAGCTCCGAATTCAGAGCGTGAGAGAATCGCCAGGGTGTTGGGAGAGATCGAGCGCCCGGCGGTGGTCGGGCCCCTGCTCGAGGTTCTCAAGAGCGGTGCCGGCGACAGCCTGCGCAGCGCCTGCCTGGGCGCACTCGGTGCTTACGAGGATGACCGGATCCCCCCGGAGGTATTGAAGATGCTGCCCATGATGAAGGGAGACCTGCGCGATCTTGCCCTCGAGCTCCTGTCGAGCCGCAAGGCCTGGGCTGGGGTTCTTGTGGCAGAGGTGGGGAGGGGGAGGGTCGCTAAGGGGCAGGTGCCGCGCAGGATTATTCGCCGCCTGCTGGGTTATGGCGATTCCAGGTTGAGCGAGTCGGTGACGAAAACCTGGGGCAAGCTCGAGGTGGCCGATGCCGCCGCCATCCGGGCAAAGGTCGAGGCTGTGAAAAAAACGATCGAGGCGGGGACGGGGAATCCCTATGAGGGTGAGCGCCTGTTTATGGCCCGCTGCGGCCGCTGTCACCGGCTGTTTGCCGATGGGGGAGAGGTCGGGCCGGACCTGACGAGCTACCAGCGCGAGGACCTCGATCGCATGATCGCCAATATTGTGGCGCCGTCCTCTGAGATCAGGACAGGCTATGAAAACAATCTGCTCATCACCCGCGATGGCCGGACCCTGGAGGGCTTCCTGGCCGATAGCGGCTCGAAGACCGTCGCTCTGCGAACGATCGAGGGCCAGACCGTTGTCCTGCCGCGAGAGAAGATCCTGCAGCTGCGGGTGCTTGAGACCTCGGTGATGCCCGAGGACCTGCTGAAAGAGTACAGCGAGCAGCAGCTGCGCGATCTCTTCGCTTACCTGCGCTCCACCCAGCCGCTGCCCTGAGCCCGCTCAGCGCCAGTCTGCACTGAGATCGCTGGTGTCGTACTGGCTGCGGATACGCCATTCGCGGAGCACCGCCAGCATCTCGGCCTTCTTTTCGGAGCAGTTCGGATCGTTCCAGAGGTCCCTGACCTCGTCTGGGTCTTCGATGAGGTTGAAGAGCTGGCCGAATTCCTCCTCCATGAAGTGCACCAGCTTCCACTCCTTCGAGCGCACCATGGTCATGAACTCGGTGTCGGTGAGGATCCCATCGCGCGCTTGCTCGGCGAAGACATATTCGCGTCCGGCCCATTCTTTATTCTCGAGCGCCGGCAGGAATGATTTCGCCTCGAGGATCCCGGGCACCTCGGCTCCGGCCAGCTCGAGGAGTGCCGGCCCGAGGTCCATCTGCTGGCACAGGCCATCGATGGCGCGACCGGAGTCGAATCGGCCCGGTGAACTGACGATGAGCGGGATGCGGGTGATCTGGTCGTACATGGTCCACTTCTGGCTGTGGCCGTGGTCGGTGAGGCAGTCGCCGTGGTCGGAGGTGAAGATCACCACCGCGTTCTCGAGGTAGCCCTGCTTCTCGAGCGCCTCCATGATCTGGCCGACCTTCTCGTCGATCATGGTTATGTTGGCAAGGTAGTAGGCGCGCTGTAGCTGGCGTTGTTCTTCTGTAGGCTCCAGCAGGTGAACCACCGAGTCGTGGTCGACCTCGGTGTTGTGGACGCGCAGGGCCTTCAGCGGCGGCGGCTGCGCATCGAGCTCTTCCCGGGTTACCTCCAGGAGCGGCAGGTTCTTTTCGAGGTAGGGCTCTGCGTAGCGCGGCACGGGGTCGTAGGGCGGGTGGGGGCCGGGGAAGCCGATCTCGAGGAAGAGCGGTTCAGTTTTCGGGAAGGTCTCGATCCACCACAGCGCCATGTCGCCGACGAAGGTGTCGGGATGGGTGTCCTCCGGCAGCTCCCAGTCGAAGGCTCCGAGTCGCTCGTTGTAATCCGGCAGCTTGCGGTAGAGCTCGCGCTGCTGCTTGATGAGCCCCCTGAATCTCAGCGCCTTGTCCCATTCGTCGAAATAGTAGCGTCCCTCGAGGTAGCGGTCCTTGTTCTCGACGACGTAGCGCTCGTCGAAACCGACCGAGGCGTGGTAGGGCCAGGTGTGCATCTTGCCGATGTTGGTGCAGTGGTAGCCGGCCTCATTGAGCAGCTCGATCCAGGAATGCCTCCAGGTGTCGGCGTTCTTCAGGATGCCGCTGGTATGGGGGTAGAGCCCCTTGAACAGGCTGGCGCGCGCCGGGGCGCAGGAGGCGGCGGTCACGTGGCAGTCGGTGAAGTGGAGCCCTTCGCCGACGAGACGGTCGAGGTTCGGCGTGTCGACGTGGTCGTAGCCCAGGGCGCCGATGGTGTCGTAGCGCTGCTGGTCAGTGATGATGAAAATGATGTTGGGTTGGTCGGAACTCATTGGGCTTGCTCAGAACAGTTTCTGGTAGATGGTCACCGCCCCGGAGATCAGCATGCCGAGGGCGGAGAGCCAGAGGAAGATGTCCCAGGCCGAGCCGGGCAGGATGCGTCTGTCGGTTTTTCGGTAGCGGAACCACAGCGCCGCGCCGGCGAGCATCGGCAGCATGATTCCCTGCATGATGCCGCTGATGAGCACGAGGGCCACAGGCGCCTGGACCAGGAGATAAAGACCGAGACAGAGCATGGGGAAGATAATTCCGAGGATCTTAACGCTCTTCTGGCGTGCCTGTTCGTCCTTGATTCCCAGCCCGGTAACCCTGAGGGCATCGGTGAAGACACGCGAATGTCCGGCGTTGGCGACAAAGAAGGTCGAATAGAGCACGGCGATGGCGCCGAAGAGGAAGACGGTCTGCGCCCAGGGGCCGAAGACGGGCTCGTACATGACCCCCAGGGTTCGTACCAGCTCGGTTCCGCCGGGGTTGAGCCCCGTGCGGTGGAGGATCGCCGCTCCCAGCAGGTAGAAGGCGACGGTGGCGAAGGTATAGACGACCATCGAACACCAGGCGTCCCAGCGCATCACCCGCATCCAGCCGCGGGCCCGCTCGGCCCAGGCCTCTGAGTCATCCCGTGGTCCGGTGAAGCGGGCATAGCCCTTTTCAATGCACCAATAGGGGTAGGCGACGAGCTCGGAAGCCCCTACGCCGATGATTCCGAAGGCCGCCAGCGCGGTCAACAGGGCGCTCTTATCGCTTCCGGGATCAGCGGGAGGGAGCTGAAACTTCAGCCCGTCGAGGAACTCGCCACCGCTCACCGCGTAGATGCCGTTTTTCTGCAGGACGAAGAGGTTGATGACTGTGATGATCGTGAAGGAGAAAACCATCAGGGTCGCGAAAAGCTGGATGAATCCATAGCGTCCGGCGTAGAGCACGCCCGCGGTAGCAATCGCTATGATCGCGGCCCAGATCTTATCGTCCCAGGGCGCCTGGGGCTCCTTGCCGAGCTTTTCGAGGCGCGCTTCGATTTTCGGGGTCCCGTCTTCAAGGCGCTTTTTTTCAGCCTCGAGCTCCGTTCGTTCGGCCGCCGGGATCGCGGGGGCTTCTGTCGAGAGCTTCCGGGTCAGCAGGTTGACGGCCTGGCGTCGCACCTGCAGATCGGTTTTCAGATCGAGGTATTCGTTGTAGTTGCGACCATCTTCGGTGATCGGGGCGCTGATCATCAGCGCCTGCCCGACGCCGCCGACGATGCCTCCGAGCTGGCCGAGGCTGAAGATGAACATCAGGAACCAGTACAGGGTGAGCCAGTTGCCGCGTCCCTTGATGCGCGGGCCCGGAACCTCGGCCATGGCGCTGAGCGAGGTCTTGCCCGATGAGATGGTATAGCGACCCATCTCGACCTGGGTGAGGACCTTGATGACGCAGCCGATGATGATGATCCACAGGAGCCAGAAGCCCGCCTCGGCGCCAACGATCGTGGTCGCGATCAGCTCGCCGGAGCCGACGATGGAGCCGGCGATGATCAGTCCGGGACCCAGATGTCTCAGGACCCCGAGGATTGTTTTCGGTGGATCCCTGGTGTCGGCCGGTCCAGGGTTCGTGCCGGCTTCAGCTTCCTCGCGGTGTTCTTCGCTCATGACTCCATCCTGTTACTTCCGGGACCTCTTGCTGTCGGTTTGCTGGAGGCGAACGGATACGGTACGGCAAGAGGCGCCGGAAGAAAAGGACTCAGCGGGGCGACCTCACTCCCCGGCGTTGCATTTTTCGAGGATCCGCTTGTATCCGTCGAGCTTGCGCAGCGGGTCGAGGTCGCGGTCATTCTCCAGGTGGTCGGGATCCTTGAACCCCGCCTCGACGGAGGCATCCAGGGCCTCGAGGGCTTTCTCCAGCCGGCCGGCGAGCGAGCAGGCGCAGGCCAGGTTGTAGAGGGTCAGCTCATCCTTCGGATTGATCCTGCGGGCAACCTCGAAGTGGTGAATCGCCTGGGTGTAGTTCTTGAGCAGGAGGTAGGAGAAGCCGAGATGATAGTGTCCCTCGAAGTCGAAGGGGAACTCCTCGATGATCTTGCGGAACTCGCGAGCGGCGCTCTGGTATTCGCGTGAACGTACGAAGGAGAGCCCCTGCAGCAGCAGCAGATCCCGTGAGATCTCGGGGCGTTTCAGGACGAGCTCGGGGTTGCTGGCCTGCAGAAAGAGGAATCCCCAGCGATCGCTCAGCTGCGTCATCAGAGCTCTGGCGGCGGCGTATTTCACCAGGAAGCTGGGCTCCAGCGCGTCTTTGGCGACGATGGCTCTCAGGGTGGGGATGGCGTAGCCGCCGGCGGCGCGCGCGTATTGGAAGATTTTCCTTCGGCGGGCGGCGAATGGCAGGGATGAATAACCAGTGAATTGGATTCCTACCTGGCTGTAGATCTCCGGGCTGATTCGCCAGCGCAGCAGGCCATGAAGAAAGCTGTGCGTTTTTTTCTTCAGCACGGTCTCTCCTTCCCGGGTCTCGACGATGGCCGCGAGGCCGCGTTCGCCGAGCCTGTAGAGCTCGAGCCGGGCCCTGTCGCGGATGAGGCTCTCGCCGCTGTCGAGATCCCGCATAACCGAGGCAACGTGTTTTTCCAGGCGAACGGCGGCACCCGCGGCGTCCTTCCCTTTCCTGTCCACCTCCAGAGCCCAGAGGATGCCCTTGCCGTAGTCGCCTTCTTCGGAGCCGTCTCCCCGCAGCCGCCCTTCAGCTGAAAGTTTATCGAGCCCCTTCGCCAGCAGTTTTTCATAGAAACGCTCGCAGGTCGCCGAGAGCTCTCCGGCGGGAGGGGTCTCGCGCACGGGCAGGAGCTCTCTTCTTGCCGCGAGCTCAACCAGAGCCGGGGCGCCGAGGATCCGGATTGTACCGGTCAACGCTTCGACCCGGGGCTTGCGGCTTCGGGTTCTCTCCCGCAGGTCTTCGGCGCGCAGGCGGGTGAGCTCGCTTTTTGATTCAAGGCTTTGCGCGATGGATTCGAGCTTCTGCAGCTCCCTGTATTCCCTGCCAGCCTGCTCGAAGTCAGGAAGCTCCTTTTTCAATCTCTCGACTTTAGCCGCAAGTTTTTCGAGTCGCGCGCTCTCCTCTTCGGGGAGGGCCTCCTTTTTTTTGCCGTCAGTCGCGGCCGATTCCCGCAGGCGTTTCCAGGAGAGCCAGGACTTAAGGTCCGTCTCGATGGATGGTCGTGTGGTCTTGCGTTCCGCAAGGCGGCCGCGAAGCTCTTTGAGCCGCGCGAGCGACGCGAGCCTGGTGGAGAGCAGCTCGAGCTCCTGCCGGTCAAGTTCCAGGGCGCTGTATTCTGATTCGAGGTGGCTGAGAAAGTCAGCGAGGATCTCTCGCACGATCCTGTCGACCCGGAGCCACTGGAGCCGTTCCGGCAGGGCATCTTTCTCCGGGGCTTTCGCCAGTATTTCAGCCAGCGGGAGCAGAACATCCTCGCCGAGATCGCGCACCTCCGCCTCCGCCCTTTTCGAGATGAACGGATCGGAATGGCTGAGATCTTCGAGCCATTTGTCGAGCTCCGCCTCCGCCCGGGGGCTGGCGCCGAGGTCCGGGTAGGGTGAGCAGGAGATGACGATGATGGCCAGGAATAGTGGTCTGATCATGTTTTGCCGCCTGTAAGGAGTATATCGTCAGTTATCTCCTCAGGCAGGTCGGCTCGGGACTTTAATTCCGTTTCGCTCAGGGCGTAGAGCGGCGAGATCTCGACCGTTGGCGTGACATCGCCGGCTCTTCCCGTAAATTCTACTCCGCAGCGCTGCAGCCAGCCGGTGTAGAGCTGCGAGAGGTCTTGCTGGGCCGAGAGCGAGGAGCTCTCTCCTCCCATATTCTTGATCGGGGAGAACTCGGCGTTCCTGTCGGCGTAGACGATCGAGTTTTTCTCGGCGGACCAGAGGGCATCGTGGAGATAGCAGCTGAACTCGAAGCAATTCGGCTCTGTCGCCCGATCCAGCTCTCCCTGCCGGTTGATGAAGGAGACTGTCTTCTCGGATGTGTGGAAGGGAAGCTGCAGACTCTCCTCGTGAATTCTCGAGATGAAGTCGAGCTTGAAGATGTGGGTGGCCATATCGCCGACCGCGAAGCCCGGACGGCCATCGGGTCCCCGGGAGTTTCGCTCCTGCTCAGGGATGGTCGTGTACCTGATGACCCCGGTGGTATCTCCGATGCGGCAGAACACCCCGAGATCCTCCTCGTTATCGAGCCGTTCGATATACTTTGAGGAGACCTCGTAGTCACCGTTGAGGTGGTGTTCGAGGAAGGCCGGGTCACCAACCCGGACCATTGGATTGTCCGCCTGGAAGAAGAAGAGCTGCTCGATCCCGTTTTTGCGGAGCTCCTCCACTCCTCCCGGGTTGAGATATCCATCGAGAACTCCTCCGTGACCATTGGGAGAGAGCGCGAGCTTGCCCGGCTCAGTGCGGAGAAACCGTCCCCGGCGATCGATCAGGGGGAGCAGTGGCTGGGGGACAAAGTGAACATCTGAGGGATTGAGACCAAAGTGGTTTTCAGCCTTGAAGAACTCCGATGTGGCATCGAGATGGTCGGGATGGATCAGGATATGCAGGGGCAGGGAGGTCTTGTACCTGCGGTTGAGGGCCCGGATTTTTTCAGCATGAAGCTGGAAGATGCTCTTGCCGCTGATGGGACCGACCGGGAGCATGCCGGTGGGCTCGGTGGGCGATCCGAGGCCGATCCCCCCGGCAAGCAGGAAGAGGGCGATCCTGCCTTCGCTGAGGGCGGCCTCCGCGCTGGGACAGGCTCCTTCGAGCTGCGTCCCATTCGCATCCGCCGGGCCTTCGACTTGCGCGGGAGCGAGCATATCCAGCTCGAGCCCGGAGTCCTGGCCCTGGCGCCGCTGGTGCAGGAGGCGCTTGACCAACTGGAAGTTTACCGACCGCAGATCCCTGAGCAGCCCGCGCTGGTCTTCCTGGCTGAGCTCATCCCATCTTTCGAAGAGATGTCCCTGCCCGGCTTCCTGCGCCTTGGCAACACAGACCTTGTCGGCCTCTGATTTGACCTTGATCATATTACCCTTAATACCCTTGATCCCCGGCTTACGGGGAAGTCAGGATTCTAGGTGCCTCCGCCGGCTTCGTCAAATGCTATCCAAATGAGCCTTATTTCATGGCCGCGGACAGCGATTATCCGAAGTTATTGTGGTTAAAATGCTTCTGTAGATCGGACGGGGACTTCTGGATTTTTCTTTTCAGCCTCCCATGATGGGGCATAACTCAGTGAAACGAACTCGAGCATGATGGTTATGTCTTCAGATTTGAAACCAGACCTGGACCAATCCTGGGAGCGCCCGGAAGCTCTCGAGGCCGACGCTCTTATCGAGCGCGCCCTCGCGGAGGATCTTCCCGCTGGTGACCTCACCTCCGACTTTCTCTTTCCCGGGGCAGATGAGCAGGCTCCGGCCGCCGGTACTCTTCCCGGGATGGGGGTTGTCGCACGCTGCGTCGCCCGCGAGGGGGGAGTCTTCTGCGGCGCCCCGGTCGCCGAGGCTCTCTTTGCGAAGGTCGATGAGGGGGTGGAGGTTTCGGTTCTCACTTCTGAGGGTGAGGTGGTGTCGAAGGAAGCTGTCCTGCTTGAATTGTCCGGCCCTGCCGCGGCTATTCTCCGGGCCGAGAGGGTGCTTCTGAATTTCCTCCAGCGGCTCTGCGGGATCGCCAGCTGGACGGCGCGCTGGGTGGAGGAGCTCGATGGCATCGACGTGGTCCTGCTCGATACACGGAAGACAACTCCCGGCTGGCGCCGACTCGAGAAATACGCCGTCAGGACAGGCGGGGGAACGAACCACCGCTTTGATCTCTCCGATGCGATCATGCTCAAGGACAATCATTCCTGGATCTTGCGGAAGGCGGGCGAATCAACCCTGGCGGATTGGGTGTCGACCCTGGGCGCATCCTCACCCGCCGCCTTTCTTCAGGTCGAGGTCGATTCCCGGGAAGAATATCTCGAGGCCCTCGAAGTCAGCGGAGTCGATTCCATCCTGCTCGATAATTTTTCTCCCGGCGACCTCGCCTGGGCTGTGGAGGAAAAGCGGGGCCGGGATTCCGCAGTGCTGCTGGAGGCATCGGGAGGAATCAGCCTGGAGAATGCCAGGCGGATCGCCGAGACCGGCGTCGATAGAATATCCGTGGGGGCGCTGACCCATTCGGCTTCGGCGCTGGATGTCAGCCTTGAATTGTCGGAGGTGTTTATTCTGGAGCCGGAGAAATGACCAAGCGCGTATTATATGTCCTGACCGTTCTGCCGCTGTTACTTCAGTCAGGCTGCAGTGATCCGCCGCGGGTGCGGGAAGCGGACACCCGGCTGCGTCTCAAGGTGGGGCAGCGGGTGCTCAAAACCACGGTGGCCTATACCGATGGAACCCGGAAGATGGGGCTTATGAATCGGGACGCCCTGGAGGAGGATTCGGGGATGCTCTTCGTCTTTCCTTTCGCGAAGAAGCTCAGCTTCTGGATGAAGAACACCCGCATCCCGCTTTCGATCGCCTTTATCAATGACGAGGGGGAGGTCCTGCAGATCGGAGATATGCGTCCCTTCGATCTGACCTCCGTTCCGTCGCGGTTTGTCGTTCGCTACGCCCTCGAGGTGGATAAGGGCTGGTACAGGAAGGCCGGCCTGAAGGTGGGCGACTCACTGCCGGATTTTCCCAGGAAGGTGCGTCCCTATCTGCAGATGGTGAAGTGAAGGAGAAGGCCGGTTTGGAAGACGAGGATCGATTCAATGAGGGGCGCCCGTGCGGAAGATTTGATCCTCCGGGGGCCGAGGCCGCCCTGGTTTTCTTATCGATGCTCATACTTGTGCTTCCCGCTTTTGCTCCGGATGGACCGGAGGCCAGGGTCGTCTCAGTGACGCGGGATGTGAAGCCATTGGTGATCGAGGTTGAGAGCGCGGCCTGGTACGAGTGGGCTCTGTTGGAAGGAATCGGGGAGGCCCGGGCTCGCAGGATTGTCGACTATGTCAGCGGGCATCTGCCGCTCAAGAGCCTCGAGCAACTGGCGGAGATACCCGGGCTGCCGCGGGGCTGGCTCACGAAGGCCAGGCCTTTTATCACTCTTCGCAGAGAGGAGGTCGGAAGATGAAGGGACAGGAGAGCCGGCCGTTTGAGATCATCAGTTCTTTTCAGCCCTGTGGAGATCAGCCGGGGGCCATCAGGGAGCTTTCCCGGGGGGTCCGGGAAAAACGGCCCTGCCAGACGCTCCTGGGGGTCACCGGCTCGGGCAAGACCTTCACGGTCGCGAACGTGATCGCCGAGATGAATCGCCCAACGCTCCTGATCTCTCATAACAAGACGCTCGCGGCGCAGCTCTATTCCGAGTTCAGGGAGATCTTTCCTAACAACGCGGTTGAGTATTTCGTGAGCTATTACGACTACTACCAGCCGGAGGCCTATATTCCACAGCGTGATCTGTATATCGAAAAGGACGCATCCATCAACAATGACATCGACAGGTTGAGGCTCTCTTCGACCAGTTCGCTGCTGTCGCGCCGGGATGTCATCATCGTCTCGAGCGTGTCCTGCATCTACGGCCTGGGCAGCCCGGAGGAATACAGCGAGATGTTGGTCAGGATTGACCGCGGGGGAGTATTGGACAGGGATGATCTCCTGCAGAGGCTGGTGATGATCCAATACCGCAGAAGTGATATGGAGCTGCTGAGGGGGACCTTCCGCGTACGCGGCGACGTGGTAGAGATTCTTCCCGCCTATGAACAGACCGCCTACCGGGTCGAACTCTTTGGCGACGAGGTGGAGAACATCGTAGAGATCGATCCTCTCACAGGGGAGATCCTCGATGATTTCGATCGGATCACAATCTATCCGGCCAAGCATTTTGTCATCAGTGAGGACAAGATCCAGGATGCTGTCACTGGCATCAGGGCTGAACTCGAGGAGCGCCTCTCCCAGCTGGAATCAAACGGGAAACTGCTCGAGGCTCAGCGGCTCGGTTCCCGTACCCGGTATGACTGTGAGCTGCTGATGGAGATCGGCTATTGTCCGGGGATAGAAAACTATTCGCGTCATTTTACGGGCCTGCCCCCGGGGCAGCGGCCGCACAACCTGCTTGATTATTTCCCCGATGATTTTCTTACCATCATCGATGAGTCGCATGTGACCATTCCACAGATTGGCGGCATGTACAACGGTGATCGAGCCCGGAAGGAGACGCTGGTCAAGCATGGCTTCAGGCTTCCCTCCGCTCTCGATAACCGGCCGATGCGGTTTGATGAATGGGTGCAGAAGACGGGCCAGGTTATTTTCATCTCGGCCACCCCCGCCAATTACGAGCTTGAGATTTGCGAGGGAGAGGTGGTGGAGCTCATCAATCGTCCAACCGGTCTGCTTGATCCCCTGGTGGAGGTTCGGCCCGCGGTGGGGCAGGTCCCCGATCTTACCGAGGAGATCCGTGAGAATATCAAGGCGGGCAACCGGACCCTGGTGACGACGCTCACCAAGCGTATGTCGGAGGATCTTCACGAGCACTACCAGGAGATCGGCATCAAGAGCCAGTACCTTCATTCCGAGGTGGAGACCATCGAGCGGGTGGAAATCCTCCAGGACCTGAGGAGAGGACGCTACGATGTCCTGGTCGGCGTAAATCTGCTTCGCGAGGGGATCGATCTGCCGGAGGTCTCGCTGGTGGGGATCCTGGATGCGGACAAGGAGGGCTTCCTGCGCTCGGAGACGGCTCTTGTACAGACCATCGGACGGGCCGCGAGACATGTCGATGCCCGGGTTATTCTCTACGCCGATTCGGTGACTGGTTCCATGAGCAGGGCCATGGGTGAAACTACCCGGCGGCGCAAGCTCCAGAAGGAATTTAACCGTGAGCATGGCATCGAGCCCCGCAGCATTCGCAAGGCGATCCTGCCTGGTATCGAGCAGGAGATCCGGGCCCACAAGATCGTCAGGCGGGTTATCGGCGACGATAAGGAGACCTTCCAGAAGCGGGAAAATCTGCTTCAGCTCGAGAAGGAAATGCTGGATGCGGCCGAGAATCTCGAGTTTGAGAGGGCCGCGGAGCTTCGCGACTCCATCGACGAGTTGAAAAAGAAGATGGAGGATGGAGGTGAAATGAACGCTCCCAGGGCAGGGCGTCCCCGGACCGGCAATCGGATTGCAAAGCCGGATCCGGGTTCCTGAGGCTTGTGGGAATGAATTTTCTCTTCATGATATAATCGTATTTCGGGGTTTTCCGACTCCAACCGACCTGTGGCTGAAGGGCTTCCGACTTGTACGAATCATTTAAGAGCTACCTGGGAGGGGTTCCCATCAGGCTGATCGCGACCGTCATGGTCGCGATCCTGATTCCTAGCGTTCTCGTGACCGCCCTGGGGCTGGTGACTGTTTTCGAGGCCGATCATTTCGTTAAGGACTTTGTCCGCGACGGCTATCGCGAGGATCTCGAAAATGTCACGGCGGCTCTCGAGCATGAGTGGAAGGAGAATCTGGACCATTTCAAGGAGCTTCTCGTCGATGCGAATGCAAGGGGGGCCTACCTGGCAGCCATGCGAGAGGATCCGTTTGTCATCGATGTTCTCTATTCGCGGCGTGGAGAGCTCACCAGGGTCGAGGCTGGGAAGCCCTATCCGGAGTTGCTCTCCAATCGGCAGAATCCCGCCCTGCTCGCGGCTATCAGGATGGAGGGGGTGGAGGGGAAGAATGCTGCGGCCCTGATGCTCTATCGGCCGTTGCTGAGTCACCGGGATCCGACTGTCATGCTAGGGGCCCTGCTGGGGGCGGCAAGGACCAGCCGTGAGCTGGAGGATTCGTCTGATTCCATCCGCTACCTTAGCCTGGCCCTCGCCCGCTTTGGAGCCACGGTTGACGGCAGCGGAATGGTGCGTAAGTTTCCCCTGCTCTATCAGAAGTTCAAATTGCTGAAGCGACGTGGGCGGCCCGAGGCCGCCGAGGTTGCCAGGACGCTGCTGAGGGCCCTCGACGAGGAAGGCTTTCGAGTCTCGGCGGAGGTGGCTGCCGTCTACAGGGAGGCGCTCTCGGAGCATGTGTCGCCCGCCGCCCGGGCGAAGGGGAGCGCCCCGGCTCTTTTCATCGACGCTGAGCTGATGAAGAGCCTCCTTGCTCCACTTGAGCAGGCCGCCTCCTCCATCAGCTCGGAGTGCCTGGTGAGCCGGCCTCCTGTAGGAGAGAGAGAGCTGCTTTTTCTCACCGTGCCGACAGATGACGCAGCCTTCGTGGTACACCTGCTCCTGGATCCCGACCGCTTTCTCGCCCAGCTTGATGAGGTCAAGGATCGGCTGCATCTCAGCGACGCGCTGCTGCTGCCGGCTCTTCCCTCAGGGAGTCTTCTCGATCCGCAGAAGAAGGCCGGCACGGAAGAATCCCTGGTCGCGAAGGCTCTGCCGCCTCCGCTTTCCCACCTGGAGCTTCGTTATTTCCCGGAACCCGGGGGGCTCCCGGTGGGTTTTCGAAGCTTCGAGGTCTTGACCCTTGCGACCTTCACCTGGGCGGTTATCCTTCTTGTCCTGGTGATCATGGTGGGAGTCTTTTATACGCTGCGCTACGTTCTTCGGGAGACCCGGACGGCCAGGCTCAAATCGGATTTCGTAAGCTTTATCAGCCACGAGTTGAAAACACCCCTGGCCGCGATCAAGATGTTCACCGAGACCCTGCGGGAGGGAAGGGTGAGCGGAGAGGAGGAACAGCAGGAGTGTCTCGAGCTCATCGAGCGTGAGAGCGACAGGCTCTCCAGCCTGATTGACAAGGTGCTGGCCTATTCGAAGGTGGAGAGCGAGCAGAAGGTCTTCCAGTTCGGCAGCTGCAATATGGCCGAGGTGGTAGATGAGGCCATCAGCCTTTTCCACGCCCACACCTCCGACCGTCCGCGCGAGGTCAAGCTGCTCAGCGTACAGGACATCTCGAATATCCAGATGGATCGCACCTCGATGATCGAGGTGGTGCTTAACCTGCTGTCCAATGCCGCCAAGTATTCACCGCAGGAGACGGATATTATCGTTAACATTCGCGAGACGGTCGACGAGATCGCTGTCGAGGTGGTTGACGAGGGCGTTGGTATTCCAAAGCGTGATCACCGGCGTATCTTCGAGAAGTTTTTCCGCTCTGATGATTTGCTGACCAGGGAGGTTGAGGGCACAGGTTTAGGTCTGGCCTTTTCACGTTACATAGCCAAAGTACACAACGGTGATATCCGGGTTTCCAGCCAGCCTGAATCAGGCAGCGTTTTTACCCTGCAGCTCAAGAAGACTCATGTTCTTGCCGAGTGAGAGAGACCATGGCGGCCGAAAATAACAATTCCAATAAGAAGAAAGCCCGCGTGCTGATCGTAGAGGATGACTCCTCGCTTCTTTTTGGTTTGAAGAAGAACCTGCAGTTCGAGGGGTACGAGGTTCTCACCGCGTCGGATGGAGAGGCCGGCCTCGGCCTCGCGGTTGATGAGCGGCCGGATCTCATTATTCTCGATGTCATGCTGCCCCGCATGAATGGCTTCGAGGTCTGCGAGGTTCTGCGCAACAATAAGGTGGAGACCCCGGTGATCTTTCTGACGGCCAAGGCCCTTGAGTCCGACAAGGTCACCGGGCTGACCCTTGGCGGCGATGATTACATGACGAAGCCCTTCAGCGTGGCTGAGCTGCTGGCCAGGATCCAGACCGTGCTGCGCCGGGTGAACGCCTCCGAGGGCGAGAAGCTGACCATCGGTCCCCTCGAGCTCGACCTGTCCGGGCGTTCTGTCCTCCTGGAAGGCGAAGAGGTCAACCTGACCACCAAGGAATTCGAGCTGCTCTGTTTCATGGTGCGCAACATCGGCAAGGTCCTGCCGCGGGAGCGTATTCTCCAGAAGGTCTGGGGCTATAATTATTACGGTACAGCCCGGACCATCGATAATTTCATCAACCGGCTGCGGCAGAAAATCGAAGAGAACCCTCTCGAGCCCCGCTTTCTGCTGACAGTCCGTGGGGTTGGCTACAAGTTCCGTCCTCCGCAATCCTGAGAAACACGCAAGCTGTTCCTGATTCAGGGGTTGTGGTGTTTTATCAGGGTTTTGTTTTTTTCCTGCCGCGGTGACAGTCCCGTGACAGGAGTTCCGCTAAGATGTGTGAGGTCGCGGCGCGGGCCGTGGATACCGTTTCGATGGAATCCGGGATAAACCCTCTCTTCTTTTCTCTGTTGGATTGTCCCGGGCCGCTCGCTTTTTTTCCTCGATTGCGAATCGATCATGTATTTCTCTCCCCTTCTCAAATCCAGTTTTTCGCTCGGTGTGGTTTCACTGACGGTTGCGATGGTAGCGGCTTCAGTTGTTCCAGCCATGGCGGGTAGCTCCTCGGCGTTAGCGCCCGGGGCGGCGTTCTTGAAATCGTGGGAGAAGGAAAACCTGGAAGGTGATTTCGTAGAGGCCGCCGAGGAGTACGAGGTGCTCTATCGCCGCCCCAGCCAGCCCGGCTCCGATGTCTCGAAGTCGAGCTCGGGGCAATTGGACAGGCTTCGGGCAGCCTACAGGGCCGGGCTTTGTTTTGAGGCGGTAGGCAATCTCAATCGGGCTCGTTTCGCTTACCAGTGGATCGAACGAAATTACCCGCGCATCAGGATTGACCTGCTGTTGACATCTCCCGCTGACAGAGGCCTTCTCGATTTTCTTACCATGCTGAGGGAGCGCAGTGCCCTGCGCTTCCGGAGCCTGAAGACAGCTGAAGCCGAATCCGAGGTTGAGCGTATCGCGATCGTCGAGGTTCTCGAAGAGTTCAGGGAATACAATCGCAGCGAGACCAACAACCTGGAGAACTGTCGTCAGCAGATCCTCGAGCAGCGCTGGAGGGTGGCGGCGGCAGATGAGCTGGCGGCTGAGCTCGAGCGCTGCGGGGTTTCAGGGATCTTCTCCGACAGGCTCGATACATCCGGCGCCAGGGGGCAGGAACTTCGAGACCTGGTGGAGGCCCTGCAAAAAGGAATGTCTCTACGGGGTGGCGAGGAGAAGCCGAGCGGCCTGCGAACCTATCTCACCAGGTGTTTTCTACAGCGCTCCCTGGATGCCCTGGCCCTGGAGGAAACGGACAGGGCCGGACGAGAGCTGTCCGTGGCCCTGGCCATCGATCCTGACTATGCGCCGGCGTTGAGCTTGCAGGCGGCTCTTGATGGCCGGGGGGCTGTCAGCTTCCTTGCGGCCTCCGCCCTGCGGCGCACGGCTCGCCGACAGAAGCTTCGTGCGGGCAAGATCAGGAAATTTGCCAGGGACCTGGTCTCCGAGGCTGAGAGCCTCGATCGCCGAGATCGTGTTCTCCGGGAATTGCTGCGTGCCAACAGGGTCTGTTGCAGTGAGTCATCTGTAGTTCTGGCTGACGAGGAGATCTCACGTCTCAGCGCGCGGATTCAGCTTGGCTGCATCGAACGGGCGGGCCTGGTGAAGCAGATGGAGGTGGAGGAGGTGTTGGCCACCGCGCGTGACCAGCTTCGCTCCGCCCTGGATCTCTCCGAGGAATTGGTCCGGCTGTTCAGTCGGGTCCTGTTACAGAGAAGCTATCTCTCGGGAGAGGTCGCCACCGCTGCTGTGATTGGTGTCGCCCAGGAGATTAAAAACGAGACCCGGCAGAGCCGGGTCCGCGTTGACAAGCTGCGCCTTGAGCGGATGGAGTTCAAGCTGGCCCTCCTGGAGGGCTGGTTCCCTGAAATAAAGGAGCTACTCAAGGCCATCTGAGGCCTCTGCCGAGGGCAGAAAGAAAAAATAAAGTCCCGCTGAGCCAATGCCACCCCGGCAAGGCGGGTATCTACGAGGGTAAGAGTGCCACCGGCAGAACGGCCGCGAGCTTTTACCCTTTTTTTTTTACCGAGGGCTTTGGCAGGCATTAACTTGAAAGCGGATGAAGTCCCCAGTTATGATGGACCCCGTTGCAGCCTGTTCGGTTGCGGAGGCCATCAAAAACAGCATTGGTAACTCGCATGCGTTCTCTGCCTGTATTGGTCCTGGCCCTGGGTTTTATCCACTCCTCTGGTCTTTGTGAGGAGCCGAAGAGAGAGTGGCCTTTTACCCAGGTTCAACCGGGGCAGCTCCCGGAGGTTAAAAACTCCGGCTGGGCAGGTAACGAGATCGACAGGTTTATTCTCGCCAGGCTGGAATCCAAGGGGCTGGCTCCGGCTGAAGAGGCTTCCCGGCGAGCCCTGGTCCGCCGGCTCTATTTTGACCTGATTGGTTTGCCCCCCGAGCCGGCGGCTGTCGAGGCCTTTATCGTTGACAAGGATCCCAAGGCCTACGGAAAGCTGGTGGACCGACTCCTGGCCGACAAGCGCTATGGCGAGCGCTGGGCCCGGTTCTGGCTTGACCTGGCGCGCTATGCCGACACGGCCGGCTACGAGGGTGATCCGGATCTTCCGCATGCCTGGCGCTACAGGGACTATGTCATCGATGCCTTCAACTCCGACAAGCCCTACAACCTGTTCATCAGGGAGCAGTTGGCGGGTGATGAATTTTCCGACGTGATGGGAGCCGGTGATCTTCCAGGGGTCAAGCCTGAGCATGTCGTCGCCCTGACCTTCCTTCGCCTGGCCCCGTTTACAGAGCCGCGCGGTGATGAGACTCGACATGAGCTGCTGAGCGAGATGACCTCAACTGTGTCCTCTGTCTTTCTCGGTCTCACCGTGGGCTGTGCGAAATGCCATGACCATAAGTATGATGGGATCCCGACCAGGGACTTCTACCGCATGAAGGCCTTCTTCTCCACGGTCCAGATCCCCCGCCCCGAGCCTGGCGATGGATTCCAGATCGGCGGCCCCCTGCCGGCTGGTTTCTACCGTCCGGGTGAGAAGAAATGGGCCGAGAATCTTCGTTCCACCCTCGACAGCGATCTGAAGAATTCGAAAAAGCTGCTGGGTGAATTCCTGCAGTCGATGAAGCCCCGGCTTGGAGACGTTGGCTCAGGCGCGGCGGTCCAGGCGGGGGGAGGCCCCCTGGGAAACAACTACGCCTTTGAAAAACGCGCTGTGTCCGATGGCAAGCCGCATCTCACCGTGCTCAGCAGCGATGGCGGGCGCTGGTCTTTCTTCACCGACGGAAAAAACACCGGGGTGCCCGGCACCCTCAGCGGGTCCAATAGCGGGCATTGGTTCGGTGACATTCCCGGGCCGAATTTTATCAGTCTCGGGAAACACACGCAGGGCTCCGGGAATCCGGGAGGGAATCCGTACAGGGGAGCCTTCGGGGAAATCCTGGTCTACGACCACCCTCTTGCCGAGGGTGAGCGCGCTGCCCTGCAGGAATACTACGGGCGCAAATACGGCGGCAAGGCCGCCGGACCTGCCGAACCCCCGCGAGCGGGCCTGCGCTACTGGCTCGACGCCTCGGATCTCGATGCGAACCCGGAGTCTCCCAATCCGGCCGCCGGCACCCCGGTCTCGGCCTGGAAGGACAGGATCACCGGCCTCGAGCTTGTCCAGGCCGATGGCAAGCTGCAGCCGAAGCTGGCGATGCTCGGCGGAAGGGCGCCGGCCGTGAGCTTTGATGATGATTTTATGCGCGGCCCGGCGAAGGGAGCCTCTTTCCTGAAGGACCAGGCCGGGTCGATCGTTTCTATCTACGGCTCCGATCTCTCAGCCGAGGGTTATGGCTTCGAGGTGGGCGGCGGCGGCTGCTATCTCACGACGGCGGTAAACCCCTCCGCATCCGGGGCGCGCTCGATCGAGAATCTCCTCAATGATTTTTCAAACGGCCTTTTTACAGCCGAAGAGCGCTATCGCTACCGCTACCTCCAGACCAGGGACAAGTTCGTCAAGCAGCACCTCAAGAGGCTGAAGCCGGTGGCGATGTCGCTGCGTCATTCCTATGGCCCTCCGTACGAGCCGGGGGTGCAGGCCACCCACATCATGATTCGGGGGGAGTACGACAACCCGGGCGAGGTGGTGCGGCCCGGCTTCCTCAGCTGCATAACGGGTGATGACAAGCCGGCGAAGATTCGCCTGGATCCCTTCAAGCGCTGGCCGACCAGGAGCCGGCGGATGACGTTGGCGAATTGGATCGCCAGCAGCAAGAACCCGCTGACCGCGCGGGTGATGGTGAACAGGCTCTGGCACTGGCACTTCGGCCGGGGGATCGTCGCGACTCCAAGTGACTTTGGTAAACTCAGCGGGGGAGTTGTCAACCCCGAGCTCCTCGACTGGCTTGCGGATCGATTCGTCAAGGCCAGGTGGAGCGTGAAGTCTGTCCACAGGCTGATCTGCAACTCAAGCACCTATCGCCAGGCGACGGTGAACCGCGATGCCAGGGCGGCCGAGGTGGATCCTGAAAATAAGCTGCTGTGGCGTTTCAATCGTCGGCGGCTGGAGGCTGAGGCGGTGCGGGACAGTGTTCTCGCGGTAAGCGGAAGGCTCAATCCTGAACAATTCGGCCTGCCGATTTTTCCGCCCCTTCCGGGGTCTATCGAGGAGGCGGTCAAGTGGGACAAGAGCAAGTGGGATACCCAGGGAGGTAACGAAGGAAGGAAACGCAGCATCTATATTTACCAGCAGCGCACCCTGAACATGCCCTTCCTGCAGTCCTTTGATTCTACCGTTTGCGATACATCCAGAGATCAGAGACGCACCTCTGTTACGCCTCTTCAATCGCTCGCGATGTACAATGGCGACTTTGTTTCCCGCGAGGCGGATTTTTTCGCTCAAAGGGTGCGGGAGCTCGCCGGCGACGATCCAGCGAGGCGGGTCGAGCAGGCCTTCCTGCTGGCGTTCGCGCGTCCCCCGAAGCCCCAGGAGACGGCCAGGATGGTCGAGCTCCTCAGCTCCTCGGAGGGCGGGGCAGGGAAAGATTCCCTTGTCGCTCTCTGCCGGGTATTATTCAACACCAGCGAGTTCATTTACATCGATTGAGTGGTTCATGACAGGGAACACAGCCAGCTCTGATCGCCCCGGCAGATTTTCACGCAGGAATTTTCTGTCGAGTTCTTTCAACGGATTCGGCGCCCTGGCGCTTGGTGGGGCGCTCAGCTCCGATTTGAGGGCCGATGTGCGGGTAAACCCGCTTGAGGTCAGGCTGCCTCATCATCAGCGCAAGGCCAAGCACTGTATCTTCATGTTCTTTGGGGGAGGAGTCAGCCAGATGGACTCCTTCGAATACAAGCCGGTCCTCAACAAGCTCCACGGCAAGCCTCTTTCGAGAATCCCCGAGATCTCGGGTGAGCTCCAGGGACGCCTGTCCTTTCCCCATGCGACGGTCGGGAGCCCTTTCAAGTTTCAGCGCTACGGCGAGTCCGGAAAGTACATCTCGGATCGGTTTCCCCATATCGCCAGGCATGTGGATGACATCGCCTTTATTCACGGAATCAAGACCGACAATCAGAACCATGGACCATCGACGCTTCACGTGACCACAGGAGACCAGTTTCCCGGCAGCCCGTCCATCGGTTCCTGGGTGAGCTACGGTCTCGGCAGTCCGAACCAGGACATGCCCAGCTATGTCGTTATTCAGGATCCGAGGGGAGCTCCGACCAATGGGGCGGCCGTCTGGAGCAACGGCTATCTTCCAGCGGCTTACCAGGGAACCCTGCTGCGGCCGAAGGGAGTTCCGATTTTGAACCTCCAGAGACCCGCCGGGGTAAGCGCGACTCAGCAGCGAAAGGAATTTGACGCTCTGAAGTGGCTGAACCGTAAGCACCTCGATGGGAAGTCCGACGATACCGAGCTGGAGGCGAGAATCAGCGCCTACGAGCTGGCCTTCCGGATGCAGATGGAGGCGCCTGAAATCGTCGACATCTCCAGGGAGAAAGAATCAACGCGCGAGCTTTACGGCCTGAACCATGGGCCTACGGCCGGCTTCGGTCGACAGTGCCTGCTTGCCCGGAGGCTTGTGGAGCGCGGGGTCCGCTACAGCCTCCTGGTTCATGGCGTCCAGATCGGGGGCTATAGCTGGGATGATCACGGCGATGTGAAGGGCGGCATGATTCGCCACAGCCGCGAGGTTGACAAGCCGGTCTCCGGTCTTCTCACTGACCTCAAGCAGCGTGGACTTCTCGAGGAGACCCTGGTGGTCTGGGCCTCGGAGATGGGGCGAACTCCTTTCCGAAATGGGGGGCTTGGAAGCAAGCCGGGCCGGGAGCACAATTCCTACGCTCTCTGCATGTGGATGGCCGGCGGCGACGTCAAGGGCGGCTCGAAGGCGGGCGAGACCGATGAGTTCAGCCTCCGGTCGGTTGGTAAGCCGATCCATATGCGTGATGTTCACGCCACCATTCTCGATCTCATGGGACTCGAGGATGAGCGCCTGACCTACCTCTACGCCGGTCGCAACCGGCGCCTGACCGACATCGGAGGAAAAACGCTCGAAGAGATCATCAGCTGAAGATCTTCTCGTTGACCTCGACTCCGAGCCCGGGCCTCGGCTCGACGATGACCCTGCCGTTTTCCGGTTGCGGTTCGCCGTAAAAGATCGGCTCAATCTCGGCATCCGGCAGAGAGTCCCAGCAGGGCAGGGGAAAATATTCGATCATCGGTATGTTCTTATTCGCGAGGGCGAAGTGCAGATGGGTGACCCCGTAGGCGTGGGGGATCAGGGTGACGCCGCTCTCGGCGGCCAGGGCGGCGATTCTCTGTCCTTCGGTGAAGCCTCCGCATCGTCTCAAGTCCGGCTGGATAATATCCATGGCTCCTTTGTTGATAATATCGCGGAAACCATACCGGGTGTATTCGTGTTCACCCCCTGAGATCGGGATGGATGTTTCCTTGCGCAGGCTGGCATAGCCATCGAGATCGTCGGGAATCAGGGGCTCTTCGACCCACGCCAGGCCGTAGGGCTCGAGCCGCCCGCACATTTTTACTGCGTAGTCGAGGTTCCAGCCCATGTAGGCGTCCGCCATCAGGGCAATGTCGGGACCGACGGCCTCTCTCGCATTGGCGATATGGGCCTCGTTCTCTTCCATTCCTTTTTCGCCATCGCCCGGGCCGTAGGGGAAGCGCATCTTCATGGACTGGTATCCTTCGGCTACATAAGCGCGGGCTTCAGCTCGCACCTTGTCGTGTCCCACGGGATGCAGCGCCGAGGCGTAGACCGGTACGGATTCAGCGACGGGTCCGCCGAGCAGCTCGTAGACGGGCCTGCCGGCGGCGATCCCCTTCAGGTCCCAGAGAGCGATGTCGATCGCGCTGATGACCTGGAGGACGGCTCCTTTCCTGCCGTAGGGGAGAGTCGCCCGGAAGAGACGGTCCCACAGGCTCTCGGTATCAAGTGGATCCTGGTCGATGAGCAGCCGCGAGAGATGGTTCTCTACGATAGGACGCACCGCATCGCAGCCGTCTTCGCACCAGCCGGTGCCGACGATTCCATCGTTCGTCTCGATCTGGATGGCCGCCATGCCGGAATCCCAGAACCAGGAACCCCTGGTTTCCTTGAAGTCGGTGTAGATGTCCAGCGGGGTTACGAGCGGCAGGGTCTTCTCCCGCTCGGCCAGGTGGCCCCAGATGGAGCGGTTGGCGTGGCGGACGCGGATTTGCTTGATCTGCATGGTCGGGTAAGCTCAGGGTTTTTCAGGAGGGCTTGCCGTTGCCGGCCAGCGCGGCCCGACGAAACGAGCGGGAATGGTATCACGCGATTCGGCCGAAAGACGATGGTTTTGAACGGTATCATCCAGCTATTATCTATGCTTGTTTGTCATGGAATCAACCCCGCTGATATTAATCAATTACCGTGGAGTCGCCTGAAATGAGAAATGTACATCAGCTAATTCGATTGCCGAAATCGTTCCTGGTAACGGTGAGCAAGGTGCTCGCACCCGTCGCCCTGTTTTCAATGCTGGTTCTTTCTGCCCAGCCGGTTCCTGCCCAGGAGGTCGATTTCTCAAAAGAGATCCTGCCGGTGCTCAAGGCTAATTGTTTCAAATGCCATGGAGAAAAGAAGGCCAAGTCCAAGCTCAGGCTTCACACCCTCGCAGACGTCCTGAAGGGCGGCAAGAACGGCGGCGCTATCGCGCCTGGTAAGTCGGCCGAGAGCCTGCTTATCAAGCGCATTTCCCTTCCCAAGGATGATGATGACATCATGCCTCCCGAGGGCGGGCCCCTTGAGAAGAGCCAGATCGAAGCTCTCAAGCGCTGGATTGACCAGGGAGCGAAGTGGGCCGAGGGAGGCGCTCCGGCCGGGACGGAAGCGAAACCCGCCAAGAAGGTAAACGTCGCCGAACTGCCGGCAGCGGTCACCGATGCAATTACCAAGGCCGGCGGCCGGGCCATGCGCCTCGCCCAGGACACCAACCTTGTCACCGTCAGCTTCCGGGCTGTCGCAGGCAAGACTGGCGACGAGCAGCTTGCCTCGCTGAAGGGAGCCGCGGCAGTCGCGGAGCTCAACCTGGCGGGGTCCAAGATTACCGATGCGGGACTTGCGAATCTTTCCGGGCTGGTGAACCTTGGCCGCCTGCATCTCGAGCTTACCGGCATAGACGGCTCCGGCCTGACTCATCTCGGAAAGCTTCAGAATCTTCATTATCTGAACCTCTATGGAACGAAGGTCAACGACGCTGGCATCAAGAGTCTTGCCAGCCTCAAGAGCCTGAAGAAAGTCTATCTCTGGCAGACAGAGGTTACCGATGCTGGTGTTGAAGAGCTTGAGAAGGCGCTTCCCGGGGTCGATGTCAACCGGGGCCTGGTGGCCGCGAAGGTGGTCGCGGGAGAGCCCGTTGCCGCGGCGCCTGGCGCGAAGCCCGCTCCCAAACCGGCCCCGAAGCCGGAAAAGGCGGTGGTCGTGATCGCGCAGTCAAGCGCTGGCTGGAGCTATGCGCCGGCCAGCGGCATCAAGGGAGAGGATTGGGTCAAGGCGGCCTTCGACGATGGGAAATGGGCCAAGGGGAAGGCTCCCCTGGGCTACGGAGAGGCCGATGTGGCCAAGAAGAAGGGGAAGACTCTCGAGCTCAAGGGCCAGGCGATTCTCTTTCGCAGGAAGTTCTCCGTCGAGAAGAAGCTGATTGACGCCAAGAAGAAGTTCAAGCTGCTGGTCGCTTCCGACGACTCAGCCGTGGTGTGGATCAACGGAAAGCAGGTCGACAAAGAAGAAGCCAACCACGAGGCCAAGTACTGGAATCGTACCGTTGAGATCGACGCCGGACTCATCAAGAAAGATGGCAATATCGTCTCAGTATTGATCAACAATGCCGAGGGCTCCAGCGATGTCTACTTCGACCTCCAGCTCGAGACGGCCACGCCCTGATTTTTTTCAGGCCGCGTGGCTGCAGGCGGGAGGCGTGTTTGTGACGGTCAGGCGCGGATCTTGCCTACAGGCCGCGCTTCGCGTTTCGGGGGGCCGAGGCGCCCGGGAACCTTCATTCCTTCGAGGAGGGTGTTGTAGACATCGATTCCCTCTGCCCCGACATCCATGATCTCGCCGGTTTTGAAGCGCCCGCCGGCGCTCGAGATCGCATGGAAGACACCCGAGAGCTCGCGCTTCACGTTCGAGTGGCGTCCATCGCCGGATTCGGTGGAGATGGTGATGAGGCTGTTTTCCAGAATGGTCCTGCCGTTAGCCTCCCTGGAATCCTTGCCGTCGAGTTTCTGGAGGAAATAGGCCACCTCGCGCATCTTCATGTGCGCGTGCGCTCGAAGCTGCTCGTTTTTCTTCTTCGGGTCGAACTGGTGCCACCATTCGTGGCTGCAGCCTCCGGACCCGGAGCGCTTGTGCTGGGCGGCATCGTCGAATTGATAGATCTTCCGTCCGCCGTATCGATAATCGCCCTTGAGCCGTATTCGCTCTCCGGCCGCGAGGAAGGTCACGGAACCAAAACGGGTTCGATCGCACTGGATGGCAAGAGCGTAAAGATCCGCCATCAGGCGCCACTCGGGGATCAGTTCGTCAAGGGTCATGTCAATCCCCTCGCCGCCGGGATCCGCCTCGCCGCCATGCTTCAGCCTGGACCTGGGCGGAAGGGCGGGAGCCCTCGGGTCGATTGTTTTCATCTTGTAGGCACGTTGCTCGTATTCCCGTATGCGGTCGAGGTGATCGGCCACACGCGCCCTCGACGCCGCGCCCAGGGGTGAGCTGTTGCCGGTATAGTACCTGTACTGGCCTACCACCGAATCCAGGACGCTGCGTTTGAGATGCAGGCGCCGGGCATCGGAGCCCTTTTCAGCGGTGATTGTACCGAAGACCCTCTCGAAGAGAGCCCGGGGTTTTTCCTGGATCGTCGCCGCCACGCTTCCATCCGGGTTGTAGCTGTGGACAAAGCGGCTGATGCGGCTGCGCCGGAAGAAGGTGCCGCCAATCAGGGTGGGTACCATGCCCGGGGGCAGGCCCTCGGGATAATGGCCTCTTCGAATGACCTGGTCGATAGAAGGTCCGCCTGAGCGAGCTTCGCCATTGGGCGCTTCGGCGGTAAAGGCGCCCGAGGCGCCGTCGAAGTGGGCATTGATCCCTTTTTCATCGCAGCGGACCTGGTCGACATTACGCATGATGAGCAGCTTGCGGCTCAGCGGTTCGAGGGGTTCGAGAACGCCCTTGAACCCCTCGGTTTGCAGCGGGGAAGGAATCCCTAGGCCGAAGAATACGTTGAAGGCCCGAACCGGGATTTCCTGCTGTCGGGCGAAGGCGGAGGGCGCGAGCATTTCCTCGAGCAGCGGCAGGCCGATGGCCACACTGCCGAGGCCCTTGAGAATCATCCGGCGGCTGAGGGGTTTTTGTTTCATCACTCGTTCTCCGTTCGAGTCGATGTTACCAGATTACTCAGAACAATTGCAGTCATCAGGTCCTGGTAGCTCCCGCCGTTTTTTCGCGCGGCGGCATAGATCTCTCCAAGGATGCGCCTGTCCGAGCCAAGAAGAGGGCGTCCCAGCGCGAACTGGGCCAGCTTCCAGGCCAGGGTCTCCCGGACACGCTCGCTGCCCGCCAGCAGGTCCATCAGCTCCGCCGTCGTACGGTAGTGAATGGTTTTCCCGCTCCCCGGCAGAGAAATCTCTCCATCTTCACGCAGCGGGTTGCCATGCTCATCCCTGTCATGCCGGGATCCGAGGCCGTCGTATTTTTCGAGGCCGAAAGCCAGCGGCTCGAATTTTGAATGACAGCCGCCGCAGGAAGCATCGGCGACCCTCGTTTCTGAGATGGCGCGTTTTGTCAGGCCCGGCCTGGCGGGAACCGGTGTCGTGTCAGTTCCAGGCGGGGGATCCTTGACATTGCTTCGCAGGAGCTCGGTGAGGATGAAGAGTCCCCGGGTGACCATCGATGCCTCGTCGCCGCCGATGGTCAGGAGGCTCCCCTGTGTCAGCAGGCCGCCGCGGCCGGGTACCGACGCCAGCTCGTAGCGCACCAGGCCCTTCCCCCGGGCTTCGATGCCGTAATGCTTCGCCAGTCGGGGCGTAGCGAAGGTGACCTGGGCGTTGAGCAGATCCCAGAAGGGGCGTCTCTGCTTCCAGACCACGTCATCGAAGAATGCCAGGGTCTCCCTCCGCATGTCCTGCGCGAGGTCCTGCTCCCAGCCGGGGAAAAGCTTTCGAGATGGGGCCATATTGTCGAGGCGGCCAAGGTTCAGCCACTCTCCGATGAATCGGGATGATTGTTTCCTGGCACGGGGATCGTTCAGCATACGCCGAACCTGGGCGCTGAGAAATTTTCGGTCCGCAAGTTTTCCATCACCGGCGGCTTTCATCAGCTCCTGGTCGGGCGAGCTTCCCCAGAGGATATAGCTCAGGCGGGAGGCGAGCTCGTACTCTCCAGCCGGCCACAGCTGTCCATCTCCGCGCTGGTTCTCGACCCGGTAAATAAAACGTGGTGACTGGAGCATGGCCTCGATGATCAGTTCAACGCACTCCCTGTAGTTTCCCCCGGCGCTGGCGACGGTGGTTGAGATCCCCCGATAGGAGACAACCTCGCGCTCCTGCAGTGGGCCGCGCAGGAGCCACCTGCCCATCTTCGAAATCAGGTCGCGCATGTCGTCGTCGATCAGTTTCTGTTTCTTCGCAAACCGTGCCGAGAACTTCACCACGTCCATCTTCTTGACGATGACCCGGGCGAGCTTTGCGTAAGATTCGACGTGTTTCAGATCGACGGTGAGGTTGTAGGCGGTATTGCTGAAACCATCTGCCCGCTGGTCCCTGGGAAGGACCTTGCGGGCTTCCTCCGCCACATCGACCCCGAGGGAATCCCGCACGGTTTCGATATATTCATCAAGGGTCAGGCGCTGCAGCCAGGTTCCTCCGGCGCGCTTGTCCCGGGTATGGGCCAGGGGGTCTATCTCCTCACCTACCCAGACAGACCCTGAGTCAATCCAGTCCCGAAGCCGTTTCTTTTCTTCTTTTGAAAGTGCGGGGCGCTTCTTGGGCATCTTGTCGTTTTCGACCAGTTTCCACAGGGGGCTCGCCAGGGGCTTGCCGGGGATGATGACCTTTCCGTTTTTACCCCCGCTAAAGGCAGGGCCTTTTGCCGACAGGTCCAGCTTTCCCTTTTTCGTCGCTGCATCGTGGCATTCGAGACAATGACGCGACAGCAGGGGCGCGATGTGTTGATCGAAGAGTTTCTCGCCTGCGGTCAGTTTCTGCCTGGCGGCGAGCGCCGGGGAGGCTTTCACTCCCGGTCCCGCCTTGAAATTCCGCTCGATCTCGGCGGGGGAGAGGTCGCGGTTGTAGACCGCCACCAGGTAGTAGGTGCCCAGCCACGGGCGTCCCCCGGAGAGTTCATCGGCCAGCGCCAGTCGATAGGCTCCATCCCAGTTGGAAGGGGAGCCCCCGATTTTTTTTTCAACGTTCTTCTTGCCGTTGATGTAGATCCGCGCCAGTCCGCCGCGCGCGCGCGTATAGACGACATGCGTTACGGCAGGGGTGAGGCTCTGGTTGCTGGAGTCCAGCGATGGCAGGCCGTTGGAGCTGGTCTTCGTGGTGCGCAGGCGCAGGACGTAGCGGTCTTTTTCCTGGCCGAGTGTGAAGTTGCGGTTGGTGGAATCCTTCGAGAGGGTGAGGATACGGGCCGGACCGTCGAGCGTCGTCTTCGCGGGACGAATCCACGCTTCGATGGATACAGACCCCGAACTCCGGATGGATTCGACCAGGCGAGAGGCTTCTTTGCCTGACTGGATCAGGGTCTTGCTGCGGACCTCGAGCGATCCGCTCGACCGGCGAACGGCGCTGGAGCCGGCGATGACCAGGTCGACCGGCCTTCCCGCCCCTGATCGGTCTTTTACCACGGGACCGGCTGAGAGGCTGAAATCGTAGATAACCTGCAGGCCGCTCTTGACCCTCCCGTCGTCCTGTTCGTCCTGGGGGGCCGCCTGTAGCGGGGAGAGCAGGAGAAAGCCGCCTGTCAATTGCAGCAAGAGAAGCCGGTAGAGGATCTTCATTGGTTTTATCTGCGTGCTGGTGGCTTCCTGGGTACCGCGGTGGAAAACCGCCTTCCGGCCCGATAGCGCCGTTCTTTGCATGACGAAATCCAGTTTAGTCCAGTAGCGTTTGAAACCAAGACTATTAGCGGATTGCCGGGATGTTGAGCCATCCAGCAAGAAAGCCCGCCCGGACTGCCGGGCGGGCTCGAATCTGGTAGCGGAGGGCAGAATCGAACTGCCGACCTTCGGGTTATGAATCCGACGCTCTAGCCGTCTGAGCTACTCCGCCTTGTTTCATATCTTTGGAGGAGAATTGTATCAGGCATTGCGTTTGTGGCAAGAGCGGTCGCCGTGTGTAGTTTGCGAAAGCCGTCACGGGCCCCAGAATGACCCTGCCTGCCGGGAAAGAATTGTTCGCGTTATGCGTTGCAGGGGAGATCAAATGAAACTTACGCGGAAACACCGGGGGCCCCGTTCCAGGCCCCGTTCCAGGCCGCGCTCCAGGAACGGCTCCAGGCGGGACTGTGAAGTCTCCGGTAAACGGCTGCTCGCAGGGGCCGCCGGCCGCCTTCGCCAGCTCGCCTGGAACTGGGCCAGAGCTCTTGCCGGCGGTGGGCTTGACCTGCTTGCTCCACCGGCCTGCCTGGCCTGTGGTCTTCGCCTGCCGTTGCCTCGATTGTTCAGCCGGGAAGATTTTCAAGATCGGGCTGAGATCTTTTCATTGTGCCAGGACTGCGCGCGGTTGCTCGTGCTGGCGGGGCCATCGTGTTCCCGCTGCGGAGGCATGCTCCCCGCGGCCTCCCGGGCGCTCGGGTCGACCGGTGTTGCCGGGGGCTGGGTGGCCAGTTGCTGGTCCTGTCAACAGGATCCTCCCGCCCAGGACTCGGTGAGCTGCGTCGTGGCTTACGAGGGGGTCGGGCGTGAGCTGCTGCTTGCGTACAAGAAAAGCCGGTCCGAAGTTTTTCTGTCCTGCATGGTGGGCCTGCTCTCGCTTCGAGGCCCATTGATCACAAGCTCCCCTGTTGCCGGGACACGTCCAGCTGAAGAGCATGTGGTCGTTTGCGGGATACCCAGGCATCCTGTCGAGCGCCTGTTGCGCGGAGGTCCGGGAGGGGATCTTCTCGCCGCCGCCTTCGCCTCCCGACAGGGGCTCGTTTTTCGGCGCCTGCTGCGAAAGAGGAGGTGGACGCCTAGGCAGGCCGGGCTGGGCAGGCGGCAGCGTCTGCGGAACCTGCGTGGGGTCTTTGCCGCCAGGAGGAGTCGCCGATTTCCCTCGCGCGTGTTGCTGGTCGATGATGTGTTGACCACGGGCTCGACGGTAAAGGAATGCGCCGCGATCCTGAAGTCCGCGGGGGTTGAGCGAGTTGACGTATTGACGGTGGCTCGGTCTTCTGGGTGGTGAGGGACCCGAGCCGGGTTCGCGAGCGGCCGATCTCAAGGTGGGGCCGGTTTCGTCCGATAAGTAGTTTATCAGCAGGTCTCGGCGGGAAGGCGGCAGGTCGCCGGTCCTGGCGGGCGTTTTCAGTGATTTCATTCGATTTGATCGAGCGAGCATACGGGTTTTGCGACAGGACACTCTCGCCTACCTCTTCTTCGGAGCCTTCGGCTGCAGCGAGGCCTATCTGGATGATGTACGGGAGCTGGTTGAGCGGGAGTACGGTCCGCTGGATTCCCTGGGAGTCAGCCAGGTTTTTGATTTTCCCGACGCCCAGAGCTATCGGGACACGATGGGGACGGGGCTGAAGAGGCAGTTTTTCGTTTGCGAAGAGCGCCATCCACAGGACTGCCTCGCGGAGGTCAAGCACGGCGCCATCGCATTGGAGAAGCGGATCACGGCGAGGCGTCCGGCAGCTGTGGAGCGTCCGATCAATATCGATCCCGGGATCATTAACGATTGCAGAATCATCCTGGCGAGCACCAAGGACTATTCGCATCGAATCTACCGGGGCGGCGGGATCTGGGAGGAGATTACCCTGCTGTACAGGGATGGAGCCTATCGGTCGCTTCCATGGACCTACAGGGATTTTACCAATCCCGGCTATCACGAATTCTTTGAGGTGTTCCGAGACAGGGTCATCAAGGAGCTCTGAGATGAACCGTATTTTTTGACTCTCTTGAACTTGGCGGATGAAGGCATAGAATGGTCGCTTCGTCTGAGAGTGAAAGTCCTGTCCTCGAATGCCGGCATCTCAGCCGGACAAAGACCGGAGAGCTGGAAACATGAGTATTGAAGTAACGGATGAGCTGGTCGAGAAGATCGCCGTTCTCTCCCGGCTCGACTTGACCCGGGATGAGATCGACG
>Ga0310124_10000246_pt1 | contig 36529 bp, 28 predicted proteins | sample CB11b_AW_Bot5_MG_FD_203507 | JGI IMG/M metagenome (GOLD analysis project Ga0310124, IMG submission 203507) | Marine microbial communities from Western Arctic Ocean, Canada - CB11b_AW_Bot5 | ecosystem: Environmental > Aquatic > Marine > Oceanic | place: Canada: Western Arctic Ocean | collected...
TCACCGATACACCGGTCACCGTGGGCGTGGGCGTGGGCGTGGGCGTCGTTACCGTGATGCTAACCGTGCCGCTCCGACCAGCAAACGTACCGGTAATCGTGGCCGCGCCGGCCACTACGGCCGTCACCGTCCCCGATGTAGAAACTGTCGCGACGCTTTCGGCACTCGAGGTCCACGTGGGCGTGACCTCAGCACTCGTCCCGTCACTGTCGGTCGCCGTCGCCGTCACCGTGGCCGTCGCCCCGACCTCAAGACTCGTCGCCGAGGCGCTCACCGATACACCGGTCACCGTGGGCGTGGGCGTCGTTACCGTGATGCTAACCGTGCCGCTCCGACCAGCAAACGTACCGGTAATCGTGGCCGTGCCGGCCACTACGGCCGTCACCGTCCCCGATGTAGAAACTGTCGCGACGCTTTCGGCGCTCGAGGTCCACGTGGGCGTGACCTCAGCACTCGTCCCGTCACTGTAGGTCGCCGTCGCCGTCACCGTGGCCGTCGCCTCCACCGTCAGTGTCGTCGCCGGAATACTGACCGATAAACTAGTAATTGTTTTTATCGCTAGAGTCGTCGAGGAAACCGTGGAAGTTGGCGCGGTCGGGGACGAGCTTCCGCCACAGGCCACCGTGACCGCGGTGGCAATGACCGTGGCAACGAAACGGGCGTGGAGAGATTTCAAGATCTGTCCTCCGCGGTCACGCCGTGACCGTCGGCGACTTCGACACCGGATCGGTCCGTGGTCGAACCGTGCAACAAAGCCCCTACGCGATCAGTCTATAGGCCGGATTAGGCGAGTTTCCATGTCGCAGCAAAGTAGAAATGTCCGCTTTCCCGGGTTGTGTACGTCACCGTCGGTCACTCGGATTCTCGAGAGTGATGGGTGTGGGAGCTTGTGGCATAATACCGGCCTTGGAGATGAGCGGCGAGACCCGTCGCCTCATCCTATCCTCGTCGATCACAGGGGGAGATAGACGAATGAAATTCATGGTTACATATGCGGTTCACCAAGGAAAGATGCACGATGCTGTCAAGGCGTTCGGCCAGATGACGGATGCCGATGACGAGGCGGATCGGGGCGGGGTGCAACTCATCGGTCGCTGGCACGATGTAGGAGCCGGAAAAGGCGTGGCGATTTGCGAGAGCGCCGACCTGGCGGCTGTTAGTCTGTGGGCATTGAACTGGAATAACGACCTTGAGGTCGGGATCACACCGGTACTCGATGACGACGAGGCCAAGGCGGTCGCCAAGAAGAAGTTCGATTTGGCATAACTGGAAGAAGACCATGAAATACATACTTAGTTAGAAGATCAAGCCAGATGCTTATCACACCGTTGTCAAGACCTTTCTCACCGGCGGTGCGCCGGTGCCATCGGGCATCACGCTCGTGGGCCGTTGGCATGCCCCGGGGTCGAGTTATGGGTGGCTCCTTATGGAAGGCGATGACATCGAAGCGGTCGCGGAACACGTCTCCGAGTGGTCCGACTCAGCCGAACTGTCGGTGACCCCGGTCATTGACGACACTGAAGCTGCGAACGCCTTGACCAAAGCACACGGACAGTAGGGTCCGTTGGTCGCGGCTTGGTCGCGGCCTGAACGTCCCCAACGTGTGGCTCGTTGAGGATTGAGTCCAGCACCGGGTATTCTGTTGACCTGGGAACGCGCCTAATCCTTCCCATACACGCACCGAGCTGGAGCGGCTGGTGTCGGAGCCGTAGAGGAGAAGAATAGATGTCGATACGGTTGAGCTCACGGTCTCGGGTCCTGGCTGCCACGATCGCACTCGCGGTCTGGACAGGGCCTCCGCCGGCGAGTGCCCAGACGGGCGACTTCGTCCCGGTCACCGACGCCATGCTGGAAGACCCGGCGGACGAAGACTGGTTGACCTGGCGTCGCACGACCAACGGGTGGGGCTACAGCCCGCTCGACGAGATCTCCACGGAGAACGTCGGCGGCCTCCGGATGATCTGGACCCGGGCCATGGCCACCGGGCGGATGGAGGGGACGCCACTGGCGTACAACGGCGTGCTCTACATGCCGCAATCCGATGACGCCATCGATGCTCTCGACGCGGTCACGGGGGATCTGATCTGGTCCTACCGGCGCGATCTGCCCGACGATGTCTACGACCTGGTGGGTGGCAATGCCCGCACCAACCGGAACGTGGCGATCTACGACCGGCTCATCGTCAATACGACCGATGACGACTTCGCGATCGGGATCGACGCGACCACCGGCGAGGTGGTGTGGGAGACCCAGATTTTCGACTACCAGGTGAACCCGGCTGGTCACAGCGCCGGACCGATCATCGCCGACGGCAAGATGATCTCCGGGCGGAGCTGCCGGCCGATGGGCGGGCCGGAGACCTGTGTGGTGCTTGCCCACGACGCGCGCACCGGTGAGGAGGTCTGGCGGCGGAGCACGGTGGCGCTCCCGGGCGAGCCGGGCAACGAGACCTGGGGCGACGTGCCTTACGAGCAACGAATTCACGTGGGCAGCTGGATGCCGGCCAGCTACGACCCGGAGCTGGGGCTCATCTACCAGGGCACCTCGGTCACCTCCCCGGCCCCGAAGTTCATGCTGGGTGGGGTCGAGAATACGCACCTCTATCACAACTCCACACTCGCGCTGGACGTCGACACCGGCGAGATTCGGTGGCACTACCAGCACTTGAACGACCACTGGGATCTGGACCACCCGTTCGAGCGGATCCTGGTCGACACGGCGGTGGCGCCTGACCCGTCTGAGGTGAGCTGGATCAACCCGCGCATTCAGCCCGGAGAAGTGCGGCGGGTGGTCACCGGCGTCCCGGGCAAGACGGGGCTGGTCTACACGCTCGACCGGGAGACCGGCGAGTTCCTGTGGGCCACCCCGACCGTCCCACAGAACGTGATCAGCGGGATCGACGGCGCGACCGGGGTGGTCTCGACCAATTCCGAGGTGGTCTTCACCCGGCCGGGACAGGAGGTGTTCGTCTGTCCCACCTGGAACGGGGGAAAGGACTGGGAGGCGGGCGCCTACAGCCCGCTGACCAACACGATGTACATGCCGCTACGGCAAACGTGCGCCCGGATGATGGCGGCGACGGAGTTCGAGGACCGGCCGAACGAGCCCAACGAGAGTCGGGCGGCGATCTACGCCATTGCCTACCGGCACCAGATTGCGCCCGGCACGGACAACGTCGGCACCATTCGCGCCATCTCCGCCGAAACCGGCGCCACCGAGTGGCTCTACGAGCAGCGGGCGGCCACGATGTCGTTGGTGGCCACCGGCGGCGGGCTGCTATTCGGTGGCGACACGAACGGCCGGTTCCGGGCGTTCAGCCAGGAGACTGGCGAGATTCTCTGGGAGATCAATCTGGGGTCGCCGGTCAGCGGGTTCCCGATCAGCTTCGGGGTGGGTGGACGTCAGTACATCGCTGTGGCCACCGGGTCGGGCGGGACCGCGTCACACTTCATGGGGCTGACGCCGGAGCTGCGACCCAGCTCAGGAAACAACCTCTTCGTGTTCGCGCTTCCGCAGTGAGTGGTCGTATGCGCCGGGCGCTTCTACTCGCCGTCCTGATGGCCCAGGCAGGAGCCTGGGCCTGCGTCGCACCGCCTGCCGCGTCGATCTCCGAGGACGGTCCTGCTCCGCCGGTGGCGAAGGGTGGCGACGGGCGCGACGGCGGCTACGACTCTGTTCCCGGCTGGTGGAAGCCGGCGCCCGATCATGGGGATCCCTGGACCTGGGGCGAGGTGTCTGGTGTCGCCGTTGACACGCCGGACCGGATCGTCGTCGCCGTGTGGGGCGACCGCAGCGCGGACGGCGAGCGGCGTCCAGACAGCTCCAACTACCTGGTCGTGGTCGACCGCGACGGCAATCTCATCGAGAACTGGTCTCAGTGGGACGATATGCTCAACCGGCCACACCAGGTCTACATAAGCCCCTACGACCCCGAGCGGCACGTCTGGGTGGTCGAGCGGGGTCGCGGCCGGGATGTCAGCATGTCGGTGCTCAAGTTCACCAACGATGGCCGCGAGCTGGTCTTGCGGCTGGCCGACGATGACGATCCCGAAACGCGCGATGAGGCGCGGGCCAACCCGAACCCGGGGCCATTCGACTATGGCGACCCGGCGGTGCTGGCGTTCCTTCCCGACGGATCGTTTCTGCTGGGCGACGGCTACTGGAATACCCGGATCGTGAACTACGACGCTGAGGGGAACTACCTGATGGAGTGGGGTGAGCCGGGCACCGGGCCGGGGCAGTTCGACCTGGTCCATGGCCTGGCGGTCGACAGCGACCACCGGGTATATGTCGCCGACCGGCGGAACAACCGGATCCAGATCTTCACCAAGGAGGGCGAGTTCCTGGACCAGTGGCAGGACATCACCGATCCGGTCGGTGTGTTCATCGACGAGCGTGAGACGGTCTGGGTCATCTCTGCAAGTCTGCACCGGGTGCTGCAGTACAGCCGGAATGGGGAGCTGCGGCACAGCTGGGGCACTTTTGGCGGCCCCGGTGGGGTGGCCGGCGGGCTGTTCCGGCCGCACCAGATCGACGTCGACCAGGAAGGCGGTGTCTACGTGGCGAGCTGGTCTGGCGGGTGGCTCAACAAGTTCGTGCCACGCGCTGACGCGGACCCGGCTACACTGATGCTGCCCACGCTCGTGCTCGACCGCTGAGCGGGTATGGGCCCCACTCTGGGACACCGGGTAAGAGTCACCAGGGTGATTGTCAGATCAAGTTCTAGCTAGCACCAGGGGAATCGATCCAGTGACGATGGACGACGTGGGGGACGAAGACACGATTACCGTGACCGTGAAAGTCCGAGATTAGGGATGCGACGCCTCATCACGCGAACACTACGACCGAGGTATCCAGAAGAAGACCTCCCAGTCACGTAGCGGTTCAGGCCCAAGGACGGGCGTATCCATGGGCACGCCGTACCTGGCCGACCACTTCTCGAGCATCCGGATGCGCTCGTCACCAACGACCTCGGCGGCGCGCATCGCATACGTCTCGTCACCGAAGCGCAGCCATCGGTCGCCAAAACAGGCTCTTTGTCGCCGAAAATCTGGGGGATCAGACCCATGGCCGCTGGAAATCTGATGGTCGCGGCTGTTACCGTGGGGGACTCGGAGAGGTCAACGCTTGACGCATCGCCAACAAATGCCTTGGCGAGCCCGAAGTCCAGAACCTTGACGGTGCCGTCTTCGCGCACTTTGATATTCGCGGGCTTCAGGTCGCGGTGAATGATCCCGGCCTCGTGTGCCGCTTCCAGTGCCTCAGCGATCTGCTTGGCAATGGCTAGCGCCTCGTCGACGGGGATCGACCCCTGGGCAATACGGTCCGCCAGGGTCGGCCCCGCCACGAGTTCCAGGACCAGCGCCTTGGTGCCGTCCTGCTCTTCCAGGCCGTAGATCTGGGCGATGCCGGGGTGGTTCAGCAACGCCTTCGCCCCCGGCAAAGCGTAGCCGATCCGGATCTTCACCAGCATGGAGGTCTGCTCACGACTGTGGCTGTCAACGGTCGTGGGGCGCCGCAGCTATCGCAACACGTATACGCTGCTCACCGATACGCGGTCACGTCGATCAGTCCGCGGGTCTCAGGTACCTGACCTCGCCCTGACCCGCGTAGACTGCCCAGACGCCGGCGAGCGGCACCTGGCCGACACCTGGCGTTGACCAATCGCAGACGCCTTCGGGGAAGGTCCACCGTAGGGCACGGAACTGCTCTGCGGACAGGCTCATCGAATAGTCGTTCGGGTCGACCGGCTTCACGGTGCACTTGAGGACGTCATTGGCCAACGGCGCCCCCGCCACGATACGGGCGTCTGAGGCGATCGGGAACAGCTCGGCACAACGATCCATGTTGGTGATCTTCGCGTCGGCCGCCGTGTAGCAAGCATCGACGAAGTCTGGGGGCCGGTGGGCCGCAACCTTCTGGGCTTGCGGCATGTCCGACGTGTCGGCCAGGACGTCGGTCAACCACTTGTCGACCTGGGCAACCGCTTGGGTCGACACGATCCCAAGGATCGAATCGGGTCCTCGGTGGCCGACTTCGTGGGTCACGACCCTGACGTGGTTATCGGCGTGCCCGTTGGCCTTGAGCAGACGGGCGCGCGCGACAAGGGTGTGGTAGCCGTCATGTACATCGACGTTCGTCGGCTCGCGCGGCGGACACGGCGCTACGCTACAGATACCGTCGGTGTAGCCGCGGAGGTCGAGGATCGGGATGTTCCTCAAACCACCCTGGCCGGTGTTGAGACGGCCAGTCTCGTATGCGATCCGCAGGGCGTCCGGGTCGGCGCTGGCACGCTCTCTAGGCACGATGATGCCGTTGAGATCATGGCCGCCGATCCGGGCATTCAGCTCTGCAAACTGATCGAACGAGATAATGCCGTCGTTGAACGCCTGCAGACCGTACTGGACGCCCACGTTGTCCCATGGACTGCGGGCACGCCCAGTCTCAGGATCGAGGCCGTACACGTTGACCAGGTTGTCCTGATAGGTACAACGCACATCCTTCCACTGCTCACTCTGGCGGGTCTTGGCCTCCATGACCGATGAGTCGCAGTTGTCAGGCGACAGGTTCGGGAAGACCGTGGCGGGACCTGTGCAAAACCCGTATGTCAGCTTGCCGGAAACTTCGCGCTTCTGGATGTCGGTCCAAAGCACGTCAGTGCCTTCGAAGTAGTTCACCAGAAGGCTGCAGTCATTGAGTGGTGTCTGGAAGGTCAACACGTCTGAATAGCTGCGCCAGGGCAAAATGGCGTCGTAGAGTCCCGGATAGCTCTGGGCGATGAGATGCTGCGACATCGAGCCGCCCGAGGTCCCCATGCTCATGGTGTACTTCAGCGGACCGAAGAGTTCGATGAACCGCTCCTTGATCTTCGCTGAGGTCTCGGCCTGGACCACGTGGTTCGTGGTGGTCGCGGTGACCATGAGCGAGCCGCCTGCCAGTGCGTAGCCGGCCCGGATCAGGGACTCGTGGAGGTTGTTGTTCTCACCGCCCACGTAACCCCGCTCCGGATCGAGCGTACCGATCGTGCGGCCCTGATGGAAACCGGCCCGCACGCCGCCCCGGTGAGACATGATCAGTTTGCCGTTCCAGCCGGTCCCGTTGCTGACCGGCGTCGGGAGAGGCCCGGCGGCGGGATCGTGCAGGAGGCTGATGACGTACGCCGACCTGTTGATGATGCCTTTCTCGTACCAGTTGATGAGCGGTACGATCTTGCCGTCCATCGTCGTAGTCCTGTCGATGTCGGTCGGCCGCGGACCGTCGGGGACAAACGGCTTCCAGGTGCCGTCGGTGCTCCGATAGTGGTAGCCGGTAATCGTCGGAGCCCCGCAGGTCTCATCCGTCGCAGGCACCAGTCCGTGGGCTTCGTTTTCGCAGACGAACGGCGTCTGCTGCGCACCGGCGAGCAGGGTGCCGTTGATCGGATGGTTGGTCAGGGTGAGCGTTGTCCGACGGCCGCCCGCCGACACGGCCAGCGCATTGTCTCCGTCGACCAGTCCGTCGACCAAGCCGATCCATCCTCCGCTGCCATCGGCACCGAAGGCACCCGAGACATCTCTGCCGTCGACCGTCACACTGGGCGCGGCGTTCGCGCCCGTGATCCCCACCAGGGCGTCACCGCCGGTCACCAATTCGGGAAACGACGACAGGACCTCGATCGTCACGCCCTGGCCCCACGCTTGGACCACCGTGAGGACGCCGTAGATGACGGCAAATGACGCCGTCAGGCGCATGCCCTTCCAGTTCATGGAACCCTGCCTTTCGATTAGAAGGAGCACCGCTGGCAGGCGCCTCTGAAGGTGACCGAGATCGATTCCCGGGCGAGCCAGCTTGTGCTGTGGGTGCTTACGTCATTAAGTGTTGGTGACATGACGCTAAGATTCTATGGTGCAACGAGTTACGGTCCGTTCAGCGCTCCTCTCCTTGCGGCACGCAAAACTGCGCGTAAGCGCCTTTTTTGCAGGGGATACGCTCACACCACCAACAGTCAACGGCGTAAACACGGCTCCGCGGGCACGTTGAGCTCTTGCGTTGTTATTACAACTTCGTATGGCCACACCGTTGCCGACCCCGAGGGCCTTGTGCCAGATTTCTACGGAGCGACAGTGATCTCTCCGACCGCCCAGGGATGGTCCTCGCAGTGATAGAGGAACGTCCCCGGCTCGTCGAAGGTGACGAAGTCCCACAGTCCCGGCTCGAGGGTCGCGGTGCTCCAGCTACCATCCCGCGCAACCACGGTGTGCGCCGACTCGCCGTTGTTGGTGAACCGAACGCGCGTGCCCGCGGTGACCCGGGCGCGCACTGGGTTGAAGTTGTGCTCATCGAACGCGTAGCGCCGGCCGCCGACCATGCCCCTCGGGTTCTCGAGTAGCGTGGCCGTGTCGATTTCGTTGGTCTCCCGCGGGGCCGGGCCGCTCGGCTGATCATCCACCGGCGGGTCTGGCGACGGCTCGCCGCGCGCCGGCACCGCGCCGTCGAGGGTGAACGCCCACAGCTCGGGTCCCATCGAGATGACGATGTGCTGCGTGCCGTCCAGCTCGTAGGCCGACGCTGGTCCGGGACGCAGCCGCGCCCCCTCCTCCTGCGTGCGAAACGCCCAGCGACGGACACCGGTGCGGACGTCGTACGCCTCCACCTGTCCCCCCGGCGAGCCCCGGAACAGCAGGCCGCCCGCGGTGACGAGGGGACCGCTCACGCCGAGGAAAGCGCTCGGCATCTCCTTCCTCCAGACTACGCGCCCAGTCTCGGTATCGACGGCGGCCAGAATTCCGACCGCGTCGGGCAGAGTCAGGTGGAACCGCGCGGTGTTCCAGACGAACGGGTCCGCGAAGCGGCGTGCCCGGCCGACGTGCGCTCGCCCCTGCGCGTAGATGTAGCCGGTCTGCGGCGAGAACGCCAACGGTGTCACCCGCACCAGAGGAATCGGCACTCCCGGCGCGACCACCGTCTGTTCGTCGACCGACGGCGGTGTGTAGCTGCTACAGTTGAGCCGGAACGGTGGCGGCACCCGGTCGCTCCAATACGAGCACTCCGGAAGGATAGTCTCGGTCCGCACCGGGAACGGTTGGGTCGGCACGGTGCGCTGATGCGCATCCTGCGGCACTTCCCGCTCCTCAAGCGGCAACAGCGGCTCGCCGGTCTCCCGGTTGAAGAGAAAGAGGTAGCCGTCGGCGCGCATCGCCGCCACCGCCTTGACCGGCTCACCATCAACCATCGTGTCGTAGAGCAGTAGTGGCGTCGCGATGTCCGCGTCCCAGATGTCATGGCGCACCACCTGGTAATGCCACCGCCGCTCGCCCGTCTCCATGTCGAGGGCGAGAACCGAGGAAGTGAACAGGTTATCCCCCTCGCGGAGCTCACCGCCGAACATCGGTACCGGGTTACCGGTTGAGAAATAGACCATGCCCAGGTCTGGATCGACGGTACCGACCAGCCACACGCCCCCGCCGCCGAACTCCCAAGAATCGTTGTCCTGCGGCCAGGTGTCGTGGCCGAACTCGCCGGGACGTGGGACAACGAAGAAAGTCCACTCGATCGCGCCGGTCGCGGCGTCAAGGGCCAGCACCCGCCCCTGTCCACCGGTGTCGCCGTTGGCGAGACCCACGAACACCTTCCCGCGCGCGTACATCGGCGCGGTCGTCACCGACTCGCCCCGCGTCCGCGCCTCGCTCCCGACCCGGGTCGCCCAGACAAGCTCGCCGGTATCCTGGTCGAGCGCGATAACCTCCGCGCTGCGCGTGCCGAAGAAGACGAGGTCGTCACCGAGTACCACCCCCTGCCACGAGGGCACCCGCCCCGCCTCGGGATCCGGCTCCCAGCGCCAGATCGGGTCACCGGTCCGCGCATCAAACGCGAAGACATTGGCGCCGCCCGGCAAGTAGATGACGCCGTCTCCGACCACCGGGGTCGCACGCGACGCCGCACCGCCGGGAAGCGGCGTCACCCACGCGCCGCCGAGCCCAGCGACGGTATCAGTCGCGACAGCGTCGAGCGCGGTGTAGCGCGAGCTCGACCAATTCCCGCCGGTAAAGGACCAGTCGGCCGAAGGATAGCCGTGGCCAGGCTCGGGGTCCTGCCCGGCGAGATCGTCCGCGAACGCGGCGAGCACCATCACCGACGCGACCGTGGCAACGAGTGAACGGTGACACACGGTCATGACGCTCTCCTCTCTCCGGTCTCCGGCCACCCAGCCGGACACGTCGGATCGAAAATGACTACGCTGAGGGCTGAGGTCAGCACCCGTGGGTATCGAGATCCTCCAGCACCGCCTCAAGTGGCACCGTTGGCTAGCTACGCTCGGCCCAGAAGGTTGTCAGTGTAGACGCCGATCCTACCGTTGGCTGGCAGGCGGGTCAATGTGAAGGATTACGGCTCACGCGGGTGCGCTGCGTCCCACTCGCGGGCGAGACGTTGCGCTTCCGCGATCGGGTCAGGGGTCATCCGGCCTGTAACTATCTCGCGATTGTTGACCGCGCTTTGCCGCACCTCACCGATACCTCGTGAGGCCGCAAGGTTGAACCACATGTGCGCCAGCGCGTAGTCCTGCGGGACACCTCGGCCCTCGGCATACCTAACGCCGAGATCGAACTGCGCTTCGGTGTCTCCAGTGTTAGCGAACTGTCGCAACCAGAGCAGTGCTCGGGCATCTTCCTGTTCAGCCGCTCGTTGGTTCCAGCGCATCGCCGCGCCGTCATCCTGCGGGACGCCCTCGCCGGTGCCGTGCATGACGCCGAGCTTGTAACTCGCGCCTGCGTTTCCCTGTTCCGCCGCCATTCGATACCAGCGCGCCGCCTCCGCATAGTCTTGCGGGGTGCCTTGGCCGGCGCCGTACATGACCCCAAGGTCGTACTGCGCTGCTTCATCTCCCTGCTCGGCTGCCAGTTGATTCCAACGTAGTGCCTCCGCATAGTCCTGCTCCACGAAGCGGCCTTCGCGGTAAAAACTCCCGAGCATAGCCTGCGCGGCTAGAAGTCCCTGTTCGCCCGCCAGTCGATACCAGCGAACCATTTCGACGAGGTCCTGCGGAACGCCGTCGCCGGTGAAGTACCTGAACCCAAGGTCGAACTGCGACTGAGCATGCCCTTGTTCGGCTGCCGTACGCAGCAGACCGGCCTCCAGCGTCTGCGCCTGTACCGGTACACACAACACGAGCGTGGCCAGCACTGCGACGGGAGTAACGATCCGGAGGTAATGCGTCATGCGGGTCTCTCCGCTCACGACGATGTGATGTAGACCCCGATCCTACCGCTGGCTGGCAGGGGGGGGGTGCGAGGCGGTGACGCTACGGCTCACGCGGGTGCGCGGCGTCCCATTCGCGGGCGAGGCGTTGCGCTTCGCTGAGATCATCAGGGGGCATCCGGCCTGTAACTATGTCGCGACCTTGGACCGCGTCCTGTGGGTCTCGAATTCCCTATTTCCCCGTCAAACCCAGGAATTCGAGCATGCATTGCGTGGGGCCCCGTGGCGTCGCGCTCTACGAGCCAGGGCGCCCCTTGCGGCGGGTCGAAATCGAGCTCCCGGAGGGCAAACACCTCGTCTTTGTGACCAATCACCTCGGGCTCGGGCCCACGACCATTGCGCGCATCTATAAGGACCGCTGGCAGATCGAGTTGTTCTTCAAGGCCCTCAAGCAGAACCTCCGGGTGAAGACCTTTGTCGGAACGTCGGCCAACGCGCTCCATATTCAGGTCTGGACGGCGTTGATTGCCTTGCTGCTACTGAAGTTCCTCCAGCTTACGGCGACCTTTGGGTGGTCGTTGTCGAATCTGGTGGCCTTGCTCCGCATGAATCTCTTTGTGTATCGCGACCTCTGGACGTGGGTGAATGAACCGTTTGCCGCCCCGCCCATGCCGCCGGCGAGCGGATTGGGAGTTCCGGTATCATCCTGCGTGGCATGTCTCAGAAACGAGATAAAGTCGCGTGTCGTCGCCAGCCCCAGCGCCGCCACGACCGGGTCCTCGGCTATATACGTGAACTCATAGACATGGCTCTGCTTGAAGGGCGTTCCGGCGGGCAGCAGGCGGATCGTCTTCTCGTCAACGTACTCCCAAGCGGCCGTGGGGATAGTCGTCAGCTCATCGTCCAGCCGCGCGCGTACTGTAAGCGCCGCCGTGGACTTGTCCAGTGTCCCCGCCGGATAGGCCAGCTGAAGCCTCTCGCCCTAGAACGTCGCAATCGGGTTCAATGGCGAGCCCATGCCCGCCACGATGCGCAGTGGCGCCGCCGTGAACAGAAACTCGTAGCGGTTCAGCCGCCGTGCTTGTTCGGCTAGCCGCTCAAAGTCGAGATTGTCGAAGATCGACACGCCCAGCGAGACGAGCGCCAGCCGGTGTATCGGCAGGCCGACGCTCTCAGGAAACCCGTGCGGCGAGACGTCGTTGAACATATCGTGTCCGATGAACGCGACGCCCCGTTCCTTCAGAAAGTACGCGACATCGGCTTGGTAGCCGGCCACACCTTCGGCAGTTGGCCACGCGCCCAGCGCCGCCCGTCGTTTCCACCGCCCGGTATAGAGCAGGATGACGTCGCCCTCCGAGACCCGCACACCCTGGATCTCTTCGAGCTGCTCGAGGTCGGCCCAGGTAATCGCTTCGCCCGGCTCTAGCCAGCCCTCCGGCGTGGCCCGTCCGGGCAGCAGGGTGGCGTCGAAGAGGATGCCACGGGTCATGATGCCGTCGCGCAGCTCGTGGATGCTTCCCTGCGGACAGCCGCCCGCCGTTTGGATCGCTTCCTGGGACACGCCGTTATAGCCCTTGCCCTCGAACATCACGTGGCATGCGACCGAGTCGAGATGGCTGTGGATGGCGCCGTGATAGGTTCCGGTGTACTGATACTGGTCGGCCGCGCCGGTGTCGCTGACCCGCAGGACCTGCCGGTCGAGATACGTCCCGCCATCCACGGCATCCTCCTGGATCACATCGTGCGCCAGCGAGATGCTGAGACCCTCAGTAACCAAGGCCGCCGCCGATTTTCGCTTGGCCGGAGTGATGAAGTTGGCGGCACCCAACCCGTCGTCCGCGCCCCAGCGGCCCCAGTTCGACAGCTCCTCCATGGCCCGCAGGAAGTCGGCTTCCGTCCTGAGTGAGGGCCGCTCCTGGGCGAGGCCCACGGTGGTCGTCAGCGCCGCGATAAGCGCCACGCCGCCAAGAGTACGAAGGTGACTGGTGGTTGATGTCGTCATCGTGGCTCCCTTGCGTCCCTCTCCTTCCGGGAGAGGGCGAGCGATGTTGGCTCGGCGTGCCCCGAGCACCAGACGTCGGAAGGCGCCGATCATACCTGTCCTTCGCCACAACTGGTCATGACCCGTTATTCGAGGATGCACCCTGGACCGCGAATCTTCAGGAGCTCGAGATCGATGACATCAAAAGCCTGATCGGCGTGCCACTCTCGCGTCCATTCGCGGAACGGCTGGTCGATACACGACCGCAAAAATCCCAGGACCGCAAGCTCGCCTTCACACGCCCGCGCGTTCCAGCACAACCCTTCCCGGCCGCGACGGCCGCGGTACCAGGCCACGCGTGCCCAGTCGCGGTGGAGCAGAATTGGCTCATCCCGCAACGTGGCCACGCTCCACACGCTGTCTGCCCCGCCGCACACTCGCCGATCGCTGCCCGTCAGGTTGCAACGTGTGCGACGCGAGAGCCTCAGGGCACCGGGAACCGCGCGATCCGGTTGCCCTCGGCGACGCCGCCAACCCAGATCTCGTCGCCGACCTGGATGGCCACCGTCCCTAGAATCAGGAGATGGTTCGAGGGATAGTCGACCACGCGCTCCGCCGTCATGGTGTCGAGGTCGACGCGAGCCACGTGTGAGCCCACGCCATCACATTGCCCGTCGCGGATGCATTCGCCGATGGAGGCGCGAGTCGGACCGCGGTGGCCGGCCGCGAGCAGCGTGTTGCCGGGTCCCCAGCGAACGTTGTCGATGTGGAAGCCCACCGGGACCCTGGCGGTCTCGACCGGGTCCCGCCCGCGCGAGAGGCGGATGAGCGCCTGGTCTCCGTAGCCGCCGACGAAGAGCGTGTCGCCGTCGGCCGAGATCTCGATACCGTTGGGGCCGATCTCCTCGCTCCCCGGCACGCGCACCCAGTCACCGTCGGGGTGCCACTCCCAGATGTCGCGGGTCGCGGGGCTGGTCACGACGAAGCCACCGTCTGGGAGACCCACGACGGAGTTGAGCCCCAGCCCCTCGGGGGCCACCGAGCAGCCGATCCAGGTCAGCGACGGACGGTTCCCACTCATTTCAACCTCGAAGACCTCGATGGCTTCGCGAGCGCCGTGCCCCACCACGAACAAGGTGTGCACATCGCCCGCGCCCGGTCGCAGGTAGAGGCCGTGTGGCCGGAGGTCACGCGTCACCGGGCCTGGGCAGGCGCCGTAAGTCGTCGTGTCGGGCCGTGGCTCGGAGGTCGCGGTCGGGAAGACGACGTCCGACGAATAGTCGCGGGTGTCGGCCAGATACAAGTCCCCACCATCGACCATCGAGGCCACGATCACCCACGGCGTCTCGGGGATCGGGGCGAGGTCCTCTGGGCTCACCGGCCCGCAGAGGAACTGGACCGTGCCGTCCGGCTCACAGGAGGCTTCCTGGGCCGAGTTGCCCGTCCATTCAAGCGGGCCCACCAGGAATAGACCGACGAGAACCAGCTTCTTCATCACGTTCCCCTTCTGACGCCCTGTGCGTCTCGAATTCCCAATTCTCTCGCTGAATCCAGGTGTCGAGTGGCCCTTAAATCGTGGATCCAGAACCCCAGCAATTTCGGTGCAATCCACGATCTAGGGGCCAGTTTTATTGCCGCTAAATCGTGAACTCTGATGTGACTTCCCGTGACTCAAGGGAGAGTGTGCCAATCTTAGTTGGAAATTGAAACGGCTCCAACCCCTGTGGTTTGATGGTGTTGTCAAACAAACATCACGCCACAAAGGAAAGGAGCTGAGATGGGCAGTGTCCTACGAGCCGTCAGGAAACGCAAGAAGAGTCGACGCGGTATTCAGGCTGACCGCGCCGAGAATCGGATTCTTCGCAAACCGTGCCGAAAAAACGCGATTCGGCCCGTAAAACCGGGCCTCCGTACCGTTTGTACCGAAGCCGGACAAATGGTCCGTTCAACCGGGGTGGTGCACTCACGCAAAGGCTATGTGTCCAAGCGTCCAGGCCCTCGAAATTCGCCGAGTCAGATGTTCGGATCGCGTTCGGGTCATCGCGGACAGTGGCTCCTTGGAGGTAACCCGGGGGTGTGTGCCTCCTGACGATACAGGTAGTCGCATCTTTTCGATTCGACGAGCCAAACGCTGCTTCGGCGCGTAGGGCCTCGTCCTGATCATGTCGCGGTTGATCCCCCGCCCGCCGCGCCGGGCGACATCAGGGGATTACCGTCCGGAACGGGACCACCGCTGACGTCGTTCCGGTGAGGATGTGGTCGAGCCGCCGCTCCCAGGTCTGCAGCGCCCGCAACTTCTCTGCATCGTATGGATGGCGGTCGTAGGCTTTCGCCGCTCGCGGGGAGCCGTCGATGTGGTTCAGCACGCGGGCGATGACTTGCACCGGCACACCACTCTCGGCCATACCGGTGGCCACGGTTCGTCGAAGATCGTGGCCTCTGAAATGAAACCCCAGGCGTTGCGTCAGCTGGCCGGGCACCTTCCGTGCTCGGTGATGCACGGATCCTGAGCCAAGCGCGTTAGCGAAGACCCACGGGATGTCCTCGGGGACGTCGGAACCAAAACAATTCAATTAATCAAAAAGATCGTGTCGAATGATCTGGAAGATGAAGAACTAGGTGCCCTCGATATTATTGAGGAGATTGTGAATAACGCGTCTGTGGAAGCGGACGAGGCGGGTCCGGGAGTGCACCCGGCGTGACGAATTTCGATCAGGGCACCGGCGCTCAGGTATAACATGCGGCCAGTCACAGGTGGCCGAATCGGCCAGCGTCGGTGTACAGCAAGTTCAGGACATCCGCTATCAGGGTGACGGGAGGTCTGGTCATGAACGTTTCGCGTGTCCCCCGGGGTTGGGGACTATCCCTGCTGACGGTCGCAGCCGTCGGCATACTGGTGGCAACACTCGGGCAGACTCGAGCGTCCACCCAGGCGGGCAAGGCATCGGGCAGGGCCGTCCTTTTCGCCTCAGCGGGAAACGAGCTTACGCGATATGACGTCGATGTCAATGCGGCCACGCTGACCAAGCGTGAATCCATGATGCTTCCGGGATTCATTACCGAAGCCACGATGCATCCTTCGAAGCAGTACACCTACATTGTCTGGGGCAAATTTGTTCCCGGGGATCCGGGCGGCTTCCAGATCCACGGTCAGCCGCATGATCAGGGCATGAGCGCGTTCCGCGTCGATCCTGCCACTGGCGCCCTGACGGCCCATGGTCCCTCGGTGTCCCTGGGGCACTCACCGGGATACATCAGCGCGGTCACCACCGACGTTCCCGGAAACTATGTCCTGGCGGCGGATAGCGATCCGAGCCGCATCAGCGTGCATACGCTGCTGCCCGACGGGACGATCGGCAAGGAGATCGTTTCTCCGGGCAAGCTGGATTTCGGCATTCACGCACATCAGGTCCGGATGGACCCGTCGGGCCAGACAGTGATTCTCCCGTGCCGAGGAGATTCAGCCAATGGCAAGGAGTTGGCGGGTTCGCTGAAGCTGTTCGCCTTTAAGGACGGCATCCTGACCGAACGCCAGTCCATCGGGGCAGGAGACGACTTCCACTTCAACGCGCGGCACATGGACTTTCACCCGTCCGGCAAGTGGGACTACTTCACTACCGAGGCGCAGAACAAGCTGCTCGTCTACGAGCGGATGCAGAACGGATCGCTCGGCAAGCAGTTGTACGCCGCGAACACCCTCTCAGAGCCCGGCAACGTCCGGCCCGGGCAAATCGCGGGAACGGTCCACGTGCACCCGAACGGCAGGATCGTGTACGTAGCGAACCGGGCGAGCGGCACCACGATGGTGGACGGTAAGCGGGTGTTCGTCGGCGGTGAAAACACCATTGCCGTCTTCTCCATCAACCAGTCCACCGGCGAGCCGACGCTGATCCAGAACATCGACACGCGCGGGATCCACGCCCGTACGTTCACCATCGACCCGACCAGCAGGATGCTCGTGGCGGGAAACACCCAGCGGCTTCCCGTGAAAGTCGGCAATACGTATCGCGACCTTCCGGCCGGGATGGCCACGTACCACATCGCCGCCGACGGGAAACTCGAGTTCGTGAGGAAGTACGACGTCCCGGAGGGCACGACACAGATGTTCTGGATCGGGTTCGTCCCGCTGCCCTGATTCAGCCCGGCAGCAGGCTTGGCGTCATTCGCGCGAGTGTTGAGCTCACGAAAGAAACGAAGTAACGTGTGGGTCTCGAATTCGTAAATCTCGCGTGAAATCGATGCCTTGGTGCACAACTCCATTTAGGGCTGAGAGTCTCCCGTGACTCCGCCTGCCGGTCATCCGATCATCTCGCCATCGGGTGTCCCGAGCGCCGTCATGGTATTGAGGATCTTGCACCCCAACCTCACCTCGACTCTCTGGGACGCCAGTCCCCGTGCTCGCATCGCTGAGCCCAGGATGGTCTTGTAGCGATGGAACGTCGTCTCCACCTTGGCTTCGCATCCTGTAGAGGGCGCCGTGGGCGCGCCCTCGGACACAGCTTTTAGCTCATCTCGAAGATGGGCGGTCTGACCGAAGTCGAAACCCTCAAGTCCTGGTCAGTCGTTTCCGCATTGCTCGGCCTGACCGGGTTGGCGATTACTCTGATTCTGGCGCTCGTGCTTCCTTTGGCATGACGTACCGTCCCCCCTCTGACTTCGGGCAGTTCAGCAGTTCCCGGTCATCACCGATGCGCCACTGGGGTGGAGATAGCCAGAGCACTGGCCGTCGCTCATCAGGCCACCAAACCCGGAAACAGTCCACGCGGTATGTGCGGTCTCGTCCTGAATTCGTTAACTGGCGTCGTACATCTTGCCCTTCAACATTCTTGTCTCGAGGTCGAGGACATCTTCGCGTCTGACACGACTGCCGTCAGATATTTCAAAGACTGGAAACACCAAAATCCAGCGGTTCAGATCTTCGACTTGCTCCCAGGTTCCATCGCCGGCGCCAGTAACCCAAGGAACGCCTGGAGGGAATGCTTGCCCCGTCCACGTGCAGACACCACTCTTTGCGCCGGGTTCTTTCAATGGCACACGGAGTGTCCCGAATCCTGGGCCATAGTCACCGGCCGTGCCTTCAAAGTCTACATTCGCCACGAACGTGCCATCCGCTTCCTTTGAAAAGGAATTGTTCTTCATCTCAAATTCATATTCACCGATTTTCTCTGCCATTTGAAGCTCCTTCGGAAATGATTGAGGTCAAGGTATCAGCTGTCTTTGTGCACAACCCCATCTAGGGCGGAGAGTCTCCCGTGACTCCGCCTGCCGGTCATCCGATCATCTCGCCATCGGGCCTCCCGAGCGCCGTCATGGTGTGGAGGATCTTGCACCCCAACCTCATCTCGACTCTCCGGAGATCGATGGGCTGCGGGTGCGTGCTGCGCAGGGTGACGCCGACGCGCAGTACCACCTCGGGGTCATATACGTCGGCGCCCAGGGCGTCCCGCAGGACGACGCGGAGGCAGTGCGCTGGGAACGGCTGGCGGCTGAACAAGGTGACGCCAGAGCGCAGTCCCACCTCGGGAACATGTATCACTACGGCGAAGGCGTCCCGCAGGACGATGCCGAAGCGGTGCGGTGGGTGGAGCTTACGTTAACCGGGGTGGTCTAATGTCTCCTATCGTCCGATGTGGGAGGCGCGAAGCTGAAGGCCTTGTCGGGCTGGAAGAAGATAGCCAAGTGTTGGACGTGAGTGTTACATTTTGAGTTATTTATGGAGCAATGCATCATGAAATCATGGTTGACTGGAGTTTGCTGTCTCGTGTTGATCGGCTCAACAATCGTCTCAGCGACGCAGGAGCACGCGACGTCGATGGAATCAAGCCTGGACGAGTTTCACGAGTTCAGCCAGGCCATACAGGGACGATGGAGAAGTGAAATCATCTGGATAAATGATTGGCCTGGATACGGCAAGCGAGGCGATACGGAAACGGGTTTTGCAGAATTTCAGATTAGCCACAACGGTAGAGTAGTGACGGGACGGGAATATGCGGGCCCGGGTTCCGATAGAAGTCTTCTGTACTACGATGTAAGAAAGAAACAGATAGTTCAGCAGGTGGTTTCCTCGGGTGGCAATCTTTTTACCCACCTTATTTACAAAAAAGACCAGGAGTGGAATTACAAGATCATGGGGAGTACCGGTGAGGGAAAGGAGATCACCGGGAGCGCCATTCGGTATATTTCAGACGAAGGGCAGATCCATAAATGGATTGGGGAAATGTTCATTGACGGCGAAAGGCTTGACCCTTTGCGGGACACATATCGCCGAATCGGTGATTGATCGCTGGTGTTGATTGCACGAGAGCATTTCGCGGCGACGTGGAAACGGTAAGCGTCTTGCTGTCGTGCCGAGACGTGTCTTGTGTCGGAATGGCCGTCACTGCCCGGGGCGGCGAAATCGTGTATCGGCGTTCCACGTTCACGATCGGGACAGCAGTCGACGCGGATGACCAGGCGCACCTGGCGGCGGTGCGTTGACTGGCACGCCGTGTCCGGCACGGGACTATTGGCGACCCGTTTCTTTTCGTAACGGTTTCGACCAGCCAGCGGTAGGCGGTTCAATGTCGAGGCGATGACGTTTCAACAAATTGGCACATCGTTAGCACAAACCGGCCAATTAAGAAAAACGGTGAGCGGTGAGCCCGCTCATATATTTCCGGTTTTGCTGAGGAAAAGTGATGCCGAGGGCGGTGTTCGAACCCGCACTGTGTAGATCTCATGTCGTATTGGAACTGCCCTGTCCGGGTCAATCGACGAGGCGGATGTTCACGGCGAGTAGCCTCAGCGAGTGAGGAAGATGACCGGACCGTGCTTCCGTCGCAGACAGACAACGGGTAGGACGGGACACCGTCTAAATCGCTAACGCGTGGCGGACGCCAGCTAGTAAACGAATGAAACAGGTCAACGGACAACCGGGACTCCAGAGTGGACGAAAAGATAAGGCCCTGAAAAGCGGATATCGAAGCGGGTCGGCTGCCCGCACGACAATCTCCAGACAGGGGGGAGTGCACGGTCCACTGGGACGCGCGCGAAGGTTCGCATCGGAAACCGATTTGGAAGACTGACCGGTCTTCGCCCATACTTATGCACTGTCTGTCGCACTTTGGGCGCCAGCGGCAGAATCTAACCGATATCATCACACACCTGTAGCGTCCCATCATCCAGAGGCCCAGACCACGGCCCTTTCAAGGCTGAGATACGGGTTGGGCTGTCTCTAGGTTCATCATTCTTCTATACGTATTTCCATAGCGTGGGAGACGCAGATTTCGGGAGTCTAATTTGAAGGAGTTTCTGGTGACGGATGTCCGTGGCCACGGTGTCACGCTGACTCGGCTTGTTGTGCTGTTGGTGGCGATCGGGATGGTGGGGCCGGCCGGAGTAAGCGCGCAGGCGTCATTAGAGCTGGCGGCCGAAGGCGTGGCGGTGGTGCCGTTCGACAACATTAGCGGCGGGGCGGAGGACGCCTGGCTGGGTGCCGGAATTGCAGAGACGGTGACGGTTGGCCTGATCGGGAGTCGGGCGGGGATGCGCTCGGTGACACGGGTGGCAGACGCGGCCGCGGCTATGCGGCTTGGGGTGCGCTGGGTAGTGAGCGGCAGCTATCAACGGCTTGGCGACCAGGTGCGCGTGACGGCGCGGGTCGTTGATACTTCGACCGGGATGGTGGTGCGCACGGTGAGGGTCGACGGTGCGTTGCCGGGGCTTTTCACGTTGCAGGACCGAGTGGTTGACGCGTTGGTCCCGATGCTGGCTGGTCTGGTGTCGGGCGGTCGGAGGCCAGACGAGGCGCGGGCGCCGACGGAGCGGCCGGCCGGGGAGCCGGAGCGGCCGGCCGGGGAGCCGGGGCGGGTGGCGCGGACGCGTGGGATGATCGATGGGCCGGCACCGCCCGTGGCACCGGCGGTGATCAACAGGGACGCGGAGGGGCGGGCGACGGTTCGCGCGACGCGGTTGACCGAGGCGGTCACGCTGGATGGGCAGCTTGACGAGTCGGTGTATGAGACGGTGCCGGCCATTTCTGACTTCATCCAGCAAGCCCCAGATGAAGGTGCGCCTGCGACCGAGAAGACCGAGGCGTGGATTCTGTTTGACGAGGAGAACCTCTATGTCGGGGCACGCATCTGGGACTCGGCGCCACCGAGCGAGTGGATTGCCAATGAGATGCGCCGCGACTCGTACCAGCTTTTTCAAAATGAAACATTTTGGGTGGGGCTGGACACCTTCTACGACCGCCGCAATGGCGTGGTGTTTTTCGTGAATCCCCTTGGTGGGTTTACCGACTTCGCGTTTACCAACGAGGGCAATCCCAATCTGGACTGGAATCCGGTGTGGGATGTGCGCACGGGCCGATTCGAGGGGGGGTGGACGGTCGAGATGGAGATCCCGTTTCGATCTTTGCGCTATCGGTCTGGAACGGACCAGATCTGGGGCCTGCAGTTGCAGCGAAATATGCCGCGCAAGAACGAGTTTACCTATCTTGATCCGATTCCGATCTCAGCTGGTATAGCAGGCATTTTCCGGGCGTCTGAGGCTGCAACGCTTGTGGGGGTCGAGATTCCAGAGGCAAGTAGGAACCTGGAGATCAAGCCGTATGCGATTGGTGGATTGAGCACGAATCTGGCAGCGAATCCCCCGACCCGCAACGCGGGCGACGGCAATGGCGGGGTGGATATCAAGTATGGGATCACGCAGAACCTGACGGCGGATTTCACATACAACACCGATTTCGCGCAGGTGGAGGTGGACGAGCAGCAGGTCAACCTGACGCGCTTCAGTCTGTTCTTTCCCGAGAAGCGGGAGTTCTTCCTTGAGGGGAGCGGCATCTTCGCTTTCGCGCGGGGCGCTCAGGTCGGTAGTTTCAATACTGCGCTGCGCCGTATAGGTTTTGGCGGTGGCAGTCCGATGGGGGCCGGTAACGCGCCGACGCTGTTCTACAGTCGGCAGATCGGGGTGCAGCAAGGCACGGTGGTGCCAATTGTTGGCGGCGGGCGGGTGACGGGCAAGGTCGGAGCCTTCGATGTGGGGTTCTTGAACATCCACACCGACGACGTGGCGGCGGCGGGGGCCGCGCCGACGAACTTCACCGTGGCGCGGGTGAAGCGTGACATTCTGCGGCGCAGCAGTCTCGGGGCCCTCTTCACGAATCGTTCGGTCTCGCTGGTGGGCGATGGGGCCAGTCAGGCCTACGGGGTCGATGCCACGTTTTCGTTCTACGACAACGTCGGCGCCATTGCCTACCTCGCTAAGACCGACACGCCGGGGCGCGAGGAAGAGAACCTCAGCTATCAGGGACGGTTTGATTACGGGGGCGACCGCTATGGGTTTCAGGCGGAGCACCTAGTGGTGGAGGATAACTTCATCCCGGAGGTGGGATTCCTAAGGCGGGACAACTTCCGGCGAACCTACACGACGGCACGCTTTAGTCCCCGGCCGCGGTCGATGGAAAGTATCCGACAGTTTCGGTTCGAAGGGAGCTTCGACTATATCGAGGCGGCCGACACAGGCAGTGTGGAGACGCGGCAGTCACAGGCGGGAGTGCTTACCGAGTTTGAGAACGGTGACCAGGCTGGGATCAATGTGGCTGATAACTACGAGTTCTTAGTCCAGCCGTTCACGCCGGGGCAGGGGGTAACGCTGCCGGCGGGCGGGTATCGCTTTCAAGACATGGAGGCGACCTATACGCCGGGACCTCAACGGCGTCTCACTGGGACGCTTTTGGTCCGGTCCGGCGGGTATTTCAATGGCACGATCCGGTCGATTGGATTCAGTCGCGCCCGGCTCCCTGTGACCGATCGATTCTCGGTGGAGCCGAGTGTATCGGTCAACTGGATTGATACCCCGGTCGGGGCGTTCCGGACCGACTTGGTCGTGTTGCGGGCGAACTACACGTTCACGCCGAGGATGTTTGTTAGTGGCCTGACACAATACAATTCTGGGAGTAACACCATTAGCAGCAATCTACGCTTGCGGTGGGAGTATTCGCCAGGGAGTGAGTTATTTGTGGTCTATACCGAAAATAGGGAGACCGACCCCTTGATGCCAGACCGCTACACGGAGCTGCAGAACCGAGGCTTTATCGTCAAGTTCAACCGACTGTTTCGTTTCTGAGCACGACGGCCCAGTTGCTCGGTTACGGGAGGACCCGCGTCTGAAAATGCGTGGCGTGGAGACTGTCGAGACCAGCGATCTGGCGCTCAAGGCGGTGGACGCTGTCCAACAACCTCGTTCCACAATCTGGTCTCTCACGGCCATGCAGTCTCGCCACGCCTGGGCGTCGCGACGAGCGGGGCACCTACCGGGACACACGGTGTGTCCGACGCTTTCAGCAAGACGGCGCCGCCATCGGAGCTCGCATGCTGCTGATCGAACGTGGCGACGAGGGGCTTGGTGAACAGATCTGGCAAGAGAACAGTCTGTGGTAACGTGTCCGCTGTCACGCAAGCGCCTCCGTTGGGGTGAAAGGTCTGTGAGCACAGCCTTTGTACCACACGGAGGCGTTTGTTTTTGGGCCCCGATCGGCCTGTTCACGAATTATCCAGGCTAGCAAGCTCATTAAGGAGTTGATTGATGATTGAAGTAGCCCAGGTAGTCCAAACGCCCAGCGGCGCGGTATCTATAAACGGATCTTACGATTCGCGCTTCGAACGGGTATTTAAGGAATTCGAACAAAACTTCGCCGAACGTGGTGAGGTCGGGGCGGGCGTCTCCATCACCTGGGAAGGCAGTACGGTCGTCGACCTGTGGGGTGGCGTAGCAAACGCGAAATCACGAACCCCATGGACTGAGAAGACTATGCCGATCGTCTGGTCGAGCACGAAGGGCGCGACCTCGATCTGTTTACACACACACTAGCCTATAGGGGACTCCTAGACCTTGACGCGCCCGTCTCTGAGTATTGGCCGGAGTACGGCGTGGAGGATAAAGCCTCAACGACCGTGAAGATGTTCTTAGACCATACAGCCGGTCTGCCGGCGATCAAAGAACCCGTCCCCGCAAACGCCTTCTATGAGTGGCCGCTTATCATCCAAATTTTAGAGGATGCCGAACTTTGGTGGGCACCCGGCACTGAGCAAGGGTACCACGCCCTTACCAAGGGGTTCTTGTGCGGGGAGATTCTCCGGCGGGTCACCGGGCAGACTATCGGCGAGTTCTTGCAGAAGGAATTTTCAGTGCCGCTCGGTCTGGATTTCTTCATGGGTCTTCCCGACGATCGAATGAAGGACGCGGCCACGATGATTTTCCCAGAGCAAGCAGACCCTCCGGCTGACTTTTTCCTCAGTGTAGAGGCGAACCCAGATGGAATTCAGTCGAAGGTCTTCACCAATGACGGCGGACACATGGAAGAGTTTCAGACCACTGCGGCCTTGAAAGCCGAAATCCCGGCGGCGGGCGGGCTGGCAACGGCAAAAGGTTTGGCCAGTATTTACGCACCTTTTGCCTGTGGAGGCGAGCTTAACGGTATTCGGTTTGTCGACGAGGATCATCTACATCGTATGTCCTCGGTGAGCACGGCGTGCGGTCTAGACAAGTCGCTATTGGTGCCGATGCGATTCTCTGAAGGCTTTACTAAAACCATGGACAACCGTCGCGGAAAACCGGGAAACCAAGATTCGATACTGATGTCCGAGGATGCATTCGGCTGTCCGGGATTCGGGGGCTCTATTGGCCTAGCCGATCCAGGAGCCCATATGTCCTTTGGATATTGTATGAATAATATGGGCCCAGGAACGGCTTTGAATCCACGAGGCCAAAGTCTGCTTAACGGAACCTACCAAAGCGTTGGCTATCGTTTGGGTAAGTTTGGCCGTTGGTACAAAAGCTAATCCATAGTACTTAGCCTTTATCTATTTGCTAATAAATTAGGTTCCTCGCACATTTGTATGCACGCTGAGCCGGGCTGAGAGTTGAAGAACATGAGTCTCATCAGGTACTTAGGAGTTACGACGCTACCTGCGTATCTGAGAGGAGACTCATGCTCGTGGAAAGTCTGGTGAAGGCCACGGTGGAATTGCAAGGATTTCGGGTCGTACGCGTGGCGGGCGACGTCGCCGGGTTGACGGCCGAGGTGGCGCCCGATGGGCGGTGCGCCCCACGCTGCGGGCGTTGCGACGAGCGGGGCACCTACCGGGACACTCGGTGTGTCCGACGCTTTCGCCATGTCCCGTTGTGAGGCATTCCTGTGACCCTGGTATACGCCCCGCGGCGGGTCCAGTGCCCGCGCTGTGAGGGGGTCCACGTGGAAGCTGTTGCCGTGGGGCACCATCGCGACCTGGAGCCGCGTCCTGCCGTGGCAGCAAGTGGCCGTCCTCTTTGGGTGCGCCTGGGGCACCGTCGAGCGCGCGGTCGAGGCGGCGGTGGCCCACGGGCTGGCGCACCGGGATCTCGGCGACGTGACCCACATCGGGATCGACGAGATCTCGCGCAAGAAAGGCCACGTCTACGTCACCAACGTCTCCGATTTGCGTCGGAAGCGGCTGGTCTGGAGTGGCGAGGGCCGCACCCAGGCGACGCGATCGCTCGCTCTCTTTCGCAAGAGGCGTCGATGTAAATGTAAGGCAGGCGTGTTCGGCGCAGTCAGCCTCCGCGGGGTCGACGGGATTGACTGGGATCCTGGACCTCTGGTCGGTGATGTGAAGGTCGGAGACACTTGGACACATAGCCTCGCGTGAGCGCGCGATACAAAGCTCGACCGGGACGTGGCGCCGAAGGTGTTGCCACAAGCCGGGTTCTGGCCCACAGAGTGTGGCGAGCCTGAGCGGATCGACGAACTTCTGCATGTGGGGAGGAGGACGCCTTCTGGTTACAATCGGCACGATCTTCTCAAGGTCAAGGAGGACCATGGCTTTCTCGCTCCGTCACTGTGCTCTTCAGTTCCTGCCGGTTGGCGTGTGTCTCATCGCTCCGGCGTTCGCGGCCGCTCAACCGGCCGACACGGTGCCTCGCACGCCCTGGGGCCACCCCGATCTGCAGGGCGTCTGGGACTATCGCACGACGACCCCGCTTGACCTCCCGGAAAATCACGCGACGACGGTCGCCTTGACGGATGAGGCCGCCGCCGCGTTTGTGCAGCAACAACATGACGCGGCCGCACAACGCCGGGAACAGAGTCTGAATGCCGATTGGATTGACCGGTTAGAGGTCGGCCTGGCCGACGGACGCACGGCCCTCACCGTCGACCCCCCGAATGGCCGGCGTCCGCCGCTGACGCCTGAGGCAGAAACGCAGCGGTCAGCATGGAGGGCTCGGTCGAGCGCGGCTCGGAGCTACGAGGACCGCGGTCCCACGGAACGCTGCATCGTGCGACAGGTCGCTCCGATCTGGATCAACGGCTACAACAACAACCTGCTGCTGCTGCAGACCCCAGATACGGTCGTCCTGTTCCACGAGATGATTCACGACGCGGTGATCATTCCTCTGGACGCACGGCCCCCAATCGATCAGCGCATTCGTCAGTGGCTCGGTCGTGCGCGTGGCCACTGGGAGGGCGATACGCTGGTCGTCGAGACAACGCATCGCCACGCGCAGTGGAGCTTCCCGAGGTTCCACGCCCCGACGCCGAACTCGCACGTCATTGAGCGGTTCACCCGGGTCGATGAGGAGACGCTGCGCTACGAATACACGGTGACCGACCCCGAGACGTTTACCGCGCCGTGGTCGGTGGAGTTTCCGATGCAGCGAACAGACCACCCGCTGTACGAATACGCCTGCCACGAGGGCAACCGCAGTATGCCGCTCATCCTGACCGGAGCCCGCGCCGTAGAAGTAGATGGTGGGACACCTCGGTAGCGAGCGACATGTCTCTCGAAGTCGGCTCCCGGATCGCCCATTACGACGTCACCGCCCTTATCGGGGAAGGCGGCATGCTGTGTGAGGCTCCCCTCCCCAGGAATCACCGCACCAACGGACGGAGCACGTCGATCCGATGGTCCTGCGACACAACTGAGGATGTGGCGGTGACCCAAGTTTCCCATCGGCTCGTCAGCCGACGATACTACCCGCCTCCCGTTGTGCCAGTCGGATCCCGTGGCGCGGCGCCTCCGGGCTAGAATGGCCCCTCATTAGCACCAGCACGACCATGGCCCCTGAAGTCGGTTCCCGGATCGCGGCGAACACCGACCGGGCGCAAGACACGAAAGCAGGAGAGCAAATGATGCGACTACTGGACAGCCGAAAACTCCGCGTGGCGGCGGCAACACTCGCAACCGTGGCAATCGGTGGGGTCTACGGCGTGGACCTGGACGCCCAGGGGGGCACGACGCGGGCCGGTGAACCGCCCACGATCATCGCCGGGCGCGGCCAGACGGACTGGCGTAGCAACAACATTGATCAATACAACCAGCGGTTCTCGGCGCTCGACCAGATCAACACCTCCAATGTCGGCCAGCTCGAACGCCGCTGGTCGTTCAACATCCCCGCCGGGATCAACGCCCGCCAGGTCACGCCCCTGGTCGTCGACGGCGTGATGTACCTTCACGGCGGCAACGCGGTGTTCGCGGTCAACGCCGTCACGGGAGAATCGATCTGGACGTCGGAAATCGACGGGGTCGAGGGTGGGACGGTGCGCGGCCCGCTCTACGTCGACGGCACGATCTACTCGTATCACGGGGACAAGCTTGTGGCGACCAACGCCCAGACCGGCGAGCTCGTCGAGGCATTCGGTGACGACGGAATCCTTCCGGTTCTCAGTTTGGCCTTGCAACACAAGTACTCCGACAGTTATCCGCCCGGGTTTGATGCGTCGTCGATCCGATACCGGATCAACAGCTCACCCGCGTACCACGACGGGACCCTGTACGTCGGCTCAGCCATCTCCGAGGGCAATATCCCCGGGGGGCTCGTCGTTGCCGCGGATGCGACCACCGGTGCCATCAAGTGGGTGTTCAACACGATCCCGCAGCGCCCGCAAGACGAGGGCTGGGAGATTGCCGACCCGACGTGGGGTTACGGCAAACGGGTCGGAGGCGGCATCTGGACCCAGCCGGCGATCGACACCGAACTCGGACTGGTCTATTTCAACACCGCCAATCCCATGCCCCCGTACGACGGCTCGGCGCGTGTCGGGAAGAACCTGTTCACCAACTCGACAGTCGCGTTGGATCTCGAGACCGGCGCGCTCCGCTGGTACTTCCAGACCATCCATCACGACCTCTGGGACTGGGACAACATCACCGGTCCTACCCTGTTCGACGTCACGGACAAGAACGGCGAGACCATCAAGGGCGTCGCCGCAGCCGGCAAGAACTGCCTGCTGTATCTGTGGCATCGCGAGACAGGCGAACCGATCAACCCGATCGTCGAGACGCCGGTGGAAACCCAGACGAACGTGCCGGGCGAGGTGGTCTATCCGACCCAACCGATTCCCTACACTGCGCGCGGCGTCCAAATGACGCCGTTCTGCGCGACGTACCTCGATCTCGACGACCCGGAGCTGCAGAAGCAAGCACGACCGATGTACTGGCCCTACGCCACCGATGAGCACTTTCTCGTGGCCCACGGCGGCTCGAGCTTCGGCCCACCATCCTTCAACACGAGAACCGGTCTGCTCTACGTGACCGGGAAGAACGCCGGCGTCTCGCTGCTCGTCAAGCCGGTCGGAGACACTCTGGAACTGGGCAAAGGCGGTGGCCATGTACCGGGCGGCGACATAGACGAGCTCAACCGAGTGCCGGAATACCCGCCAGTGATGACGTTGACGGCATATGAACCCGCGTCAGGTGAAGACGTGTGGAATAAAGTCCTGCCAGCCCTCACCTTTGGCGCGTCGAGCGGCAGCGTGACGACTGCGGGCGATCTCGTCTTCCAGGGAACGGAGAACGGTGGGCTCTACGCGTTCCATGCGGCAACCGGCGAGCAGCTGTTCCACCACGACGCGCGCCGCACACTCCAGTCGAGCCCCATGACGTACGAGGTCAACGGCACGCAGTACGTCACTGTGATCGCGAGCAGCACCATCCATACGCTCGCCTTGCCTGAGTAGGTGCTGAACTGCTTCCTGGGCGGCCGACTTGAAGCGGCGCATCTGCCGCTCGCGCTGCCGTGTCGGTTGATGCGACACCTCGGCCCAATTGTTGGCGTACTGGTTCGTGACGTGGATCACCGACGGCATCACCGTACGGCACGCGGCCGGGTAACTGCGGAGCTTGTCCGTGATCAGCCGGCGCGGGACGCAGCCTTGGCGCTTCAGCAGTTTCCGGAAGAACCTGGCGGCGGCGCGTCGATTCCGTCGCGACTGGACCCGGATGTCGAGGACGTCGCCGTCCTCGTCCGCGGCCCGCCACAGATATTGCTGTCGCCCCTAGATCTTCACAAACACCTCGTCCAGATACCAGGTCGCCCATGCGGCCCCGGGCGGCGGCGCAACGTGCGAGCGTCGTCCCGCCCGAATGTGAGACACCACGGCCGAATCGCCTCCTACGTCACGGTGACACCTCGTTCAGCGAGGAGATCTTCGACATCTCGGAAACTCAGGCCGAAATGGTGGCACAGCCAGACCCCGTGACTGATGATGTCAGGGGGACATCGGTATCCGCGATAGCTGGGCGGCTGGCTCGTCATCGGCCTACTCTGCCACCCACAGCCTCAACTTGACAAAGCCCGTAATTGCACTGGGTGCGCTTGAAACTGCTCATAAGGGACCTCGAATCTCGGGGTGGAGGACGATTATTGACCGAGATCGCGAGTTGTGCACCAAGGCACCATGACGGCGCTCGGAACACCCGACGGCGAGATGACCGGATGACCGGCAGGCTGAGTCACGGGAGACTCTCAGCCCAAAATGGAGTTATGCACCAAGGCAGCAAACCGGCGGCGCCGACTGTTCTTTCCGGCCGGTACGTGCGCGCTCAACGCCCGACAGTCGATAAGTCCAGATCGACCTGCCCCACGTCCACGACGTCCTTCACCTCCTCCAGGCGGAGCGTGATGTCCCGCCGAGTCTCGGTCGAACGACCGTAGTTCGTGAAGATCGTCGCTTTCACCGTCGCGGGGCCGACCAACGACTGCTGTGACGACCCGTAATAGTCGACCTGAATCGCATACGAGCCAGGCACGAGACGACGCAGCATGTACACTTCGGGTCCGTACCCAGCCGTGAAGTCACGGGACACCAGCCCGCCGATGGCTGTTCGCGGGTTGCTGAAGTACGCCTTCTCGAGGCCAGGCTCGGTGATCCACAGGTCGATGTCGGTAAGATCGGCATCCCAGGTCAGCGCGATTCGGAGATCGACGTCCAGGAGCGTCCGCAGCCGCGCGTCGAGGTCGATGACGCGAATCTCGACACCATGCCGCGCCGCAAGTCGCTCACTGGTCGTTATCAGGCGGTTGAGCTCTTCCAGCGCGACGACCTCGATCTCGGCAAAGCGCGGCCAGGGCGTCATGACGACATAATGCAGCAACGACATCGCGCGCTCGAGGTCGGCGGTCGCGGATTCGGGGTCCGACCAGCGGCTCTCGGACTCGCCCCTTCGAGCCAGCGCGAGCGCTAAGTCCCGATGGCTCTGGGGCTCCTCGGGCCGAAGAGGAAGGACGTCCTCCAGAAGCTCAATGGCGAGATCGACCTCCTCCGCCTCTAGCAACCGGTACGCCACGATTCTGACCAGCGCTGGGTCGTCCAGGCCAAGGTCGAGGAGACAGGTGAGAACACGACGGCCCCGGAGCGCATCGCCCGCCGAGTAGAACCACGACGCCACATCCAGGTAATACCCTGGGCTTTGCTGGTAACCGACTCGTTGGGCCAGATACATCGCGTACGCTTGGTCACGATTGGCCTGCGCCTTGAGCACGGCCATGTAGGGTGTCTGCGGATCCCAGCCGGTCACCTCGATAGTCGCCGCGACGTCGTCGGTTCTCGTTCCTGACCGCGGAGAAGGCGGCGGAGCTGGAGCGGGCGTTGGCGAAAGAGCTGCGGATGGCGGTGAAGGAGGGGGTGCCGGTGCAGGAGGGGGCGGAACGTCCCCGGTTCCGGGTGGTTGCAGATCAGGATCCGCGGGCGCCGGTCGATCGGCCGCTCGAGGTTCGTCCGTGGGGTCGTACGTGTAATCCCTCGACCACCAGGCCACGCGCTCTGTCCACAGCGCCACCAGGTTCTCCAGATGCGCGGTCAGGCCATCCGTCTCTTCCGTCCGCTTGATGGCGCGCTGCGCGGTCCAGGCATCCCGGAGCGCCGGGCGACTGTCGGACGGCCGAACGTCGTGCTCCAGATGTTGCTCGAGGGTCTCCAGCACGAGCAGCGACGTGCCAGGGGTCACGAGACCATAGCGACGGCCGAGCCCGAGCAGGCGTTCGCCGTGGCGCTCGGAGAACACGGCGAGCTCGGTGACCTTCTGCTGCGCCCAGAACCGGGCCACCAGGCCTGTCCCGGTGCTGTCCGCACGACGTAGCGTGATCGGCACCCGTCGGGTCACCACGGGTCCATATCCGTAGCGCAAGACCACCGTCGCCTCCTCGACGAGAAGGCGACCGGTCACGTCGACACGTCCTTGTACCGGCTGCGAGCGCCGCGGGTAGATCTCTTCGACCTCGCGCGGGTCGTAGTCGACTCCCAGGAGCATGTAGCGTGTTCCCCGGAGCCCGGCAGCAGCCTCCGTCGGCGTGCGCCGCGTCAGGTTGATGTGCTCTCCTCCCGTGGAAGAAGCGAGGTGGCGAAGCAGGAGATGATCTGCCCCTGAACTCTGCGTGATCGTGTGTACGGGCGCCGAGGAAGTTGTCGGGAGTCGAGACCCAATGTTGGACAACCCATCACTGAAGAGTAGGTGAAAATCGTAACGGTCTGGTCCGGCGTCCGCCGCCGTCGGCTCGGCAGGGAACGTCACCGCTCCGAGCGCCGTGCCGCCGTCGTACGACACCGCCTCCAGTGCCTCACGGAGCGCGGCTGCGCCATTGGGTCCCACCGACCAGCTGCCCAACCGCTCGGTGTCTTCTCGGATGATCTGGACGTCAACCCAGACATCGTCCCACGAGGACACCAGGGTCTCGAGGAAGTCGAGCTCACGCGCCCGATCTCCTTCCTCGCTCAGAGAGGCGTCCCAGTACAGGCCCACCCTCCGCACGGAATCCTGACGGGGTGGCGGTTCCGGGGCGACAGGGCTGTCGTGGATGACGAACACCACGTCGTCCCCATCGCGCTCCACCGAGACCAGATACTCAGGCAGGTCCGGAAGCGCGATGCGCAGGTCCTCGTCGAGCACCACGTCCTGAAAGACTCTCTCTGCGACCCAGCGGTCCTCCCACCGATCGAAGGTGAGGTCGACGAGTCCACGCACCACCGTCGGACGCGTCGTCCCCCGCACGATCTCGACCTTCAGATCGAAACGCGCCACCGGCGTCTCAAACGCCAGCGGCAGCACGAACGTCGCCGACCGGGGTGTGCCGCCGATCTCGCTCACGTACCGCACCCGCACCGTGCGCGTGCCCCCGGCGGGAATCGGGTAGACCCGCGATCGGAAATTGTTACCTCGGGTCCATTCCACGAGTCCCGGGTCGACCCCTGCACGAACCTCCATTTCGTACGCGATGCGCGCCGCGTGCTTCTCGACGACAACCCCTTCGACCAGCTGGCCCTCGATGTCGAGGGCATAGCCGCTAACCGTCGCCCCCTCCGGAAGCGGGAAGAGGATCTCGCCCTCCAGGACGCGCGCATGCGGATTACGAAACGTCATGGTCATCGTCGTCTCCGCCAGGAGACCGCGCACCGTGACGTCCACATCGAGCGTCTCGAGCAGGGTTGCGAAGACCTTCCCGTTCTCGCGATAGATCAGGGTGGGAAACAACCCTTCGTCCGATGGTCGCTGCGCATGCGCAGGCACGACGCTCAGACAAATCAGGAGGGGGAAGAGGTATCGCAGCATGAGAATCTCCAAGCGAGGGCGGCCGAGGCGGCTGCCCCGCCAAGGACCATGTCGGGCTGTCCAGGCGAGGTCAGGCCCTAGGGCTGCTCTGTCTTGTCCTGGGTTTCCGTTTTGCCCGAATCATCACAAATTCGGCACCGAAGTCTAGCACGGTGTGCCAGGCGGTTAAACGGGGACGGGGGCTCACGCGGGTGCGCGGCGTCCCATTCGCGAGCGAGGCTTTGGGCCTCGGCGATCTGCCCCGCGGTCATTAGCTCTGCGACGGGGGGTTGGTGCATGAATGCGCTTGGGTTGCGGGCTCCGGCGTACCATGCCGTCGAGGGAGCGCAGCCATGGCGTCGCCGCAATCCAGCGGCGTGAACCCCAAGGACAAGAAGAGGTATCGGGTCGGGAACTGGCAGGCGTAGGAGCGCGGGCTGCGCGCCCGAGGCGACGTCACCGTCTGGTTCGGCGAAGAGGCTCTCCGTACGTGGCCCCCGCCTCCGACCCGCTGGCGTGGCGGGCAGCGGCGCGACTCGAACCGGGCGGTCCTCACGGCGCTGCCCCTGCGCATGGTCTTCCACCTGCCGCTTCGGCAGACCGAGGGCTTCCTCGAATACAGCCTCGGAAAGCCGCGTGACAACATTAGCCTTGGTAGCAACCCGAAAGTCGTCGGCCGCCTAGGCGGCCGATACGCCGAGGCACGTTCAACGAGGCCATTCGGGGCCACGGCACGCCGCGGCATCTCAGCACCGACCATGACCCGTTGTTCGAGGCGCACCGCTGGGAGGCGAATCTCCGCGTGCTTGAGATCGACGAAGTCAAGACCGTGCCCCACGTGCCGATGTCACACACATTTGTGGAGCGGCTCATTGGTACCATGCGGCGAGAGTTTCTCGACTTCGGTGGACGCTTCTTTCAGGCCCCGAGACAACACGTGTGAGAGCGAATCTGTTTGACCTGAGCGTGGGTGAGCACCTTTATGACGTTGTTGTTAGCGGGCGCCTCGTGCATCAGGTTCCGACTGTGAGAGTGGTGCACGGGCGCGAAGGCGGAGGTCAGCAGAACGTGGCCAACCTCATGTCCCATGTCCCATCGCCAGGCCGCCCTGGCCACCGTTGCCGCGGGTCGGTTCGCGGCATGACCGCCACAGCCCAACGCCCCGCGCATTTCCTTCACGAAGTAGACCTTGATGTGGTTCGCCGGACACGGGGGGCCAAGCCGGTGCAGCTGGTCATATTCCCCCGAGCTCATGTTCCAGTTGCACTGCTGATCGATTCTGTCAAACAACCTCTTCTGGGCAGGCCTGAGCTGCAACGATTGCCCCGACCCGAAGGCGACGTCGATCCCATACTGGCTGAAGACGGTTCGCGCGTTCCGCATGGCATCTTCAAAACGAACATCCGTCGCAGCGATCGCGCGAAAGTGGAGATGCACGCGGTGTGTCGACCGCGGAAAGGCTCGGTCGAGGGCACCCATCGTCAAGCGACCTACTTCCCCGTCGTCGTTCAAGCCTTTGCTGCGTTGAAATTTCTTTACGACCGCCCGTGTCTCGTCGCCAAACACCGCGTCTGGACTATAGAGGCGACCACTTGAACGAGGCATCGCGTGGCCGAGGTCCATGAGCGAGAACTGGATGAGATGCACGGCCCGACCCGTGGCACCGTGACGCAATGGCGGCGCGTTGTTGGACGCCGCGCTCAGACGGCGACTCGACGTGAAACGAAGTGAAGAAACAGCCATCCTGACCCTCCGAAACCGGGGAGCCGACCTCCCCGCCGTCTTACTCACGTGCAGAATGGACAAGGATTGGGTCACGTCGGCGGGCGCCGTGTCACCGGACGATAGACAGCACTAGAAGGGTCAGGCGGGTCGAAGTCAAGGTCAAGGTCATCGGCGTGCATCGCACAGCCGATGACCGGGTCCGGGGGGCGCGCCCCCGGACACACCGCCGATTAGCGCGGGGCGCGATCAGGCCCTTTTCCGCCGGAAACTTGATTCTTCATAAACGGTGGCGAAAAAGTGCGATGCAGGCCGTAAAACTGAGCCTCCGCACCGTTTGTCCCAAAGCCGGACAAATGGTCCGTTCAACCGGCGACAAGGGGCCTGATCCCGATTTTCGGCGACAAAGGGCCTGATCCCCAAAGGCTACTGGTGCCTGACTTCTCCCCGTTCGGAAGGTGCGATTACGGCCGACGCCACACCGAAACATCGGTTGACGGCTGTCTGATGACTTGCGGATTCTCGATGGACTTGTGAAAAATAGCGTTTGGTTCGCCGCCAAGTAACCAATTTTCGCATTCACGGAGAGTTATCCATGGAATCCATCAACCGTCGCGGCTTCGGTCGTAAGCTCGCAGGACTCGCCGCCGGCACTTTGACCGCGCCGTTCGCACTGGCCCAGGCCGGAGATACAAACCCCGCCGACGAAGCCGCAGGACCGAAGAGCAAGAAGAAAGCGAGCAAAGAAATCATCTGCGCCTTCGGCACCGATATCGATTCGGTCGCGGGCCAAATCGGTTCGTATGCCGGGGGAGACTCGCCCTCGGATATCCAGCGCGGCATCTTCGCCGGCGAAGTCGGCACTATCCGCCTGCTCAATCTGTTCAAGAAATACAAGCTCAAGACCAGCTTCTTTATCCCTGGCCACTCGATTGAAACGTTCCCAGAACCGATGAAGCGCATTGCGGACGAAGGTCACGAAATCGGTGCCCATGGCTATCTGCATGAGAATCCGATCGCGATGACGCCGGTTCAGGAAGAGGCAGTGTTGGTGAAATCGATTGATGTTATCGAGAAGCTGAGCGGACAAAAGCCGCGCGGATATGTAGCACCTTGGTGGGAAATGTCGGCATCCACTGCCGCCCTTTTGCAGAAATATGGTTTTCAGTATGACCACAGCCAGGGTTACCGGGATTTTCAACCGTTTTACGCGCGTGTTGGTGATTCATGGAACGTGATTGATTATGCCAAGAAAGCTGAGGAGTGGATGAAGCCGCTCACACATGGCAAAGAAATTGACCTAGTCGAGATTGGCGCAAATTGGTATTTGGATGATTTGCCCCCGATGATGTTTATGAAAAAAGTGCCGAACAGTCACGGCTTCGTCAACCCGCGGGACATCGAACAAATGTGGCGCGACCAGTTTGATTGGGTCTATCGCGAGCTGGATTACGGGGTGTTTCCTTTCACCATTCACCCGGGTGTGAGTGGCCGCCCACAGGTGATTCTCATGCTTGAACGCCTCATCGAATACATCAATGGGCACGAGGATGTGAAGTGGATGACCTTCGAGGAGATTGCGATGGATTTCCGCCAACGCTTTCCCTTTGCAGGTAGCAAGCGTCCCGAAGTGGTCTGAGATGTACCCCTAAGTTAAACCGCTGCTGCGGGTAACTGGCGGACCACGGCGGACACCCTGGGGAGCAGATCGGACCGTCACAACCTGTCTTGTTTTCAGTGAGTTAATGAAGAGACAAGGTGATGAAGCGAAAATGGCGTGACAATGGTCGAAACGAATCACATACGAAGCATGCTTGCAGAGAAACGT